>Ga0172364_10000426_pt1 | contig 29779 bp, 32 predicted proteins | sample LakKivSesite10cm_FD_114545 | JGI IMG/M metagenome (GOLD analysis project Ga0172364, IMG submission 114545) | Sediment microbial communities from Lake Kivu, Rwanda - Sediment site 10cm | ecosystem: Environmental > Aquatic > Freshwater > Lake > Sediment | place: Rwanda: Western Province, Lake...
ACGCTGTGGCCACTAGTTAACCGGTTGTCCGACAGGGCAGACGCCGGGCAGCCACGCCGCTGAGGATAAGGGCTGAAAGCATCTAAGCCCGAAGCCTCTCCTGAAAATAGGCAGCCATTCCCCTTTATGGGGACGAGGGCTCCCATAGAAGATGGGTTTGATGGAGTCGGGGTGTAAGCCGGAAGACTTCGGTCGACCGGTTCAGCCTGCGGCTTCCAACCGCCCGAGGTGTCGGACTTTTACGGTGTCTGGACGATATATTTGGTGAAGCTTGTTGATGGTGGTATGTGTTCTGGGGTGTGTGTATGGTGTTTTTGCAGTTTGGTTTTGTTGGGAAAGTTTTACTTTTTGCTCTCTGCACCGCCTAGACCCCCCTTATATATAGGTTGAACTTCTGCTTCTATGAGAATGAGGGGTTTTGCTCTCAGAAGGACTACCCCCTCCCTCATATATAGGTTGAATTTGTGGTTAGAATTTTGGTTTGTGAAATGTTTTTGGTTTTTGGGGGTTGTTAGTGGTTTTGTTTTTTGTTGTTTTCTTTTTGGAGGGTTTTTGTTGATATTTCTTTGATTAGGGGTTGTTTTTTGCCGCCTTCTATTTCTATTGTTGCGTTTGGGTATTGTTGTTGGAGCTGTTTTCGGAGTGTGTTTGTGTCTGTGTCTTTTCCAATTTTTGCTTTGACTTTTGTTCCTTCAGATGTTTGTGTGACGCTTATGGAGTAGCCGCCTGTGGGAAATTTGTCTGATGATTTTGTTTCGTCGAAAAGCGAGTTTCCGAATAGTTCGTCTATGATGTTTCGTTTACGTTTTCTCTCTGAAGTCATGTTTTCCTCGTAAAAGAGAGTTGAGTCCTTGCTTAAAAATTTAATTAGTTGGTTGGGCTTTGTAGCAGTGTGATTGTCTAGGGTGGAAGCATGAAGGGAAAGGCGGTAATATTGATGGGTTCGGAGCGGGATTTGGAATTCTGCCGTGAAATTGCCCGTTATTTAAAGGCGTTAAGGTTGGATTATGTGTTTCGTGTTGCTTCTGCGCATAAGACGCCTGAAAAGGTTTTAGAGGTTTTGAAGGAGTTTGAGAAGGAGAAGGTTGTGTATATTACAGTTGCTGGGCGGTCTAACGCTTTAAGTGCGTTTGTTGACGCAAACACTGTGAAGCCTGTTATTGCTTGTCCACAGTACAGCGAGAAGTTTGGCGGCGTGGATATTTATTCTTCGCTTAGGGTTCCAAGTGGAATTGGCTCTGTTGTGACTTTGGAGCCTGAAGGCGCTGCTATTGCGGTTGCGAAGATTTTTGCAGTTGAGGATGCAGACTTGGCGAAACGTGTCAGAGAGTACCAGCTTGCTAGGAAGAGGGAGATTGAAAAGGCTGACAAATCGGTTAAAAAGTTGAAGTAGTGCAAAGAGTCATGGGCAGCGTAAAGGACTTAGAAGTAATCAAAAAGCCGATAAGAGATACTATGGGTGTTGGCAGATTTCATTTTTCTGATCGGTATTCGGTTTTTGATTGGGGTGAAATGCCAGACCTTATTGAAGGAAAAGGCGCTGCTTTGTGTATGATGGGGGCTTACTGTTTTGAAAGGCTTGAAGAAAAGGGCATCCGAACGCATTATCGTGGATTAGTGGATAATAGTGGTCGAGTTGTGCGTTTTGACGAGTTAAATCAGCCTTCGAATGTTATGGAGATAAACTTGGTTAACGTGTACAGACCTAAGGCGCACGTGGAAGATGGGAAGCTTAAGTATGATTATGGCATTTATACGTCTGAGTTGAGAAATTTTTTGATTCCGCTTGAAATAATTTATAGGAATGGTTTGCCTGAAGGCTCATCGGTTTTTAAACGTCTTGAGCAGGGCTTAGTCACGCTTGAGCAATTAGGGTTGGATCATTATCCGAAGGCTGGTGAACGGCTTGCGAAGCCGATTTTTGATGTGAGCACGAAGCTTGAGGAAGGAGATCGTTATATTGGTTGGACTGAGGCGCAACGGATTGCTGGTTTATCTGATGGTGAGTCGGAGGAGGTTAAGGTTTTGCTTTTGAAGGTTGATGAGACGATTACGGAGATTGCTTCGAGGGCGGGTTTGGTGAATGAGGATGGGAAGATTGAATTGGCTTTTGACCCGTCTAGGAGGCTTATGGTTGTTGATGTTGTAGGCACGCTGGATGAGTGCAGATTCACGTTTAAAGGATTGCATGTGAGTAAGGAAATAGCTAGACAATATTATCGGAAGACAAAATGGTATAGAGAAGTTGAAGAAGCGAAGAAAAAAGCCCAAAAAGAGGGCATTGAAGACTGGAAAAAACTAGTCAAAACAAAGCCACCAAAACTAGACATAGTATTGAAAGTAATAATCAGCGAAATGTACATGACTACCGCGAATGAAATGACTGAAAAGAAAATGTTCAATGCCCCAAACCTTGCAAACATAGTCACAAAATACAAGAAATATTTATAATCACACTAGAGTTATATTAGCAAGTGTACTTGTGCATACGTAAATCACTAAGGAAGAAAGAGGTTTAAGATTGTATTAGGATACATTCTTTGAACTTACGCAGTAGATCGATTTTCTTCTTTTCTCTCATTCGTCTGGTCGGAGGAACACAAAAGAGCCTGATGTTAGAATCATCTTTCAAATAAAAACCATGTAAGTCTCCCATTATAGCTTGACTAAGGTTGTAATCGGGGCTTTGAGGAGATTTAATTTTTGAATATGCGTCTTTTTGGAAGACGATAATGGCTCCTTTAGGATTCAGGAATCTTCCGATCACTTGTTCTACTCGTTTCTTCTCATCATTAACTATCTTGGCCAAGGTTTTAGTGCCAAAAAGTTTGCGAAGTCCTTCAACTCCTGCCCATTTGGACCCACTTGCAGCGCTAGGCATCGAATAAAAAGCTACTAGTCCTATTCTAAAATCTGATTCATAGCTTAAGTCATACAGCTCTCTCTTTCTTGACTTACTGCGTTCTGTCACGTTCTCTATATAGCTACTCTTTTCTCTAAATCTGAGGATACCTGCCTCTTTAAGAGCGTTCCAGAAACGATGGTCCCTTCCTTCACCTTCAGAAGAGATTTTACCTTCATAGGAGAAGAACATTTTTGAATATACAGAATGAGAAGCAGGGTTTCCAAAGAGTAGTAAAAGAGGCAATCGTGAATTCTGTTTCTTTGGTATAATGCATTCAGTTAGATATGTTAGCACTTCACCGCTCAATCCGATGATTGGGAGATTATGTTCACGATCATATTCGCGATTGTATTTGTTTGAATCCAGAAATTGGCAAAGTCTATTTCTGAACTCATGTTGTTCATATGGCGTTGAATAAATAGATTTAATATCTAGAGAGACCTTTTGAATAGCTTGCTCAACTTTTTGAAACATCAATACATTTCCCTTTGTGACACATGGAGAATCATCACTGTTTGATTGCCCAAGCAAATCTTACATTTCCTTCTCTAATGATATTGTTTTAATACTCACGTTTTTATCTCTTGCTTTGGGAAAGTCACGCAAGAAAAAGAAAAGAAAGAATGCGCTGAATTTCATTAAACATCTATGGGTTGGTTGTTCTCTTTTGGTATTCTGAAAGAAAAGCATCCAAAAAACCTTTCACAGTTTTCCTAAACTCTTTCAGCTCCTTCGATATATCCCCATACTTCTCGGCCATATCCTTAAAATTCCTATTCGTATCTTGCTTAAAATCCTTCAACTCATCTCTAAAACCAATAAAGTACAATTTGCTAAACTCATGATCCTCTAATGTGGCTTCATCAAAAACAGAAAGCTCCTCAACTCCATAGTCTATTTCAAAATCTTTATACTCTTTCCATGCCGGCTGGTAGTTTTCTTCACCTTCAAAAAAGCATTTGATGCCAGAAACGTTGATGCTCAAGAAATCCTCAGCCTCTGTTTTTCTGTCAATTTTCTTCAAAAACTCTTCTACCTTATCTCGTGAACCTTCACAAAAAATCTCAACCCTCGTACCTTCCATGTTCCTAACAAGACCTTTCAAACCCAACTGCCTCGCAACCTGCTTCACTAAAGCTCTGTAACCAACACCTTGAACAACACCATCAACAATAATTCTAGCCTTAGACAAGCCCACACCCACCCCAATAACTGCTATTCCCAAACTTTCAAAAACCAACAATATAACATTTTCTAAACTATTATCGAAACACTTTAATCTGTTCTTCGTAGAATCTGTTTATTCGAGTTGATTGTGATGAAAGCATTTATTTCTGTTGACATGGAAGGCATGCCCTACATCGTCATCCCAGGACACTTAAGCCTAAAAGGCACGTTATATGAGGAGGCAAGAAAAATAGCCACAAAAATCACTTTAATTGCTGCAGAAGAACTGCACAAAAATGGCTTCAACCAAATAGTCATAGCCGACAGTCACGGACCAATGGTCAATCTTCACGTAGAAGACTTGCCTGAATATGTTGAAATCATTAGAGGCTTTCCAAGACCACTTAGCATGGTTACAGGCGTAGAAGACTGCGGTGTAGCATTATTTCTTGGCTATCACGCCAAATTTGGCACGGCAAAATCTACTTTTGATCACACTTACAGCGGAGGAAGCATAAACAAACTTGAAATCAACGGAACCGAAGCCAGCGAATTCCTATTAAATGCCTATACAGCAGGCGAATACAAAGTCCCAATAATACTCGTAGCAGGCGAAGCTCAACTCCTAAAAGACGATGTTAAGCGATATGCACCATGGGCAAAAACCGTCCCGCTAAAGCAATCACTAAGCCGCGTCTCAGCCAAAAGCCCAAGCATGAAAAAAATCGAAAAAGAACTGCGACAAGCAGTCAAAAAAGCCGTGATCAGCTTTAATCAACATAAGACCAAACCGCTTGTATCCCAAAAACCAGTGAAAATCGCCATAACTTTCCTAGTGAGCCACTTTGCAGACGTAGCCGAACTCTTGCCAAACGTCAAAAGAACAAGCGGGTTAAAAGTAGAATACACAGCCAAAAACATGACAGAAGCATACAAAACATTCGAACTTCTCGTACTAGCCGCAAGCGGAACATCCGCCCTTCTAACACAACTAATCTAAAAAATAGCTTGTCAAATAAACAATAGGAAAGATGTAGGCAAGAACTAAGTAACCAATTCATGCAACTGATTAGCTTTCAATGCTCTCTTGATTTCTAGTGCTATTCGGTCTCCTGTGCTCAGCCGCTTCATGTACTTCGCATTCGCATACTGCGCCCCCAAACCCATGTGAACATTTGTACCACCACCATGCCTCAGCGCTACATCCTGCGTCACAGGAATATGCATGTACGGGTCTTGCTCGCCATGAATGTCATACAAGCCATAGTCAGTTGCCTTCTTCGCTTCCGCACCCATCGTAACATCAAGCTTCATACTAGGCTTCAACTCGTACTTGCTAACACGATCCCAAGTAATCAGCGTCTGCAAACACCAAGCACCAACAATACCTGGACTCGCATATTCTCTGCAAGCCAGCAGGAAACGGTCAGCATACCGATGCAAATCCTTAAGCAACGATTCTCTAAGACTTAAAATACCGTGCGCTGTAACCTCAAACGATGGCACTTTCTTAATTTTATTCTGCACATCAGTCGGCAAACGCTTCAAACCATCAAGAATAGTCTCTCTGCGCTCGTCAATCGATAAAAACTGGTTCGCTAAGCATATTCGCGCTTCCTCTAAGCTCACGTTGTAAAGCTTCACAAACCATTTCTCAGCATCGCCCCAATCGCTTTTTGCATCCAGAGGTGAAAAGAAAAAGTTAAAATTCGCATGAGGACCAAGCACGATCTGCTCCACACGCCCATTCTCTAAGGCTTCCTTACTCAAATTGCCAGCCTTAACCTCACGCGCAACTTTCTCCTCCAAATCACCCGAATCAGCAGCAAAAATAAACTCCCTCTCAAAAGCCCTATGCGCGTGTTCAGCCTTCAAAATCATAGGCTCATCAACAGGCTCTTTAAAGCGTATTCCGCCTTCGTGAACCTCGTACTTGTAAGCCTTAGGTGTTGGAATCCCAGCCTTCTCAGCAAACCAGTAATAGTCTTTCTCAAGCTCGCCACGGTTCTCAATCTTCAACAAAGTTCTCGAACCCAAAATTGGCACCGCATAATTATTCTCAATTACACTGCAATATTCGTCACCGCCAACATAAACAGCAAAAGCACGATTGGTAATCTGCAGACACTCCAAATCAACAAGTTCATCCGCAAACTTCACGATATCCGAATACTTGTCCAAAATGACAATAACGCTTCGCCAATCGTCACTCTTCTTAATATCCTTAGGATCATTCACAACACGCAAATCACGCCTCACCAAGCCAGGCAAATCCTCAACAATTTCGTCTGGCTTGCCGACCATGGGATTTTGAAGATAAATCCGCGCTCGACCAGGCGTTGTGTAGATTATGCTTCTTACGCCGTAGTTGCGTTGTCCCTGCCAAGCATCCAAAGCCGAATGCGAACCCAAATTCAATCCGACGGGTTCCTTGTATCTTTTAACTATTTCCTGCATCTCTTCTCTTCTTATAACCATACAAATCACCATTATAGAAGGGAATTATCTAAACATTCGATTGTTTTAAACCTTTTTTACACTTAACCGTTAAAACATTGTTAAGCGAGCCTACTGGAAAAATCAAGCACACAGCAGAAGAATCTTCTAGAATTTTCTTCTATCGCACTTTTACATACATGGTTATAAAGAAAAATGAGACTGTTTTTTATGGGGAGAAAGGAATTGTCTGAGATTCTCGGCTGGATATTTGTCGACCACATTCCATTACTTTATGAAAAGAGAAGAGTTGCAAAACAACTTCAAATCGAAACATGGCTTGACCTTTCCCAACTTGTTAAGGAACTAGGAATCGAAAAAACAGATGAAAACAAACAAAATGCAAACGCTGCAAGAGGCTACATTGCCTAAAGACCACAAGCCTCCAAAACAGCCCTAAAATTTTCACGTATTCTATCTCTTTTGTAACGCCTCAACACCTTAATAATTGCCTTCTCGTCTTTTCCGCCAAGCTTTTCAGCCATTTGTTTAGCAACTAAACCGCTGATGAATAGAAACTGGCAAATTGAAGTCACATTTGAAGACTTTCGATTAAGGCTAGCTGTTTCAAAATCAACTATAAAAGGCAAGTTTTTCTTATCGACAATTATGTGCTTTGGGGCATAGCTCAGTTCTCCATGATCTAAGCCAACAACATCCAGCCGCCAGCACTGCTCCAAAACTTCACGCAAAACCTTTCTTATCTGCGCTTTTCTTCTGCACGTTTCAACCCATTTTGGAAGCAAATCACCATCGATAAACTGCATCAAAAGAAAGTCTTTGCTTACGCACAAAAGCCTTGGTCCAACACGCACTGAATTCGCTTTTTTAAGCATTTCCGCCTCCTGCTGCATTCCGGAACGATCAGCGTCTGCCCTTCGAATTTTCAAAGCCACTTTTTCTCCGTTTCTGTAGGCTATTGTGACTATGCCCACACAGCCTTTACCTAAAACAGGTGTGTTGAAGACTTGTTTTTCTCCGCTGAATTCTAGGGTTTCAACACGTAGTCTTCGCAGTTCTCTTAAGCGTTTCTTTAATTCTGTCTTGCTTGGTTGGGGATAGCACAGTATTGATGCGTATGGTTCTTCGCTTAATTTTTCAATGGTTACCGCAAGTGTAGTCTTCAATGTTTAATCCTCTACTGATAATCAAGTATCCACAGAAATAAAAACAACGACATCATAAGGTTAATAGGAAACATGAATTCTGTCTCAAAAAGGAGCATAGAAATGCCAAAATTTAGGCAAACCGCGGAAATTCTGAAACTTATGGGCAAGAAAGAAAACATACGCAACATAGGCATAATCGCCCACGTAGACCATGGAAAAACAACAATGACGGATTCGCTGTTGGCTGAAGCAGGATTACTGTCGCCGCAAATAGCAGGAAAAGCCCGAGCACTCGACTATTTGGAAGAAGAACAAAAGCGCGGAATCACCATAAAAACGGCAAACATATCGCTATTGCACGAAGTGAGCGGACGCCCTTACGTGATAAACCTAGTTGACACGCCGGGTCATGTGGACTTCACAGGGAAAGTGACGAGAGCGTTGCGTGCAATAGACGGCGTCGTAGTAGTTGTTGACGCAATAGAAGAGATTATGGTTCAAACGGAAACTGTTACCCGCCAAGCCCTAGATGAGAGAGTGAAACCTGTTCTTTTCATAAACAAGGTGGACCGTTTAATTAAGGAGTTGAGGCTTAGTTCAGACGAAATTCAGAACAAGTTTATTCGCATAATCCGTGACTTCAACAACCTGATTGAAATTTACGGAGAGCCTCAGTTTAAGGACAAATGGAAGGTTGACCCAGAAAAAGAAACGGTTGCTTTTGGTTCAGCTCTTCATAGGTGGGGTTTTACCTTAAAAACGGCTCAACAAAAGGGAACAAAATTCACCGATATTATAGATGCGTACGCTAAAGACAAACATCAAATGCTTCCTCAGCTGCTTCCCCTCCAAAACGCAATACTTGACATGATAATCAAAAACACGCCGAACCCAATCAAAGCCCAAAAGTATCGGCTGCCAAAAATTTGGAAAGGCAAAATAGAATCAGAAATAGGTCAAGCAATGCTGAACTGCGATGATAATGGACCAACAGTAATGTGCATAACCAATGTGCAAACCGACCCGACAGCAGGTCTCGTCGCAACTGGAAGACTCTTTTCGGGCTCAATAAAAGGTGGAGACAAAGTCTACTTAGTCGGCGTAGAGAAAGAACACATTGTGAAGCATGTTTCCATGTATATGGGCGCTTTCAGAGAGGCTGTCAACAGAATCACAGCTGGCAACATAGCCGCTTTAATAGGTCTCAACCTAGCAAGCGCAGGCGAAACCCTCGTTGACATTAAGCACAAAGATGTTATGGTTCCTTTTGAGCGCATAAAATACCTTTCAGAGCCTGTCATAAAGATAGCAGTTGACCCCAAGAATCCTAAAGATTTGCCACGCCTAGCAGAAGTTATGAATAGGCTGTCAGTGGAAGACCCAAACCTAGTTGCTACAGTAGATAAGGAGACGGGAGAATATTTGCTGAGTGGGATGGGTGAACTTCATTTGGAGATTGCAATGAAGTTTTTGACGCAGTATAGCGGTGGAATACAACTTACAGCATCCAGTCCCAGCGTGGCCTACAGAGAAGGCGTTTTGGAACAAGGCGCAACTGTCATGACAAAAAGTCCGAACAAGCACAACAGGTTCTGGGTGCAAGTTAAGCCGCTGGAAAACAAGGTTGTAGAGTTGATGGAGAACGGAGAGCTTGCAGAGGAAACAGGACAAAAACAAATCGAGAAAAAGTTGCTGGAAAAGGCAAAATATTCAGCAGAAGAAGCAAAAAACGTTTGGGCTTTGGATGAGCACAGAAATATACTTGTTGATTTGATGAAGAATGTTCGAAAACTTCATGAAGTGAAAGACAGCATAATCTCAGGATTTCATTGGGCATGTAAGACAGGCCCTCTGTGCGAAGAACCGTTGAGAGGAGTGAAAGTCGAGCTGTTGGACGCTCAACTTCACGATGACCCAAAAGAAAAGGAACCAGCACAAGTTATGCGAGCAATAAGTCGTGCGATTTTAGGCTCAGTCTTAACAGCTAAACCTGTGTTGCTTGAACCTGTCTACAAGATTGATGTGTCTGTTCCAAACCAATGGTTTGGTGCATGTTCAAACATTTTGACCCGTAGACGCGGGAAAATATTGACCACTGAACATAGAGATGTACTAGCGGTAATTACTGGGTACATTCCAGTGACAGAAACTTTTGGCTTGTCTGCAGAGATGCGTTCTGCAACCTCGGGTCATGCCTTTTGGCAATGCATCTTTGCCCTTTGGGAAAAAATCCCTAAGGACATTGCCGCTGAAGTGATTGAACAGATTCGCAGAAGAAGAGGCTTACCGCCAGAAGTTCCTAAGCCAGAAAAATTCATAGACGAAGCTTAAAATACTTAGACACTTTTGTTTGAATTCGATTATCATGGACAATAAACTTCAGAAGATAAAGGAAATTGTGGAAAAGGAGCTTTCTAGCTCGCATCATGATATAGAACATGTTGAAAGGGTTTACAACCTTTGCTTACACTTGGCAAGACACGAATCCAATGTAGACTTAGAAATTCTGAAAACCGCGGCTTTGCTACATGACATTGCACGCTTTAAAGAGTTTCAAGACGAGACAGGCAAGATTGAGCATGCTGCTTTTGGAGCTGAAATGGCTGAAGAAACGCTTAAGACTCTTGGTTATTCAGGAGAGAAAATAGAACAGATAAAGCATTGCATAATTGTCCATCGATACAGGCGAAACCGCAAGCCTAAAACTGTAGAGGCAAAGATTCTCTTCGACGCAGACAAGCTTGATGCTTTAGGAGCTGTAGGCGTCGCCAGAGCATTTATGATGGCAGGACATTATAACCAGAAAATATATTCAAATATTCCAATCGAGAAATATTTGAGAGACAACGTTTTTGGAGAAAAACTTGAAGGCGGTTTAAAAGACGTTTCAAAACACACTCCAAACATGGAATATGAACTGAAATTCAAGCATATCCCTGAAAGACTCTATACTCTAAGAGCAAAGGCAATAGCAAAAGAGAGATTGCAGTTTATGGAAAACTTTTTTGAGAGATTAAAAATGGAAATACGTGGAGAATTATAGTATTCAAACATCAACAGGGCTAACTCCATGAAAATTCAATTGAATGCTTCAACTCCATTCGATTTAGGTTTCACACTCTGTTGTGGCCAAGCTTTCAGATGGAACAAGCGAGGCGAGTGGTGGTATGGAGTTGTTGGGAAATATGCTTTGAAAATACGCCAAACTGGCAACGTCTTGGAATTTGAAAACACAAACACAAGATTTGTTAAAAATTATTTTGGCTTAGACGACGATTTGTTGAAAATCCTTTCAAAAATTAGAAAAGATACACGTACAATTCAAACTATTGAAGCCTTTAAAGGTTTAAGAATTCTTCGCCAAGACCCTTGGGAGTGCCTAATCTCATACATTTGTGCCACATACAAGAACATTCAGGCAATAAAAAAAATGCTGTCTCATCTTTCCAAAAAATTTGGCGACAGAATACACTTTGATGGATGCGATTTTTACACGTTTCCGACACCACAGAGGCTCGAAAAAGCGACTGCTGAAGAATTAGCTAAATGTGGCCTAGGTTACAGAGCAAAATACGTATCTGAAACTGCAAAAATGGTTTATGAAAACAATTTTGAACTCGAAAGTTTACGGAAGTTGTCTTACGAGAAAGCAAGAGAGGAACTGTTGAATTTTTCTGGAGTGGGTTTGAAAGTTGCTGATTGTGTTCTGCTTTTCTCTTTAGGAAAACTTGACGCTTTCCCCGTGGATGTGTGGATAAAGCGTGCTATTCTGAAGTATTACGGAAGCTATTTTCCAAATGAATTTGTAAGAAAAATTTCAGGGAAAAAATCGCTTACAAACTCAGAATATGAGAAGGTGAATTTGTTTGGGCGAAAATATTTTGGGGAATATGCTGGTTACGCCCAAGAATACCTGTATCATTACGAAAGAACCAAATGCTAGATTAAATCCTTCTCCTTTAAGGTTTCAGCCGCTTTATTTCCATTGGTGGTTGTGATGGTTATGGCTTCTGAAACAAGTCTCATCACATTGGCATAACCGTGTTGTCTAATTTGCTCAACAGCTTCGTCAAGCTTTGTGTTAACGTCTTTAAAACCTTGAACCCCAGAAACATTCGCTGCAATGTTGACTTCTTGAATCAAAGCATTAAAGTATGCAGCCAGAAGTTTCTCCGCGCCAGAGACTTCCTCGTCTCGCATCTCATTTAAAACATCTAAAAGGCTGAAGGTTAAGATTAGATTTGACTTAATTTTCTCCGCGTAATGAAAAACCAGTATGGCTTTTTTGATTTCTGACAAGGCTTCTCTCCCCAACTTACTCTGACAGAGTATAGGCTTTTAAAATCTTTCATGACGCTTAAATGCAGAAAACGTTTAAATTGACTTAAAAACAGCATAATAAGTGAACTTTCAAAAGAGGGGCCCGTAGCTCAGCTAGGCTAGAGCGCCAGGCTCATAACCTGTTGGTCCCCGGTTCAAATCCGGGCGGGCCCACTGCTATTGGTCATTCTTTCAATTTTTTAATTAGGCTTGCAACTCTTTTTCCAAGCTCTTTGCACAATTCAAGTTCTTTTTCACTTGGAGAGCCAATAGCTGCAGCGCCATAATGCTTATCGTCAGATCGGCCTTGAACAATCATGCCGTGAACTAGCATTGCTTGCAGTATAGATAGTATTGTGGTTTCTGCGCCTGTTGCTGTTCCACCAGAGCTTGTGAAGGCAGCGCCGACTTTTCCCTCAAGCTTTCCATGGATTTTAACCGATTCATCAATAAGGGCCTTAAGTTTAGCGGACATTTGCCCATAATATGTTGGCGAACCCACGATAATTCCATCAGCATCCAGCAAGTCTTTGAGGTTTGTTTTGTCAACCTTCTTTATACTCGCTTTAACTCCTTCCAGCTGCTCAGCGCCTTCAGCAACTGCAAACGCCATCTTTTCAGTGTTTCCAGTTTTAGAATCATAAACAACTAAAATCTTGACCATTTCAACTCGCATCTGAGAACAAGAATGTTGCAGATCTTTGATTTTAAATTTTTTGATTAATACACTGTTCTATCACATGCCAAGTAGGCATAGAAGATTTTTCCACAAGGTATAAGTGGCTGAAATTGTAATAGGGTTTTTATGAGGAGAATGGCAGACTCGTTTTCAGGGGAGAAAGGAGAGTAGGGAAAAATTATTTAATCCACCATTCTCCTCACATTCCACTTAATTTTACATAAGTCGCTTTTAAACTTTTCTTTGCATTCTGAACTACAACTTAGGAAATCTCCTAAAAATGAGGGAATTTAACGGTTTAAGCTTACTGCTTGCTTTATTTCTTCCTTGAATTTAGCAGCGTCCATGAAAAATGTGTGTATTGGTTTAGCGTTCACTATTAGCCACCAGTTTTTGCGTTTAATTGATTCTTCAGGTTTTTCCCACTCGTTAATCATTTCAATTTTAATGTTATGCGCCACTTCTCTTACCATAGTTTCTATTCTCTTTGTAAATGAGTAGCCGAATGCGCATGTTGGACTGTAAAAGATTACTGCTTTGTTCTCATCTTCGGGTAATGGTTCATAATTGCCTATGGGTGGAGTTGGCTCATAAGTGCCTTCTATTGAAAGATATAGTGAATTGCCCTCGTTGGTCGGGAGAAAACCATTTTTGTTGTAAAATTCGGGCAGTGAAAGAAATTCGCCTGTGTTGAAGGCTTTCGCCAAAATAAATTTGCACTGCTTGTCACCAACACAACTCGTTCTCTGCCTTGCGTCTCGAATCAAGCTCTGTAAAAGTTTAGTGCCTAATCCGATTTTCTGCGCTTCTGGCGTCGGATTATACATGCAATTGATCACTAGAACGCCTTCTCGCCTAAAAGCCTTAGTTACATCTGCCTCTTCAGGATAAAAGAGTATTTGCGCCGCTGGTTTCTCATTGTAGTAAGCAATTTTGGCACAGGCTCCATATTTTTCAAGCATCTGATGCAGCCATTTTCTTTGAAGGCTGATCCCTTGTTGATGAACTGGATCGTTGAGTCTTTTAGAAGAACAGACGTAGATGAAGTCTTCTATGTTTGATTCTTGAAGATTTTCGATTCTCACTTTTTCTTGCACGTGACGCTTGCCTTCAATGGTGAGCTTTAGCCAAATTCTTTTATGATTTCGTCAACTGCACTTATTTTTGCATTGTAAACATATTCCAGATATTTTAGTCCCTCTTTCTGATCTTCTTCTGTGAAGGCTTCAACACCGTCTTTGGCGATTATTATTTTGTATCCTCTGAAAAAAGCGTCTGCGGCTGTGTGTCTAACGCATATGTTTGTGTGTAACCCGCCTAAAATTACTGTTTTTACGCCTTCGCCATGGTATAGGCTTCTCAACAGCGAGTCTAAGCCTGTTTCGTAAAAGCCGCTGTATGTTCTCTTTTCAACAATGTAATCTTTGGCAGCAGGCTTTAGTTCAGGGATTACTTCTGCTCCTTTTGTGCCTTTAATCGCGTGTTTTCCCCATTTTTCGACAACTTCAACATCTTGCGGATAGTGAGCATCATTGCTGTAGATGACAGGTATGTTGCGTTTGCGGGCTGTTTCAATTAGTTTTTTCAGTTTTGGGATTACACGCTTAGCTCTGTCGCTTTTCAAGTCTCCAGTAACAAAATCGTTGAGCAGGTCAATTATTATTACAGCCTTATTGTTCATGGGTGCCCTCCTTGATTATAGAAATCGAGTTATACTTTTACGATTATTTAAATTAATCCATTGTTGGATTTACAGTAAAACCATAGAAGGCTTGACCAAAACCTTGTTCCTCTGCAACTTTGCAATCTTTTGATGCCTAGCATCCACCGACAATATTTTATTTGCCATTGCACAAATAGAATGTCTTCATTTGAGTGTGGTCTAAAATGAGGAAAGATGTTGACAGAATTTTAATGGAGAAAAACGTAAGCTCCATGTTGCTCTATTCTGAAAGCTTCAAAGACGTAAACATGTATTATCTAACTGGATTTCTGGCTCCTGACCCCTTTATCTTCCTTAAACATGTAGACCAAGAGCCACTAATAGTGGTTAATCAAATGGAGCTGGCTAGGGCTAAAAAGGAATCTCACATCAAGGATGTGCGCACATATTTTGATTATGATTACATGCGAATTGTCAAATCTGCACCTGACCCGAAAATTGGCGTAATGAAGTTCGTAGCATCCACTGCCAAGAAAGAACTTGGCGTTGATGAGCCGATTTACGTTCCATCAAACCTTCCAGTGATTCTCGCTGACGTACTGAGGCATAGTGGCTTACAAATAAAACCCATGTTTAATGTAGTGGAAAAAGCTAGAGAAACGAAAGAACGCGAGGAGATTGAAGCCATCAAATTCGTTCAAAGAAGTGTAGAGGAAGCAACATCAAAAGCCATAGAACTTATTGCTAATGCCGAAGTCAGTGGCAAAGGAGCACTGTACTATAAGGAAAATGGAAAAAAGAAACCCCTTAAAGCAGGCAAAGTACGCTCCGTATTCGACCATGCTTTTGCTGATAGAGGTTGTGTTGCAGAAGAAGAAACAATAGTTGCATGCGGACCAGGAGGCGCTGACCCTCACTATTCTGGTGATGCAAGTGACATATTTAAGGCGAATCAACCCATTGTGCTAGATGTTTTTCCGCGAAATGTCAAAAAACGGTATGTTTCAGACATGACAAGAACTGTAGTAAAGGGCAGAGCTTCAAAAGCCGTTAAGAAAATGTTTGAAACTGTTCTTCAAACAAAGGATGCAGCAATAGACGCTATAAAGGCTGGTGTTTTGGGAAGTGACATGCAAAACCTATGTTACAACATGCTTGAAAAAGCTAGCTACCAAACTGCGAAAGGCGGCAAGCAAATCAGCAAAGGATACTTTCATGGTTTGGGACATGGAATCGGATTAGAGATTCATGAAGGCCCCAGAATGAGCGAGTTCTACGAATATCCGTTGGAGGAGCACAATGTTGTTACTGTAGAGCCAGGACTTTATGACCCTAAGATAGGTGGAATGCGGATAGAGGATGCTGTGGAAGTTACAAAAAAAGGCTGCACGAACCTAACCATGATGGATATTTTCCTTGAAGTCTAATTGCCATAGTATTGGCTACGCACAAAAAAAGAAAAGCATTAGCCACCGCTTACAATGGGCAACAATGTTACATGATCATTGTTTCTGAGTTTAGTCTCAAGCCCTTTTAGCTGGTTAAGCAGATAACCGTTAACCGTGATAATGTAGTTTGATTTCACGTCAGTGCTACTTTTTTCGTAAACAGCCTTTTGGAAGGGCTCCCCATATTTTTCAGAAAGTACCGTTAATAAATCAGCAACCGACGAACCATCTCTAATCTTGATCTCTTCCTCTCTTACGCTGCCAATAATATTTCTGACATGGCCGAGATATTCGACTCTTACTTCCACAATTAAACACCCAAGCTTCCATTATATTTTAGATTCAGAGTCATTATATATCCGTTTCAATTAACAATCAAAAATTTAATTGAAAAATTGTGCTTAACTATCATGAAATTAAAAGCAATTATCGTCTAGGATACGCCACTTCTTGAAGCTAATGACAAAGATGATAATATTCAAAGAGACGTTGCCAGAAGAGTTTGTGTAATCAAATAGTCAACGAGTGTAAAGATATAAGACGATTGTCAACGTTATGTTTCCACTCCTTGGAGGATTGCCTGACTCGTAACCAGATGAAATTGAAAAACTTATCTGAGGCGCTATTATGGATCGTTCAGACAGCATATCGGTTACTGCAATTGAGCTATTCATTAAACTTATGCCTGAATAAGGCTCTGTTAAAGTGAGACAAGACCAACGTATAGACAAATGGGATTGGGTTGCAGTGGCTGTATGTGAAACAAAAAGGGTGAAGTAGCTATATCCTGCTACATCTACAACAAAAGGCAATTCTGTTGTCTCATTCGCGTTATGAAACAGAGTGTAATTGTCGCAGACTAAAATTGTCTTCGTCTTTATCTGTTCTGGGCATCCAGAATTTTTGAACGCTACGACAAACAAGGCTAAAATTAGACAAACAGTCAATATTATGGGAATAACCCAAGTTTTCTTATGTTCAATCATTTTCTGTTCTATGCAGATTGTGATTTTTCTGTTTTTAAGGTTTTATGGAACTTCCTATAGTTTTATGACACTGTTGTTTGCTAGTCAGTAAAAACTCAATCTCTTTTTGTGTTTACTCCACTTTTTCCCATCTTTAGACTGAGTAATGCACTCGTGGTATTCTACCCAAACGGAATAAATAGAATGTGCTTTAATTGAAGTTATTCGTTCAAGAAAATACCTATATAGAGGAAAGAATTGAAAATGTCTAAACATGTTTCTTGTTGGTGTTTTCAATGTTGTTTGACAAGCGAAAGTTGGAGGAAATCAAGCAAAACAAAGAAAAGTGGGAAAAAGAAATTGCAGCGAAAAGTCTTGAAAAGCTTCCTGAAAAAGGTGAATTCTCCACAAGCTCGGACATTCCAGTCAGACGAGTCTATACTCCACTTGATATTGCAGATTTTGATTATGTGCAGGATTTAGGGTTTCCAGGTGAATATCCGCTTATTCGTGGCGTTTATCCGACAATGTATCGGGCTAGATTATGGACCATGAGACAGTATGCGGGCTTCGGCACTGCTGAGCAAACAAATCAACGCTTCAAATATCTGCTAAAGCAAGGCCAAAAGGGACTAAGTGTAGCGTTCGATTTCCCAACTCAAGTTGGCTATGACTGTGACCATCCGATGGCGCACGGCGAGGTGGGAAAGGCTGGTGTAAGCGCAAGCACTTTGCGAGACATGGAAATTGTCTTCGACGGAATTCCGTTGGACAAGATTACGACTTCTATGACTATTAATGCTCCTACGAATGTTTTGCTTGCAATGTATGTTGCTGTTGGACAGAAACAAGGTATTGAGCAGTCTCAGCTTGGCGGAACAGTTCAAAACGACGTTTTAAAGGAGTACGTAGCGAGGGGAATGTATATTTTTCCACCTAAGCCTTCAATGCGATTAGTTACGGACATTTTTGAGTACTGCTCTAAGCACATGCCCCAGTGGAACACCATCAGTATAAGCGGCTATCACATCCGAGAGGCAGGCGCCACCGCTGTCCAAGAAATCGCCTTCACACTTGCAAACGCAATCGCCTACGTGCAGGCAGCAATTGAAAGAGGCTTAGACTTAGACATGTTCGCAGGCAGGTTATCCTTCTTCTTCGCAGCTCACAACAACTTCTTCGAGGAAATCGCTAAGTTTAGAGCCGCGAGAAGATTGTGGGCAGGGATCATGCGTGAACGTTTCGAAGCCAAAAACCCTGTTTCATGGACATTGCGTTTTCACACTCAAACCTCAGGCGTCTTGCTCACTGCTCAGCAGCCCTATAACAACATTATCCGAACGGCTCTTCAAGCGTTGGCAGCCGTTTTAGGTGGAACACAGTCTTTACATACAAACTCGTTTGATGAAGCCTATGCTTTGCCTAGCGAGCAGGCGGTGACAATTGCTTTAAGAACTCAGCAAATAATTGCATACGAAAGTGGGGTAGTCGACACTGTTGATCCCCTTGCAGGTTCATATTATGTTGAATACTTAACTAATCAGATTGAAGAGAGAGCCGCGAAATATATTGAGCAAATTGACGCTATGGGTGGAGCGGTTGCTTCCATCGAAAAAGGTTTCATGCAGCACGAGATTATGGAAAGTGCCTACCGTTTCCAAAAGGAAGTTGAAGCAAAAAAGCGAATAACTGTAGGCGTGAACGAGTTCAAGACTGAAGAAAAAGTTCCCATAAAGATTTTGCAAATAGACCCTGAAATCGAGAAGACGCTTGTTGAACACTTGAAGCAGGTAAAAATGCAAAGAAAACAAGCCCAAGTGGACGAAATCTTAAACAAGCTGCATAGGGCAGCAGAACAAGAAAACGTAAACCTCATGCCCTTCATACTTCAAGCAGTAAAGCAGTATGCGACCCTTGGCGAAATATGTGACACTTTACGCGAGGTGTTTGGCGAGTATAAACCGCCTTCCATCTTCTAGTCAACTGTGAAAAGGGGTTCGCCCTCACTCACCGATGAACCCTCAGAAACATACAACTCTCGAATGGTTCCAGCCTTTGGCGCTGTAATTTCGTTTTCCATTTTCATAGCTTCAAGGACGCATACAACTTGGCCAAGTTCCACACGGTCTCCCTTCTTGACCTTAACCGAGAGGATTTTACCTGTCATTGGCGCTGTTGTAGTGCCTTCGACAACTTGTTTTGTTGACATAGCTTTCCTTGTAGGTGCCAAAGGAGTTGGCTCAAAAGCTGTCAATACTGGTTTCTTCGTGAAAGTTTTTACTTCAGCTTTGAATGTTGTTTCTTCAACCTTGACGGGAAAGAGCTTTTCCAAAACGATTTTTGGCAATTCTATGTGGTATGTTTTTCCATCTATTTTTATGGAGAAAACTTTTTCTAAGTTGAGTTTGTCGACTGTTAATTCTATGTTGAGGGATTTGCTATCTGTTTTAACTGTGAAAGATTTTTCCCCAGTTTTTGTCAATTCGATTTTTCTGGGTTTGTCGTCTATGAAAATTTCGTAAATAGGCACTTTTACACACCGTGATTAGCTAGATTTTGTCGACCAGTCACTACCCAGGATGAAGCGGTTCCTTTAGTTCTAACTGGTATTAGCGCTTTTACTCCACTTGAACTTGTCAAGTAGGCGGCAACTGCAACCGAGACTGCGGCAACTTCTTCAAGTTCACCAATTTTTTCAGGGGGAATTCCAGTTTTGACTTCTGCTCGTTTGGCTTTTCTCTTTTTGAAGAATTCTAGGGCTGTTTGCGGAAACAGCGCATAGGTTAGCTTGTCCTCTTCGCTTTCAATGTAAGATTTTACTTCAGCAGGTATCTTGTCGAGAGCTGGTTCTAAAAGGTCAGCTGGGCGACATGTTATGGGTTCTTCGTCGCCGATGATTTTCTTTTTCACTTGCGAGTTAATTGGGGCTGGTGGCTTTCCGTAAAAGCCTTTCACGTAGTCTTTTATTTCCTTTGGCACAATGCTGTAACGTTTGCCAGAAAGAACATTACACACGGCTTGTATGCCGACAAGCTGGCTCGTAGGCGTTACAAGTGGGGGATAACCAAGCTCTTTTCTAACTTTTGGAACTTCCTTAAGGACTTCTTTCAGTCTGTCAAGTGCTTTCTGCTCTCTTAGCTGTTCAAGAAGGTTAGAGAACATTCCGCCTGGAATTTGGTGGACTATGATGGAAGCGTCAACTCTTTCAGCTTTCGAGTTTATAAGCTTTAGTGGGTCGTAGTATTTCTCTCGTAACTCTTGGAAGTAGTCTGCAATCTCGCTCAAGAGTTCCAGGTCAAGTTCAGGATCATAGGGTGTTCCTTTCAAGGCTGCTACAACGGATTCGACTGGAGGCTGGGAAGTGCCCCAAGCCAACGGAGAAAAGGCTGTGTCAATTATGTCTACGCCTGCTTGGCATGCGCGGAGGTAAGTCATCATGACCATGCCGCTTGTGCTGTGAGAATGTAAATGTATGGGAAGCCCAACTTTCTTTTTTAGGGCAGTTATAAGTTCGTATGCGGGTTGCGGTGCGAGCATTCCAGCCATGTCTTTGATGCAGATTGAATCGCAATCAAGTTGGGCTAGTTTTTGGGCGGTTTCCACGTAGTATTTTATTGTGTGAACTGGGCTGATTGTGTAGCAGATGCTTCCTTGAGCATGTTTGCCCACCTTTTTGACGGTTTTTATGGCTACTTCCATGTTTCTTATGTCGTTTAAAGCGTCAAAAACGCGGAAAATGTCGATGCCGTCTTCAGCAGCTTTTTCTACGAATTTTATGACGACGTCGTCTGGATAGTTGTGATAGCCAACGACATTTTGTCCACGCAGTAACATTTGGAAGGGTGTCTGTTTTATGTGGCGTTTCAGAGTGCGGATTCGTTCCCATGGGTCTTCTGCTAAGAAGCGGATTGCGACGTCGAATGTTGCTCCTCCCCACATTTCAAGCGAGAAGAAGCCCACTTGATCAATTTTTTCGGCTATGGGGAGCATTGTGTCTGTGCGCATTCTGGTTGCCATTAGGGATTGATGTGCGTCGCGAAGTGTTGTGTCGGTGATTTTGACTGGTTTGCTCTTGGGCGTCTAGACCCCCCTTATATATAGATTGAATTTGAGATTAGAAAGGGTGGGTGAAGCCATATTAATTCATTTAGGTGTCGAGAAATAGTTTTATTCAATACAAGATAAGGCGTATGCAGTGAGGGCGTGTGAGAAAAGTGGATGAGGAAGGCTTTCGGAAATTCTTGAAACGGGGTGGACGATCTCCAAGAGCGGCCAAACGGGCTATTGCATACGTTACAGAGTTTGAGCGATATTTGAAAGAGAAGAGAGGCCGCAAAGAGCTAGACAAGGCATGTCCAGAAGATATTGACGCATTCGTGTCATGGTTTGAGGAAAAGCGAAACGAGTCTGCTAAGCTGTATTTGTGGGGAATCTGCTATTACTACGAGTACACTTCTAACAAGGAAATGCGCGAATGTGCAGGAGAATTGAGAGGCAAAAGAATGGAGGAAGCGTCTTTCCCGCTGAAGGATTTTCGGGGAATTAGCCCAGAACATGTTAAAAAACTTGCTGATGTAGGCATTAGAAACGTGAAGCAAATGTTGGAGGCAGGACGAACAAGTGACAGAAGAAAGGAGCTGTCAGCGAAGACTGGAGTGCCAGCAGAAGCCATTCTGGAGCTTGTGAAACTGTCAGATTTGGCTCGACTTCAAGGTGTAAAGAGCATTCGGGCAAGGCTTTACTATGATGCGGGCGTTGACACAGCCGAGAAACTGGCTAATTGGGATCCGAAGGAGCTTAGAGCCATGCTTATCAAGTTCGTTGAAAAAACAGGATTTGAAGGAATCGCTCCTTTGCCAAAAGAAGCTGAGTCTACTGTAGCAGAAGCCAAGAAACTGCCCAAAATTGTTGAGTATTAGAATCGTGAAAGAGAAATTTAAAGACTTATAAGGGGTTCAAATTCTCTAAATGTGTGAGTGGGGATAACTAATGGATAAGAGTGCAATTAGAACTGAAGAAGATGTTAGGCGTTCTTTGCCAAATAAGACAGAATTTGAAAAGAGAGTGTTGGTCGCCACGTTCAAGATTCCACATGGAAAAGTCAGCACGTATAAGAGAATAGCAGAAAAAATCGGCAAGCCACGTGCTTATCGGGCTGTTGCTAATGCGTTACACAAAAATCCACTTCACCCAATTGTTCCATGCCACCGCGTAGTCAAATCTGACGGCGAATTCGGAGGAGAAAAGAATGCAGCCGCTTCCAGAAGGAAGCTCGTAGAAAAAGAAGGCGTACCAATCAAGAATGGCAAGGTAAAGATGAGTAAAGAAATCTTATTCTAACACACATAAGCCCTATCGCATTCCTATTAGCCTTTCTATATCCTTTTGATCAATCTCCTCTATTGTCTTATGGAACCACTTAGTTGCCTCGTAGTATTTTTCTTGCAGGTCCTCAGCGTCTTTGACAAAGTATAGATGCTCAAGTTTCTTAAGCGTCTTAGATGGAAGCTCGTAATGCAAATATTCCATCCTGAAGTTGTAATGCATAGGGTTATGTTTAATCCGCAAAGCTTCAACTAATGTGGCAAGAGTAAGACCATGATACAGGTCTATGGCTTCGATATAATGTCCTCTGCTGATCTCTTTTTGCACGAAATTGTTGAACATGGCAAATCTTGCTTGCAGTCTTTTCAGTCTTTCCTGCACCTTCTTGCTTAAAGCTGCTTTATCCAATTGCGGAGGCTTGATCTTGCCGGATTTGTTGAAGTAGAATACGACGTTGCCATGTATCTCTGGCTCTAAAAACGTTTCTGAACTGCCGAGGTTCAAAACACAAAAGTCAATTAGGAGATACTCGCTTGCGTCTTCCAACCTGTAAAAAGCCTGAAAAACACCTGGCCAGCCAGTTTGCGGCACATCAAGCTTTTGCTTGATAGGGGATAGCGACCTTAACGCTTTTTCGGCTGCTAGGAATGCCTCGTTGACTTTTTCGTTGTTTACGATTAAGTAGAGGTCGATGTCGGACCATTCATCTAAGCGGTTGAAGGCTGCGGCGCCTCCTTCATAGAAGGCGTGGACATAATCGAGCGGTTTTAAGGCATTGACGAGTGTTTGGATTATTATGTCACGGGTTAGTTTTTTTTCGTTCGTCATTCGAATACCAGTGGTTTTTGTTTTTTCAATTTGACTTATAGTGGTATGTTTCCATGTTTTCGCATTGGTCTTGGTTCACGTTTTGTGGTTAGGCTTTCCAGAGCGCTGATTAGTTTGGGTCGTGTTTGCGCTGGCTCTATTACTTCGTCTATGTATCCTTTCTGCGCAGCTATGTAGGGGCTTGCGAATTTTTGGCGATATTCGCTCACAAGTTCTGCTCGTTTTTGTTCAGGGTCTTGGGCTTCAGCTATTTCTTTCCTAAAGATTATGTTTATTGCTCCGTGCGGTCCCATGACGGCGATTTCGGCTGTTGGCCAAGCATAGTTTATGTCTGCGCCGCTGTGTTTGCTGCCCATTACGTCGTATGCTCCGCCATAATCTTTGCGAAGTATCACGGTGATTTTTGGTACTGTTGCTTCACAATATGCGTATAGTAGTTTTGAACCGTGTTTGATTATGCCGCCATGTTCCTGTTCTAAGCCTGGCAGAAAGCCTGGAACGTCTACGAATGTTATTATCGGGATGTTGAAGCAGTCGCAGAAGCGTATGAAACGGCCAGCTTTCATGCTGCTATGTATGTCTAATGCGCCCGCATAGTGCATGGGTTGGTTGGCTACTATGCCTATGGTTTTGCCGTTTAAACGTGCGAAGCCGATTACTATGTTTTGTGCCCAGAGGGGCTGAATTTCGAAGAATTCGCCGTCATCTACTATGTGTGTTATAATTTCTTTAACGTCGTAGGGCTTATCTGGATCATCTGGAAGTATGTGGGCTAGGGTTTCGTCTGTGCGGTTTGGGTCATCTGTTGGCTCTACGGCTGGCGGATCTTCCAAGTAGTTGCTCGGCAAATAGGTTAAGAGCTTCTTGATTAGCTGTATGCAGTGTTGTTCGTCTTTTGCGATGAAATGCGCTACACCGCTTGTTTGACTGTGAACCATTGCACCGCCAAGTTCTTCGAACGTTACTTCTTGTCCCAATGCGGCTTTGACCACGTCTGGGCCTGTGATGAACATGTGGCTGGTCTTATCCACCATAATTATAAAATCTGTTAGGGCTGGAGAATAGACGGCTCCGCCTGCACATGGACCCATGATTGCACTTATTTGCGGTACGACGCCTGAGCTTATCACGTTTCGAAAGAATATGTCACCGTAGCCTGCTAGACTTGCTACGCCTTCTTGTATGCGTGCTCCGCCAGAATCATTTAAGCCTATGACTGGCGCACCTGTTTTTAAGGCTAAATCCATTAGTTTACAGACTTTTTTTGCGAACATTTCGCCAAGTGAGCCGCCGAAGACTGTGAAGTCTTGGCTGAAAACGTAAACAAGTCTGCCATCTATTGTGCCGTAGCCTGTTACGACGCCGTCGCCGAGGAATTTCTTTTCAGCAATACCAAATTCAGCACATTGATGCACAACAAACTGGTCAAGCTCGTTAAAACTGCTTGGGTCAAGTAATAACTCAATGCGCTCACGGGCTGTTAACTTGCCCTTAGCATGTTGGTCTTCGATTCGTTTCTGTCCGCCACCAAGCTTGGCTTGTTCGCTTAATTCGCGTAAACGCTTAATCTTATCATCAACCGAAGGCTCCTTCGTCGCAGTCATTCGAATTCCTCAAATTATTGGGTATTATTGCTTGAACAAATATTTAGAACATACGGAAACTCATATATCTGCATAATGCTGGAATTAGGCGTAAAGATGATGCTATGAAGAAGAATCTTGTTATCCAAACTATGCTTAAGCATAAGTCAATCCGAAAATACACAGATGAAACGCCATCAAAGGAAATAATAGAAACAATTGTCAGAGCAGGTCAACAGGCACCGTTCGCATCGCAATATTACAGCGTGTTATTGTCACGAAACAAAAAGCGCAATCCATACAAAGCCCCGCTTCTGTTCACAATCTGCATAGATTCTCACAAGTTCGAGCTGATAATGGCTAAGAGAAAATGGAAACTAGTCACAAACGATTTAACGCTAATGTTCTTCGGAATTCAAGACGCTGCTTACATGGCGGAAAACATGGTAGTCGCAGCAAGAAGTCTCGGACTTGGAAGCTGCTTCCTCGGAAGCGCAATGTACCGAGCCGAAAAAATCGCAGAAGAATACCACCTACCCAAAAGAGTGTTCCCGCTTGTACAGCTTGTAATGGGTTATCCAGCAGAAGACCCGCCGCCACGACCACGCTACCCCATGGAATTCACACTATTCGAAGACAAATATCCAAAACTAGACGGAAAAAGAGTTTCAAGAGCCATGAAACAAATGGATGAAGGCTATCTTGCCCAAGAATACTATCGCAAAATGAAAGCAAAAATCCCCTTGGAAGCCAAAGACCGCAAAGAGACATTCACCTACGCTGACTACAGCTGGACGGAACACATATGCCGCAAATGGGGACAATGGTACCCAAAACAAAAAGAACTGCTTGAACAACTCGAAAAACGAGGCTTCTACATTACTGGAAAAAGACCTTGAATAAAACAGCTATTCATCTCAACCGCAGAGTAACATCGCCAAAGAAAACACGCTTCACTGTTTCATCATTCAGTTTCAAAATCAAAGCGCCGTCACTTCCAACATCAGATGCAATGCCAACCCACTTTTCGGTTCCGCTTGCCACTTCCACCTCGCAACCCAAAAAGCACGCATACTTTTTCCAATCTGCTAAAATGCGACTAAAACCTTCCTTCAAAAAAATTTCGTAAAAACTTTCCAGCTTCCCAAGCAACGCTTTAAACAACTCTTCTAGCTCGACTTTTCTGCCAAGCTCATTTTCAAGCGAAGTTGCAGCCTTCCTTAACTCTTCTGGAAAAACCTTCTCCCCATCAAAGTTTGCATTTACACCTATGCCCGCAATAACATAGTTGACCTTTTCGCCTGTCGTGTTCATTTCTGTCAGTATGCCACAGATTTTCTTTCCATTCACCAGCACATCATTAGGCCACTTTGTTTCTACCGTCATTTCATACAGTTCATGCAAAATCTCAGCCACAGCTAAACCAAACAAAAAAACAAGTCTAACCGCTTTCTTAGGGCTTATCTTGGGTTTTAGAATAACAGAGAGGTATAGTCCGCCCTTAGGCGAAACCCAACTGCGTCCCATTCTTCCTCGTCCAGCAGTCTGCACTTCTGCAGTTACAACGGTCCCTTCTTCTGCTCCATAATCTGCCAATTGCTTGGCAACATCAATCGTCGAGCCAGCCTCTCGCAAGAAAATAATCCGCCTACCAAACCGTTTAGAGTGCAAGTCCATTTGAAGCCTGTCCACGTTGATCCGCGTTGACATGTTCGCAAGCAACCTTTTCACTCTTTTAGAATAATGTATGCTCCTGCGTAGAAAAAGACATGCGTCGAAGCTGCAAGCACAAAAGGTGCAACAAAGCCCCATAACGCGATGAGAAAACCAGACATGGCTAAGCTCAGGGCTTCGCCCAAGTGCAACCCCATCATCAGCAAACCAATATCCGTTCCGTAACATTCAACATCGCTAATTTTTGTCAAAATTCGCTCCTGTCCAATGGTAGACATGCCTTGAACAACACCAAAAAATACAACAAGCATCGCAGCAAAAATCCAACTTGCAAACCCAAGCAGCAAAAGCGTGACAGTAAACAGAACTCCGCTCAAAAGAATCAGCGCCCGAATGCTACTAGTTTTAGAGAAGAGATAAGAAAATAACCCAGCAACCAAGACCTCCACACCAAGAATCAACCCAATCTCTTCAACGCCAAACCCAACATTGTTCAAAAACAAAGGAAAAACAAATCCCTCAACCAGACCAAAAGACACCCCTAAGACAAAAAACAAAACCAGAAAAACCTTAAAAACTCTCGACTTCTTCCGAAAATCCAAAAACCTGCGAGCCTTAGCTACACTAAACCGTTCTTTTTTCTCGCTAACCAATAGAAAGGCTAAAGATGTGACAAGAACGCCAAATAGTGCACAAACGAGCATTGCACCTTCAAAAAACAGCCAAACGATCAGAAAACCAGCAGCCAAACTGCCCACTGCATAGGCTACGTATGCAACTGTTCTCAAATAGACCAGAATCCGCCAATGTCCAGCACTTTTCTCCAAAAGAAAAGCTCTATTCACTGCCCACAGCGAACCTTCCTTAGTTCCTTCCACAACCTTACCGAACAAAAACTCCAAAGGCGAATGTGCGATATAATAGATTAAGCCAGAAACTATGCCTAAAGCGCCATTGGAAATGAAAAAATTTTTTCGTCCCCAAAAATCCGAAGCCGTCGCGAAAACCATTCGCCCCAACTGCATAATCAAGGGCATAGCCGCAAAAACGAGCCCAATAATAACAACATCAACGTTCCTCGCCTCCATCATCAGAGGCACAGCAACACCCAAAACGCCTCCTACAAACGAATTCAAAACTTGAATAAACAACACGTTCCTAACTTGGTTCACGCCTTCCCCACGCATGAGACTCTACAAAACCGCTCATTTAAAGACATTACCTCGTCCAAACATAAGGCTACTTCATAACAAGCTCCAACAAAACACCACGAGTACTTTTAGGATGAACAAACGCAATCCGTGTGCCCTCTGCACCCAAACGAGGTGTCTCATCCACCAACGTTATGCCTTTATTCTTGAGCTCAGCCAAAGCCTTTTCGATATCATCAACCCTAACTGCAACGTGTTGAATGCCTTCTCCTCGGCTTTCAAGAAACTTTGCAATTGGGCTGTCGCTGCCGATAGGCTCCAAAAGCTCAATGTGAGTTTCTCCGCCAGTAGAGAAAAACGCCACCCTAACCTTACGCTCTGTCAAAACGTGAACACCCTCAAGCCTGAAACCCAAAACATCACGATACAGGGCTATTGCCTCATCCAAATTCTTCACTGCAACGCCTACATGATCCACACCGACAAACATTCGCTCCAACTCCTTACAGAACGTTAAATCTCATATCAAGCACTTTGTAAAAAAAGTTTCTAAGAAATAACTGCCAAAACATCTCCTTTGTTCACAATAGTTCCCTTGGAAACCCTAAATTCCTTTACAACTCCCGCCTTAGGCGCGGTTATTTCGTTCTGCATTTTCATGGCTTCCAATATGCAAACGCAATCTCCTCTTTCAACCCTCTGTCCAACAGTAGCACTAAGCAGCATGATTCTGCCTGCAATTGGAGCAGTCACAGCATTCTTTTCTGTTACCAAAACTGTTGCTGGTTTTTTCGCAATAGTAACTATGGGCTCCAGTTTTGCATTCGATTCTTTTTGGATTTTTGGTTGAAATTGAACTTCGAAGAGTTTTCCGTCTATTCTGACTTGAAGAACGTTTCCTTGAACTCTTTCAACAGTTGGTTGAAAGGTTTTATCGTTAATTTCCAACATTGCTGTTTTGCCTTGAACCATGTTCTTGATTTTCACGTTGACTGTTTTCCCGTTCACCTCTAGTGTAAAGGTGTTTCCATTTTTCTCCAAAACCTTAACTTTGTGCGGTTTTCTGTTCACCAAAACCTCTTGGGTTGTCAACGTGTTCTCTCCATCCTCCTCGTCCTGCCGGCAAGTCTCCAAAGGGAAACTGCCTTAGGCTCTCTTTTCGGAATAACTGCCTGAACACCCTTTCTCTCTATTTGATCAGCCAAAACTGCAACTATTGCGGCTACCTCCTCATCCTCCAAAACACATTTCGGTAAAACCTCGCCAATTCTTTCTTCAACAAAGTTTATGTATATATCTCCCTTGAGATAGCCTTCGTCTTCCATGATTTTCTTGTGAAAAGGAATGGTGGTTTTCACACTTTCTATTACGATTTCGTTTAAGACATTTCTCATTCTTTGTATTGCCTCTCCACGATCTGATCCCCAAACGGCAAGCTTCACTATCAAAGGGTCGTAGAAAACCGAAATGGAGTAGCCAGCGTACAAGTGAGTGTCAACTCTTACTCCAGGACCGCCCGGCAGTTGTAACTTCGTTACCGTTTCAGGAAATGGCATGAAATTGTTGTATGGGTCTTCGGCATTGATCCTGCAGTTTATTGCGTGTCCCCTCATTACTATGTCGTTTTGTTCATAGTCAAGTTTTTGGCCAGCTGCGATTTTGATCTGAGCTTTTACTATGTCTATGCCCGTCACCATTTCGGTGATGAGGTGCTCAACTTGAAGCCTTGTGTTCATCTCTAAAAAGTGGTAGTTCTTGTCACTGTCAACTAAGAACTCAACTGTTCCTGCGTTGATGTAATTTACGGACTTTGCAATTTTTGCAGCAGCCTCTCCCATCTCTCTTCTTAGCTCTTCTGTCATTAATGGAGATGGAGTTTCTTCAATGAGTTTTTGGTATCTTCTTTGAATTGAGCATTCCCGTTCTCCAAGGTGGATAACTTTTCCAGTTTTATCAGCTAAAACTTGAAATTCTATGTGCCTTACTCTTGGAAGGAATTTTTCCACGTAAATTTCTCGACTTCCAAAAGAGCTTTCAGCTTCTGAGGCTGCAAGATCCAACGTTCGCTGCATTTCATTTTCATTCATGACCATTCGCATGCCTTTTCCTCCGCCACCGTAGACAGCTTTGACGAGAACAGGGTATCCAGTCTTTTCTGCTACCTCCATGGCTTCATCCATGCTTTTAGCAGGTTCTATGCTTCCAGGGATTATTGGAACGCCAGCCTTGACGGCAATTTTGCGGGCCTCCACTTTGCAGCCCATCTTTTGTAAAACCCCACTTGGAGGTCCAATATATTCTAAGCCGTTTTCTTCACATGCCTTTGCGAAGGTTGGTATCTGAGAGAGAAATCCATAACCAGGATGTATGGCCTCACATTCTGATTTCTTAGCCAATTCAATTATTTTGCCAATGTTTAGGTAGCTTTGGGTGGGTTCTGCTGGGCCTATGCAGTAGCATTCGTCT
>Ga0172364_10000427_pt1 | contig 29758 bp, 29 predicted proteins | sample LakKivSesite10cm_FD_114545 | JGI IMG/M metagenome (GOLD analysis project Ga0172364, IMG submission 114545) | Sediment microbial communities from Lake Kivu, Rwanda - Sediment site 10cm | ecosystem: Environmental > Aquatic > Freshwater > Lake > Sediment | place: Rwanda: Western Province, Lake...
AGAACAGTCTTATGCTTGCCGAGAGGAGAATAGAAAGTACGAACCTTCTATTGCAGGCGGGAAGGGCGACGACAAGAGACCTGCTGGATGCGGAAGAATCCTATCTGAGCGCAAAAAACGACCTGGCGTCGGCGGTCGTAAACTACATTGTCTCATACCTGAAATTTCTTTATTCCTCCGAGTATCTTGAGGTCGACGACGAGGGCATGTGGAAAGGGGAGCTCTATGAAAACATTACTAAAGAGAATACTGAAAAATAAAATATTCTATCTGCTTCTGATATTGATTGCCGCATTAGCCGTTGCGGGAAGGATTACTGCGAAAAAGCGCAGATACAGCGGTTTCGTGCTTTACGAGGCGAAAAAACAAAATCTTTCCATTACGGTAGTGGAAGGAGGCAATCTCGTCGCCCTTCAGTCGCAGAAGATAGTCAACGAAGTTCCGGGAAGCAGGACGATACTTGAGGTTGTTGACGAGGGGATACAGATAACGGAAGAGGACGTCAGGAACGGCAAGGTCCTCGTCAAGCTGGATTCAAAAGACCTTGAGGACAGAAGGGAGCAGTTGAAGCTGAGCGTGGAAAACAGCCAGGCCGCGCTCACGGACGGGGAACAGCGCCTGGAGATATTGAAGAAGCAGAACGAAAGCGACATAACCCAGGCGGAGCTCAAGGTTAAATTCGCCGAGATGGATTTGAAGAAATATCTGGGCGATTCTCTTGCGGAAAGCATTGTCGGCCGCAGCGAAGCGATAAACTTTGCCGTTTTAATCAGGAGCGACAACCTCGGCGGAGAGGCGCTTAACAAAAAGAGGGCTCTTGAAACCAAGATAGACCTTGCCAAGGAAGAGGTTGCAAGGGCAAAAGACAAGGTAGAATGGAGCCAGAGGCTTTCGGAAAAGGGATATGTGACAAAGATGGAGCTTGAAGCGGATAAGCTGTCGCTCCAGCAGAAAGAAGTTTCGCAGGAACAGGCCGACCTTGAATACCAGTTATTCCTTAAATACGATTTCACAAAACAGGTTGAGAAACTCCTTTCGGACTACGAAGAAGCACAGTCCGAGCTGGACAGGGTAAAAGCGACGGCTGAGTCAAAGAGGATTCAGGAGCAGGCGAATCTCAGGAATAAAAGGGCGACTCACATCCTGAACACCAATAACCTTAGGGATATTGAGAGGAATATAGAGCAGTGTATTATAAGAGCTTCCAGCCAGGGCTTCGTTACCTATGCGTCAAGCAACAGACCATGGGCTTCCCAGTCTCCCATACAGCCCGGCACTTCAATAAGACAGTACCAGGAGCTTTTTAATCTGCCGGATTTCAGAAGCATGGGAGTTGAGATAAAAGTCCACGAATCCTCAATAAAGAGGATAAGCCCTGGTTTGCCGGTAAATGTCAGGATAGACGCTTTCCCGGACGTTGCTCTCACGGGCAGGGTAGGGAAAATATCCCTTATGCCGGATTCCACGATAAAATTTCTCAACCCCGACATAAACGTTTATGTCACCACGATAGTTCTTGATAATACCGCTGATTTCCTGAAGCCCGGTATGACCGCCCGGGCGGAGATACTTGTGAAGGAAATCAAGGATGTGATAGCGATTCCGGTGAACGCGGTTTCTTTCAGGGCCGGACAGCCCTACTGTTCCGTACTTAAGGGTGGAATTCTTACAGAAAAAAGGGTGGAGCTGGGCGACAGCAGCGATACCATGGTGGAGGTGAAAAACGGTTTGCAGGAAGGGGATAAAATTATTATGAAGCCGGGAGCGTCCGTTACGCCGGCGGTTAAGAAAACAGAGATGGAGGAAAGAGGCGTTTTTAAGGAAGGTCCCGCTTCGGGAGGAGAAGGTACTCCCCAGCCTTCACAGCAGAATTCAGCTCCTGCAGGAGTTTCGCAGGAAATCCAGGGAAAACCTGTTTCAGTTACGCCTGCAGTTAACGCACTTTCTTCTCCGGCGGCAGAGAACGCACCTTCGGAGAGGCGCAGAAATACAGAGGACAGGCCGGAAGGAAGCCGGCGCAGAACACCCTCTTCGGAAGGCAATTAAATGGCGGACAATATAATTGAGTTTGAAAATATCAGCAAGATATACAGGGTGGGAGAAATAGAGATACCGGCCCTGAAGAATATAAACATGTCCATAGAGAAGGGTGCGCACATATCGCTTATGGGCCCTTCGGGGAGCGGCAAGACAACCATGCTCAACCTTCTCGGCTGTCTTGATACGCCGACATCCGGCAGGTATATCATGGACGGGGAAGAGATATCTTCTCTTGAAGACGACAAACTCTCCGATATAAGGAGCAGGAAGATAGGTTTTATTTTTCAGTCATACAACCTTATAGCCCATCTCACGGTTAATGAAAATATAGGACTGCCGCTCTTCTATCAGGGGATAAACGAGAAAATAATAGCTGAAAAGGCCGAAGTTATGGCGGAGATAGTCGGGTTGAAGGACAGAGTCAGGCATAAACCTGCCGAGCTATCGGGCGGCCAGCAGCAGCGCGTTGCGATAGCGAGGGCATTGATAAACAATCCGGCGTTTATACTCGCGGATGAACCCACAGGAAACCTTGATACGAAAACAGGAAAGGAGATAATGGAGCTTCTCAATAAACTCAATGAACAGGGAACAACCCTTTTTGTAATAACGCACGACAGCAGGATAGCCGAGTACGGGGATGCCGTTATAAGGATACTGGACGGGGAAATAGTGTAGTGAGGGTCTGTGAAAAATGTTAATGTAGCGGTGCGATTTATCGCACGGTTTTTTGAGTAGAGAGAAACAGATGAAACTGAACGTACTGCACATAATAAGAATTTTCAGGGCAGGGTGGAAGAACATATATCTCCACAAACTGCGTTCACTGCTTACGATGCTTGGCATTGTATTCGGCGTCGCTTCCGTGATAGCCATGCTTGCAATCGGAGAAGGAGCGAGTTTTGAAGCGAGAGAGAAAATAAAGGAGCTGGGAAGCAACAATATAATCGTAAGGGCCGTGAAGCCCCCTGTTGCTCCGGGTTCTGAACAGCAGACAACATTTCTTTCGGCGTACGGCATTATGCCCCTGGACCTGGAAAAAATCAAAACAATTCCCTCGGTTGAAAAAGTCATCCCGACGTGGGAGGACAAAAGGGACGTCTGGTATCTGGACAAAAGCACAGATGCCCGCCTGGTAGGAACGTACCCGGGATATCCCGAAGTTATGAACCTGAGCGCGGTAAGAGGCAGATTTTTCAGCCAGATTGATTATGATACGATAAAACCTTACGCCGTTCTCGGCTCATCAATAAAAAACAAGCTTTTCCCTCTGGAAGAGCCCGTAGGAAAAACCATAAGGATAGGACTGAACTATTTTACGGTTATAGGGGTTGTGAGCGAACGGGCGATTGTATCCGGCACGGGCTTTGAAGCGGAGGACATCAATTTTGACGTTTACATACCGCTTTCCACCCAGAGGATATACTACGGCGAATATACCATCGGGGAAAGAAGAGGTGGCGGTATAATGGCGGCAGACAGGAGCTGGGTTAAGTATCACCGCCTGGTCATAAAGGTCGGAGAAACCGAGCAGATAATCACAACCGCCGCCATAACCGAGGATATACTGCGCGCGAACCACAAACAGCAGGATTACGAGATACTCGTTCCTCTTCAACTGCTCAAGCAGGCTGAGCACACAAAAAAGATATTCAACATTGTCCTTGGAGCCATCGCGGCAATTTCTCTCATTGTCGGCGGTATAGGCATTATGAATATCATGCTTGCGACAGTGACCGAGAGGACAAGAGAGATTGGCATAAGAAGGGCACTCGGCGCAAAAAGGCGGGACATAATAAATCAGTTTCTGATTGAAGCCGTTATTCTTTCCTCAATCGGCGGATTCATAGGCGTCCTTCTCGGTATAACGATACCCGGACTTGTTACGAAATTTGCATCCATGGTTACCATAGTTACCTACTGGTCAATCTTCTTATCCTTCGGCATATCGGTTGCGATAGGTATCACCTTTGGCATATATCCTGCGAGGAAAGCCGCTTACCTGGACCCGATAGAAGCACTCCGCTACGAATGAAAAATCTGGAGACCTGAAGTCCAGATGTTTCTTCTGTGCCGACCTGTCAGAAATTTCATATATTGACAGTGTTATTTTTCTGCGGTAAAATTGGTTATAACATCATAACAACTATAAAACGGGCATATAAAATGAAGACATTGATAAAAACCGCTACAGTTCCCTACTATTATCAACTCAAAGAGATCCTGTCGGAATTTATCAAAATAGGAGAATTGAAAATAGGTCAGTTATTGCCTCCCGAACGTGAGCTCTGCAGCAGATATCAGGTAAGCAGAATTACCATCAGAAGAGCGCTGGATTTGCTTATGCAGGAAGGTCTGATTTGCAGGGAACGCGGCCGTGGGACTTTTGTCACCAAGCCGCCTCTGGAGCAACCTTCCCAGATTATCAGTTTCACTGAACAGATGAAAAGCATGGGTTTAAAACCTTCCACACGTGTACTGGAAACCAGGATTATTTCCCAGGACAGCGAACTTGCGGAGCGTCTGCTTTTGCGTGTGGAGGAGGAAATAATATCGATTAAAAGATTACGGTTGGCGGATAATGAACCGGTGGCTTTGGAGAATTCCTACCTGCCGCATAAGATATATCCCCGGATTCTCTCGGAGGACCTTACTGGTTCGCTCACGAGAATTGTGGAGGATAAATACCATTGGCGTCTCAAAAATGCCAGCCAGACAGTAAAAGCGGTGAATGTCTCCACCGAAATAGCGAAGATCCTGAAAATTAAATCAAATTCTCCGGTTCTTTACGTCAGCCGTATATCCTTTCTGGCTGACAACAGGCCCGCTGAATATCTTGAAGCATACTACCGCGGTGATCGTTATAAACTTACAATGGAGTTGACAGGCAGATGACTGAAAAAGTGGCGATTGTCGGTACGGTCAACATGGAACTGATTTTAACCGGTGTTGACAGGCTGCCCGAGTGGGGTAAACAGATACACGGCAGCGGATGTCAATTGACGGCCGCTGGCTCCGGTCCGCGTGTGGCTTTCCCTTTGAATAATCTGGGTGTTAAGAGCCATCTCATAGGGAAAATAGGCGATGATATCTACGGTCAGAAAATTCTGGATACCGTCAGATCCCATAATCTTGATACAGCAGGCATAGAAGTGTCAGGAGATTTACCTACGGGACTGTGTGTTTCTCTTGTGCAGAATAATGCCGAACGTGCTCTTATAGGATTTCTGGGCGCAATAAACGAGACAAATCAGGCATTGCTCAGGAAAAAACAGCATCTCATTGAAAAAACGGATATCCTCATAATAACCGGCTACTGGAATATGCCGGGACTCAGGAAAGGTCTCAGAGAGATTGTCAGAGAAATGAAAAAGAAAGGCAAAAAAATACTGCTGGATACAGGCTGGAATTTAGAAGACTGGCCGGAGGAAGATAAAAAAGAGATACTGAGCCTGTTACCTTTCGTTGACGTTTTCTTGCCGAACATTGAGGAAGCGGCGGTCTTAAGCGGAAAGCATTCCTTAAAAGAGATGGCGAAGTTTTTCTGCGAGAAAGGTGTGGTGGAGGCAATTATCAAGTCAGGGAAGAAGGGAAGCGCCGGTTTTTCCGGAAAGGAGGGTTTCTGTCAGAAGGAACCGCTGACCGTAAAGGCCCTCGATACCACTGCGGCCGGGGAGGCGTTTAATGCTGGTATCATCTACGGCTTGATAAAAAGATGGAATCTTGAAAAAAAACTGGAGTTTGCCAATACCCTGGCCGGTCTGGCAATTTCAGATTCTAAAGGGAATTACCCCTCTCTCAGGAAGATAAACGTGAAGATGAAGGAGGCATATGCTGAAGAATAGGGAGCTCTATCAGATTTCTGTAAAAAAGAGTGTGGATTGGCTGTTGACCCAGATTAATCCGGACGGTACTGTAAATCCGGTTTCCAAAGGGGCTATTGCCTATTACAAATTACCATGGGCTTTGGTCCTTGCCGGCAAGTCTCTGGAGGCAAAAAAGATTATCAACTGGGTTGTCAGGGAAACTATGGCGTCTGACGGGGATTTCAAGAGTGAAAAAAGGCAGAAATTCTCCCTGGATTATTATATTTATCCGAATGCATGGATCTGTCTTGCATCGCATCTTCTTTCGCTCTTTGATATTTCCTATCCAGCATGGAATTACATTGCCAGTCATCAGGACCCCGAGACAGGAGGCTATTGTTCCAAAGCCCCCTATGACCCGGACAATGATAACCTGGAGGATGCTATTTCTACCGCATGGTCATCAATGGTCGGTCTTTATCTCGGCAAACTGCAGGAGGCAGAGAAGGCGGCAAAGTTTCTGGCCGATTTACTTAAAGAACAGCCTGAATTCAAGGAAGAGTTCTACTACTACAGGTATCCGGAGAGAGGGCTTGTTGTCAGGAAACCGGCTGAAGAACCAGACGAACGTTTTATCAGAATAAACATAAGGGACAAAGAGGAAAACTTCTATTATATCGTTGGAGCGGTTGTCGCCTTCCTTGCCAAACTGGCATCCGTTACGGGCAACGCGGAACACCTTGAGCTTGCGGGAAAATACTATGATTTCATCCTGAGGGCGGGAGAGCATCCCTTCAATACCGAATCCTGCGGAAAGCTCTGTTACGCTTCCTCTTTCCTTTACCAGGCTTCGGGTGACAGGAAGTATCTTGAAATGGCTGAAAAATTTATGGTTTCCCTCCTTGGGATTGGCGAACCGGCGGGATTCTGGATTCGCGGCGGCAGTCCGACTGCTTCCTCAACCTCGGAATTCTGCATATGGCGATATAATCTATTGGTTATCGGTGAAGGGGAGAATGGCCATGTATGAAAAACGCGCGCCGGTCAGGGTCGGAATAGTTGATGCCGCAGGATATATGGGCAGCGGTATTTTTAACGTAATCAACCGGCTGAAATGGATTGAAGTGAAAGGTGTATACGACAGAGATAAGGCAAGATTGGAAGAAATATTGGAATTACACGGAAGGCCACGTACAGAAATTTATCCTTCAATAGAGGAATTATGTGCGGACCCGGAAATACAGGCAGTCGTTGACGGAGGCTGTGATCCATTGACGGGTTGTGAAACCGGATATTTCTCCGCATGCAATAAGAAGCACCTGGTATCCATGAATATTGAAGCAGATGTAACAATCGGGCTGACCTTGAAAAAACTTCACGAAGAGAACGGCGTCATCTATACGGTTGCAGAAGGGGATGAGCCAAGCGAACTGAAGAAATTCTATGACCATTATACCCTGCTGAATTTTGATGTTATTGCATGCGGCAAAGGGAAAAACAATCCTTTGAACGTAGAAGCCAACCCTGAATCAGTGAGGAACTTCTTGCCGGATAACGGTATTACCGCCGAACAGGTGACTTCCTTTGTTGATGGGTCAAAAACGATGTTTGAGATGGCGTGTCTTTCAAATGCAACAGGTCTTCTCCCGGATATTCGGGGTATGCACGGGCCCGAAGCAGGTATTCAGGAAGCGCTTTCGCTTTTCAGAAAAAAAGAAAACGGTGGCATCCTGAAACAGGAAGGAGTAATAGACTATGTAACAGGGAGAGATCTTTCCGGAGGGGTTTTCATTGTGGTCTCAACACCGGATAAGAGGATACAATCGGACTTTGATTATCTGAAAATCGGGAAAGGACCGTACTACATTTTTTACCAGCGTTTCCACAACTGGTTTATTGACCTTCCGATTTCAATAGCAAAGGTTGTTTTTGAGAAGCGGCCGGGTCATGCTCCGCAGGACGATTTTTCTCAGGTCTTTGCCGCGGCGAAAAAGAATTTGCAGAAAGGGGAACGACTGGACGGAATCGGCGGATTCAGCACGTTCGGAGTTGTTGAAAAAAGCAAAATCGGGAGACAGGAAGGCCTGTTCCCTTCCGGTTTGACAAGAAACGTTGTTCTGAAAAATGATATCAAGAAAGGCGAGATTATCAGATGGGACATGATAGACATTCCAGACTCGCTTCTTCTCAGGTTGTACAAAAAACAACATGAAATTGGATAAGAAGTTGCTGCTGCGGATGTATCACCAGATGCTGCGCATCAGATATTTTGAAGAAAGGGTGGATGAACTTTTTTCCAGAGGATTGATTCATGGAACATGCCATCTTTACATAGGGGAAGAAGCCATTGCCGTGGGGGCTGTTTCCGCTCTTCACCCTGAGGATTACATTATCTCCACCCACCGGGGACACGGCCATTGTTTAATGAAAGGCGCCGAGTCCGGGAAGATGATGGCAGAGATTCTGGGCAAAAAGACCGGGTACTGCAAGGGCAAAGGCGGCTCCATGCATATTGCCGACCTTACCGGCAGGAATCTGGGGGCGAACGGTATCGTGGGTGGCGGTATTCCTCTGGCCGTAGGTGCTGCTTTTGCCTTGAAATACCGGAAGAAGAAAGAAATCATTCTCTGTTTTTTTGGAGATGGGGCTGTTAATCAGGGATGTTTCCATGAGAGTTTGAATATGTCAGGGCTGTTGAAACTGCCGGTCGTTTTTATATGTGAAAATAACAAATATGGAATGTCCATGAATATTGCCAGAGCATGCGCCAGTGAAACAATATGCCAGAGAGCCTATAGTTACGCGATGGAAGGGATACAGGTTGATGGAAACGATGTCCTGTCGGTTTATGATACGGTTTCAGAATCCGTGGAATCAGTGCGTTCAGGAGGAAAACCGGTTTTGATTGAGGCGTTAACCTATCGGTGGAAAGGACACTCAAAGAGCGACAGGAATCTTTATCGCACCAGGGAAGAGATTGATTCATGGAAAGCCAGATGTCCGATAAAAACATTTCACGGGAAATTAATCGATGAATTGAAAGTTGCCAGTGAAACTGAATTGCTGGGATTAGAGAAAAAAGCAGAGATGGAGATGGACGAAGCAGTGCAGTTTGCTATGGCCAGTCCTGAACCTGAAGTGGAAGAGGCCGTTACCGATGTCTATGCGTAAGATAACTTTCAGAGAAGCAATAAGGGAAGCATTGAGGGAGGAGATGAAACGGGACCACAGCGTCTATCTCATTGGTGAAGATATCGGTATCTACGGAGGTGCCTTTGCCGTAACGGAAGGTCTTTTAAATGAGTTTGGACCGGAGAGAGTGGTGGATACACCTATTTCTGAAGCGGCCATCATAGGTACAGCAACGGGTTCTGCACTTCTGGGATTAAGGCCTGTAGCTGAAATAATGTATTTTGACTTTATCACCCTTGCTTCAGACCAGTTGGTAAATCAGGCTGCCAAATTACGATATATGTTTGGAGGTAAGGCAAAAGTACCGATGGTGGTGCGTGGAGCAGCCGGTTGCGGTACCGGAGCGGCTGGCCATCATTCGCAGAGCCTGGAAGCATGGATGACTCATATACCGGGCCTTAAGGTTGTAATGCCTGCTACCCCTTATGATGCGAAAGGCCTTCTAAAAAGCGCCATCAGGGATGATAACCCGGTTGTTTTCATTGAACATAAGAAACTATACTCCCTCAAGGGCGAAGTTCCGGAAGAAGAATACACGATACCTCTGGGGAGGGCTGAAGTAAAGAAAGAGGGAGACCATCTTACAATTATCTCCTATTCCAATGCTTTGATAAAAGCAATGCTGGCTGCTGAAATCCTTGATTCCTCAGGAATCAGTGCGGAGGTTATAGACCTGCGGACACTTTCTCCGCTTGATACCGGAACAATTTTTACTTCGGTGAAAAAAACCGGCAGGGCACTCATCGTTGCCGAGGCGGCCGGTTTCAGCGGGTTTGATGCGGAAGTCACTTCTTTGATTGCAGAAAATTGTCTTGACTACATGGAATCCATAACGAGACTGGGAGGTGCTTTTACTCCTGTCCCGTATAACAGAAAATTAGAAGAGAGTATTGTTCCGCAGGTAGATACCATTGTGAATAAAATCAGGGAAATAGTGGGTCCCGGGAGGGTATCGGTATGAGCATAATAATAGGCAGCAAGAATTATTGTTTGTTCTGCAAAAAGGAGCAAATGCACAGATTGATTTACGTAGGACATCCAGAAACAAGCGGTGAAATCTATCTTAAGAAAATGGTTTGCTGTGAATGCGGAAATGTTCTGTCAATGGACCGGATGGAGATTCTGGAGTCTTATTTCAAAAAACTTTCTTCCGGCATTCTGAATAACCCGTTTCGCGCTATCAGGGAATTTGAAAAACATCCGTGCTCTTTTGTCATGAACTGGCCCCGCCGGTCATTGACAAGAGGTTACCGCTTGGCCAGAGAAATCTTTGAAATAGTCAGAAATTGACCGCGATTTCCCGGAAAAAGTTGTTGGACTAGGACTAGTAAGTGGTGGGAGGTTGCCATTCCCACAGTTCAAGGGACTTGCTGTCAACGGGACATGTTCCCTTTGGAGAGATGAGTCTGTAGTTCGGCCAGCGACCGCAGTCAAATCTGACTTTCTGCCTGGCCAGGTCCACTGGACAACCGCCATATAACCTGTGGAATCCTTCATATGTCTGGCAGCCATCCGACGTTCTTCCGCATATTGTACAGACCAGTTTTGGAACCATCGTTGCCCCTATCCTGAGGAAATAACCTTCAAATCTCACCTTGCCGCCACACTCCATGCAGGTGAATCCTTCAAACCTGGAGAAATTTATCCTGCAGAAACGTATCTCCTTATTTTCGGGATTGAACTCATCGGCATATTTTTTCGGGAGATATATCATCTTGGGCAGGTTAATGCCGATTCTATCCGTTTTTTCATAAACACGGGGCATAAATTTCAGAATATAGCTGTGTAGCCTGCTGTGCTGTATATCCATGGCCGAGTCAAAAGATATGCTCATCGTGAGAAAAAGCAGACCCGCGAACACGAATCCTTCAATCACTCCCGGCAGGATTCCAAATAGCCGGTCAACGATGTGTTTAACGTCAACGCGTTTTCTCAGGACATCAAGGAGTATTACCATTGCCATTACCAGAATGAGGGACGTTGCCAGGAAACATACCAGTTCAACAGCGTTTCCCCTTATGTTGAACTTTATCAGAAGGTTCACCGGTGCCCTGTAGGCAATGGATGCGAGTGATATTCCCGCGGTTATGCCAAGCAGGTCAAGAAAACCTCCCACAAATCCCCTGATGAGGCCCAGTAATGCACCGCTTAGTACAAGAATAGCGCCAATTATATCTATGCCTGTGAACATGGTTATATGATACAGCAATAAATAAAAATAGGAAAGGGACGGTACCGGAATCCCTTTCCCACTCTTATCTGATTCCCATGCGGGGTCATTTATCCCCTTGTTTCTTCCTTTCCGGCTGACGACCTTCAGGATGCTGGCCACCTTCAGGTCCGGGCCCCATCTTCTGCCATTCCTGTCTCATTCCTTCAAGTTGTTCTTTCAATCCCTGGTATTCCGCGTCATTTGCCAGTTTTGAATCTATCCTATTCCGCATCTGCTGATGCAATTTCCTCATGTTTTCCATCATCCCCTGAAGTTCAGCATCGTTATCAATAACCTTTTTTTCCATCTCGCGCATTTCCTGTCTTATCTGGAGAGCATTTCTCAGTTTCTCCCTTGGACGTTCCTTGTTCTGTCCACTCTGGGCGAACAGTGTTCCGGAAATCATGAGCATCATCAATATCCCCGGCAGAATCATCATTTTCTTTCTCATGTTTTTTCACCTCCCTTGCCCCACAAGGGGTAAAGATTTTTTCTGTTTTCAATAAATTAGACGGTTGACACCGAGAATGGTTTAGTGTAAATTTATACCTCAAATGAAAAAGAAAATCGCGATATTTGATCTTGATGGAACACTGCTTGATGCCTATGCTGCAGTAACAAGGACTTTCAACTATGCTCTCGGAAAATTGGGGTATCCTGCCGTTACACTGGAATCCGTGAAAAGAGCTGTTGGGGGAGGAGATGTCAATCTGGCGGGGAAATTTGTGAAGGGAGAGGATATTCCTCGCCTGATTTCCATATACAGGGAGAATCATTTAAGATTCTTGGACGGTGACATAAAACTGCTTGATGGATGCCTTGAGTTGCTGGATTTCCTCAAGAATAAAGATTTTGTGTTCGGCGTTGCCACAAACAGAGCGGGCTTTGCCGTCAACACATTGCTCGAAAAATTGAATATAAGACAATACTTTGATATAATATGCACGACAGATGACGTCAGAAACCCGAAGCCTCATCCGGAAATGCTTTTCAAGATAATGAGTTTTTTCAACAATGCGAGCAAGGACGAGGTTTTTTACGTGGGGGACATGGATATAGATTATCTGACAGGGAGGAATGCAGGTATTGACACATATATAGTTGCAACAGGATCTTCTCCGAAAGAAGACCTGACAGGTCTGGAAGGAATAAGGTTATTTGATAACCTGGTATCACTGAGAAAATATCTGGCGGGTATTCTTGGCAATTGGGGAAAATAGCAATACTGCTTTCCAGCAGGCTGCAGGTGACGGATGGAAAGCGTCGGAATACAGGACGGTGCAGGAAATGAGGAGAAGAAACAGGAAGAAATTGATATTGCTTTCCATATGTGTCTTTTTTGTGCTGATCAGCATCCCGCGTCTCAAGAATCTTATCAGTTATTACCGCAAATTGCAGTACTACAATACTGAAATAATCAGGCTTCGGGCGGAGAACGAGGTGCTTCGCGAGAAAATCCGCACCATGAAGGAGGATCCCTATTATGCCGAAAAGATGCTGAGGGAGAATCACGGATACGTAAAAGAAGGCGAGCACGTTTACAGGATAAATGAAAAACGAAATCAAAATCCTTCACCTTGAGAAGCAGCATAAATAGGGATAGAGGAAAACAATAATGTACCCGGCTAAATTTGTCAGGGAAAACCTGGAACTTCTGAAGAAGGTGTCCGTGCTGAAGGGAGAGAAGGTAAACTGGGAAGAGTTTGAGAGACTGGATAATGAAAGGAGAAGGATAATATCTTTCGTGGAGGAACGCAGGCGCTGGCAGAAGGATATAAGCAATAAGATAGCCGACAGAAAAGACGAAGGTTCTGTTTCCGTCGGCGATATGGTGAAAGAGGCAAGGAAATATTCCGACGACATAAGAGAGAGCGAGGAGAAACTCAATACCATAGAAAAACGGTTTGACGAAATAATAACATCAATTCCCAATATCCCGCATTCTTCTGTTCCAGAGGGAAGGGATGCATCAGGAAATGTGGTGGTGAAAAGCTGGGGTGAACCGGAAAAGAAGAGTTATGAGGTTCTGCCTCACTGGGAAATAGGCGAAAAACTTGGTATGCTTGATCTCCAGAGGGGGTCAAAAATCTCCGGAAGTTTTTTCCCTGTTTTCAGGAATCACGGGGCAGCTCTCGTCCGCGCGCTGATAAATTTCATGATAGACCTGCACAGGGAGAATGGTTTTACCGAGGTATGGGTTCCGGCGCTCGTGAACAGGGAGAGCATGTTTACCACGGGACAGTTGCCGAAACTTGAAAAAGACATGTACCACCTTGATGAGGACGATTACTTCCTTATCCCTACCGCTGAAGTGCCTGTGACAAATCTTCACAGAGACGAGGTTATACCGGAAGAAAAACTGCCTTTATATTATGTCGCATATACTCCATGTTTCAGAAGGGAAGCCGGTGCGTACGGGAAGGATACGAGGGGACTCATACGGGTGCATCAGTTTGATAAGGTGGAACTTGTAAAGTTTGTACGCCCCGAAACCTCCTACGATGAACTTGAGAGACTCGTGGAGGAGGCAGAAAAGGTGCTGCAGATGCTCAATCTCCCTTACCGCGTTGTGAAACTGTGCACGGGGGAACTCAGTTTCTCGGCAAGCAAGTGCTATGATATTGAGGTCTGGGCGGCTGGAATAAATAAATGGCTTGAGGTTTCTTCCTGTTCCAATTTTGAAGGTTTTCAGGCAAGGAGGGGAAGAGTCCGGTACAGAAATAATGCGGCTGGCAAAACCGAGTATGTACACACTCTCAACGGTTCGGGTGTGGCCCTGCCGAGAACCATTATCTCAATCATGGAAAACTATCAGAAGTCTGACGGCTCCGTCACCATTCCCGAAGTCCTCAGGGGTTACATGGGCGGTATGGAAAGAATCACATAGAGACGAAAAGGAAAATCCGCAGGAAGATGGAAAAACACAAGTTGCTGGAAAAGGTGAAAGTTGAAACCGCGAGAGTGAAGAAGGATGTTATTGCATGGAGAAGATGTCTGCACAGGTATCCCGAACTGGCTTTTGAAGAATACAAGACATCGGAAAAAGTCCGTACCATCTTGAAGAAGGCGGGTATCCCTTTTGAAGTGAAGGCAAAAACAGGTGTGGTCGGCCAGATAGAAAGGCATGCAGAAATAACAGTAGGTCTTAGGGCGGATATGGATGCCCTGCCGGTGGAGGAGAAAACCGGCCTGGATTTCGCCTCCGTTAATAGAGGTATCATGCATGCATGCGGCCATGACGGCCATACGGCGGTATTGCTCGGAGCGGCGCTGGTATTGAAAAGACTGGAGGAATACCTCAACGTAAACGTCAGGTTCATATTCCAGCCGTCTGAGGAGAAACCTCCCGGAGGCGCTCCGATGATGATAAAGGAAGGGGCCGCGGATGCGCTTGACTATCTCATCGGTTTCCATTTCTTCCCGGATCTGCCCCTCTACAAAATCTGGATAGGAAAAGGTTTCGTGATGGCAAACACCGATTCTTTCCGGATAACTGTTAAAGGCAGGGGTGGTCACGGTTCCGCTCCCCATACGGCAAGGGACCCTGTTGTCTGTTCCGCGTACCTGATAACAAACCTCCAGACAATAATCAGCAGGTGCATCAACCCGATGGAAGCGGGTGTTGTTTCCGTATGCGAGATCAAGGGAGGGTCTGCATTCAACATCATTCCCGAGAAGGTTGAACTTGCGGGTACGGTCAGAACGCTGCAGGACGGCACGAGAAGGAAGATAATGGAGGAAATGAAGAGGAAACTGGAGAAGGTCTGTGGGAGTTTCGGTTGCAGTGCGGAACTCAGGTATGATAACTATTCTCCCGCATGTTTGAATAACGTGAAGTTTTCCGATAGACTCGTAAGTCTTGCTTCGGGGATACTCCCTCATGGCAATATCGTGGACTATCATCCGATATTGGGTGGAGAGGACTTTGCGTTCTTTTCCCGAAAAATCCCGTCCTCTTATTTCTTCGTGGGCATAGGGAAAAAATGCGGGGCGCACCACAGCAGCGGTTTTTCTCTGGATGAAAGGATACTCCCTTACGCGGTGAACTTCCTGTCATCTCTGATGCTCGCTTTTCCCTCCGGCAAATCAATCTGAAATGTACGACATAATCGTAAGAAACGGAACGGTAATAAATGGAACCGGCATTTGCATTGCGACCGACATAGGCATTAACGGGGATAGGATAACTGCACTGGGTAAAATAAAACAGCCGGCCAGAAAATGCATAGATGCGTCACGGAAGTGCGTAACGCCTGGTTTCATTGACTTCCACAGCCACAATGACCGCGTTGTCCTTGGCAAAAACATCTTTCAGACAGCCAAGATAACCCAGGGCATTACCACCGAGGTCGTGGGCAACTGCGGTTTCTCCTCAGCCCCCTTGCCCGAGAAGGAAGAAGACAGACTCCTCGACCAGGACAGAAAAACACTGCTCGGACAACTGAAGGGTGCGGAAGAACCTTTCCTGTGGGAGGATTACGTTAATGCCCTTTCCGGGCGGCCTCTTGCGGCAAACGTTGTTCCCCTTGCCGGCCACGGCAATATAAGAATGCTGGTGATGGGGATTGAAAACAGGCCTGCATGTCCGGATGAACTTTCCCGGATGAAAAAGATTCTTGCGGGCATAATGGAATCAGGCGGCTGGGGTATGTCAACAGGCCTTGTATATCCGCCGGGTATGTACACTCCGGAAGATGAACTTGTTGAACTTTCTTCCGTCCTCGCGCGTTTTGACGGCATATACGCCTCGCACATAAGGGGAGAAGGCCCGACTCTTTTTGCAGCGGTCAGGGAAGTCCTGTCAATAGGAAGGAAAGCAGGTATTTCAGTGCAGGTCTCTCATCTGAAAGCTTCCCTGCCGGAGGTTGACAGACTTCTTGAATTGTTGTGTACGGCACGGAATAACGGTATCAACGTTAACCATGACCAGTATCCTTACGCCGCGTCTTCAACGACCGCAGGGATCATCCTGCCACAGTGGATGCATGAAGGCGGGGAAGAAAGAATGTTGAGCCGCCTTTCTGACAGAACCGAGAGGAAAAGAGCCCGCAAAGATATAATGGCAGAGGGCAGTTTTTATTCTTTCCTCGGTCCCGAAAAGATAATGATAAACCAGGTGATTGCACCGAGAAACAGAAAGTATGAAGGGATGACGTTGTCACGGGCCGCTGAAGAGAGAGGCGCAGATCCGGTGGAGTTTTTATTTGACCTTATTGCGGAAGAAAAGAACAGGGTGCTCATGGTGTTCTTTTCCATGAGCGAAGAGTCGGTCACCAGGATACTCAAAGAAAGAATGGGATTTGTCGGTACGGACGGCCTGCCAGGAAAACGTCCCCATCCCCGTCTCTGGGGTACGTTCCCCAGAATTCTGGGGAAATATGTCAGGGATGAAAAAATTCTTTCGCTTGACACGGCGGTCTATAAATTCAGCAGGGCGCCTGCGGAAAAACTTAAACTCAAAGGCCGGGGAGAAATCAAGAGAGGTAATTTTGCGGACATGGTGATATTTGACGCTGAAAAAGTGACGGACAGGGCAACCTATCATAATCCAACAAGAAGATCAGAAGGAATTGATTGCGTCATTGTAAACGGCAAGCCCGTCATAGAAAAAGGCAAACCTACCGGTCTCCTCCCCGGCAAACTGCTGCTCAAAACATGATGGCCGGTGTTTAAATCGTCTTCAAGAGTTCTTCGGTTTTTCACCTACTACTTGCCACCAATCACTCTCCAATGTTTTCAAATCGGGGCGGGCGGATTTGAACCCTCGATCTTCCCGATGATACTGAATCGGGACGCGCTGGCTCCATTGTTCTTCAGAGTCGGGGGAGAGGGATTTGAACCCTCGACCTTCCCGATGATACTGAATCGGGACGCGCTGGCCCCATTGTTCTTATTCAGAGTCGGGGGAGAGGGATTTGAACCCTCGACCTCATGGTCCCGAACCATGCGCGCTAAACCGGGCTGCGCTACCCCCCGCGTGCGCCCAGCCCGACTTGAACAGGCAACTTCCAGGTCCGCAACCTGGCGTTCTATCCAATTGAACTATGGGCGCTGTTTGAATACAGATTTTAGTGAAAACCTAAAAACAGTGGAGAGTGAATAGTCTGCTGCTAACCACTCATCACCAAATGGCATTATTTATTATAAAGGCTATTGCCTTTTGTATCAATAGCGACTATGGCGGGAAATCCTTCCACTTCAAGTTTATATATGGCTTCGGGACCCAGCTCGCTGTAGGCAAAAACTTCGGATTTCCTGACAAACCTGCTGAGGTAAGCCCCGCATCCTCCGTACGTGACAAAATATACGGCCTTGTATTTCTTGCATGCTTTCGCTATCTCTTCTCCCCTCCCTCCCTTGCCCATCATCGCTTTCAGTCCGCAACGCAAAATGGGGATAGTGTATTTATCCATGCGTGAACTCGTTGTGGGACCGCAGGAACCGATTATTTTCCCGGGCGGCGCAGGGGAAGGACCCATGTAGTATATCATGTTGCCTTTCAATGAGAATGGCAGCGGCTTTTTTCTGTCCATGCTTTCAATGAGTCTTTTGTGCGCCGCATCTCTCGCCACATATACGGTGCCGGAAATTTCTACTTGATCGCCGGCTTTCAATTTCCCCGTCTGTCTGTTGTCATCCAGCGGAAATGTTATCTGTTTTTTCATAGCGTGATTATTCCGAACCTGTGTGCCCAGCATGAGATATTTACCGCAACAGGCAGTCCTGCAATATGCGTTGGGAACGTTTCTATCCTCGCGTCGAGAGCGGTCGTCTTTCCGCCCAGGCCTGCGGGACCTATATTCAAAGAATTCAGTTTTTTTACCAGTGATTTTTCCCACTTTCTGTATGTGGATTTCTGCCCTATCCTGCACAGCGCCATCTTGGAGAGGATGGCTGCCTTTTCAAATGAGCCGCCCATACCCACGCCCACAAGAACAGGAGGGCAGGGCAGGGAGCCGGCCTGCCTGACCGTCTCAATAACAAACTGTTCAATACCTTCTTTACCCGAAGTGGGGCTGAGCATCGCCAGTTTTGAGGTGTTTTCCGAACCAAACCCTTTTGCCAGCATAGTTATCTTAAGAACACCCTTTTTCCCGGGGATGAGATGTACCACGCCAGGTGTATTTGTCCCGGTGTTTCTTCTTTCAACGGGAGAAACTACTGACCGTCTCAGATATCCGTTTCTGCTGCCCTGCCTCAATCCTTCGTTGACGATATCTTCAATTGTGCGGTATCTGCCGGTTTCAATTACAACATCACAACCCTGCTCGATGAAAAATACGGAAAGTCCCGTATCCTGGCACAATGGCAGGCGTTCTTTCTCGGCAATCTCAAGGTTTTCAAGTATTATGCCGAGGTATCGCTTGCCCGGGCCAGGACTTTCAATGCGGTAACTCCTGAGGAGTGCTCGCCTCACTTCCTCCGGCACGTGATATGCCGTCCGTTCCACCAGTTTTGAGATCTCATTGATGATTTTTCTACAGGATACTTTTTTCATCTCTCCACCATATCTTGTCCATGTCCGTATGATAGTTCAATGTGATATTGCCATAGAAATTAATTTTTCTGAGTATCTCACAGGGAATGCTCTTTATTATACCAGATTTTTCCATATCCATTCTTTCCATGCGACGCATAATATTCAGTACCCCTGGGGAAATATTGACCGCATGAACGTCCTTATTGCGGCATTTTCTGCATACGATACCGCCCAGCTTTCCGCTGAAAACAGGCAGGGGATCCTCTCTCCCGCATATGATGCATCTTGACATCTCAATTCCGTATCCGAGTATTCTTATGATCTTCAGTTTGAAAATTACAAATACAATCTCCGGAGCAGATGATGAAGCGAGCAATTTACCCGTGTCCTTCAGAAGGCAGAAGATTCTGGTATCCTTCTCCCGTTCCTGTGTAAACAGGTTCACAAGGTTCAATGCCATATGCCATGCCTTCAGGTTTTCCTTGCCGGGCATATCATAATATTCTATCAGCGACGGGTTGCTGATAAGGTTTAACTCGGAAGACCGTTTCATATAGGACAGGGCAAATATGTATGCTCCCTGCGCAAAAGTCAGCGGCGGTACCTTGCTCCTGTCCGTCCGTACCCCCTTGAGTAATCCCTTTATCTTGCCAAGATGATCGGTATAGAGCGAAAGGATTACGCTGGTTTCACGGAAATTGTTTTTTTTCAGAACTATTGCTTCTGTCTTTACCGGAGCCATTTTTTTCAGGTTCAAACATTCCCATTGATATAACCGTTTTGAGCGCATCCGCAACGGAAAGGTCAAGTTTTTCAACCTTGTCTTCGGGGACCATCAGATAGAAACCCGTGCTTATGTTCGGCACGGTTGGCACAAAAACGCTTATGAATCCTTCCTTTCTGCCAGTGCGGAATTCCCCGGTAATGAAACCTATTGTGTATGTGCCACTGAAAAATTCTATCTTCACAGGTTCCTTGAAAGGGGTCTTCTTTCCATACATCATACTATTACTGATCGTCTTTATGAACACGTACACCTTGTTTATGACCGGGACTTTCTCAAAGAGTTTCTCAAAGATGGCAAGCAATTTCTTTCCCATGAAGTTGTCGGTGAGGAATCCTGTCAGAAGGATGAGCAAAACCAGGGAAAGAAAACCTACCCCGGGCACATAGATATTGGGAAAACTCCTTTTCAATGGAGTACCGAGTATGTTCTCAAAGAAAACCGTTATCCTGCACAGTATCCATACGGAAAGCGATACGGGTATGATAAAAATCAATCCTGAAAGAAAATGTTTTTTCAGGGAATTCATTCACCACCTCCATAGTAACTGAAAGAGCAGGGTGGTCAGGAAAATGCCTATGATCCCGCCGATAATAACCTCGGCAGGCTTGTGAATTTCTCTCAACACCCTGCTCTGGGCTACCCAGAATGCAAGAATGAAGACAAGAAGCGAGATGACGGGAAATTCGCTGAAAGTAAATATTGAGATTGCCGTCCAGATGCTGAATGCAATAACACTGTGTATGCTCGGCATGCCGCCCGAAATAGAGTATTTTTTTTCAACTGCCAGTTTGATGAACAGCGAAAGTGATATCACGAGAACCAGTGCTGCGAAGCTTATATGCCAGGGCGAAGCCGCCATGTTCTGAAACATGTTCCGCCATCCCGCAGGGAAATGTTTAACTATCACGAGGTATCCAACAACGACGGATAGTATTGCGGACAGCAAGACCGCCGCCGCGGAGATGTCCTTGGCCTTCTTGGCTTCAAAATGTTCCTCCTTGACAAAGACATCCGTGATTATTTCCATGACGGTATTCACCATCTCCGCTATCAGGACTATTGAGATAACGATAAGCAGCAGCAGGAATTCCGGCAAAGGCAGTTTCAGGAAGAGGCCGAGTATTATTACGAGTACAGTGAAGACCATATGAACCTTGAAGTTTCTCTCCTTTTTCACCACGTAAAGAAATCCTGCCAGTGCCGAGTTGAGACTTGCGACGATATCCTGCTTCCTGTTATTTTTCCCCATGTTCATAAGGGGTGCCTCCGGTCTTCTTCAATATCCTGTTGAACATCCGGTTCTGTCTCGGAAACATTATTTTCCTCTCTTTTTCGGTGTAATCCCCGTAATTCTTCAGGTGGAGATAACCGTGTATTATCAGGTATATTATCTCATATTCCGTCATCAATCCATAAGCGCTTCCATTCTTGGCGGCTGTCTCCGCAGAAATAATGATCTCCCCGGAATCACGTGAAATCCTGAAACTCATTACATCAGTGACGGTATTCTTTCTCAAAAAAAGGTCATTGAGTTTTCTGATCTTGATATCGCTTATAAGGGCTATTTCTATCCTGCAAGGAGGGGCGTCAAATAATCCTGAGCATTTCCTGAGTGCTTTTGCTATCGCATCGCAGTCAACCCTTATTTTCCTCTGGCAGTTTCTTAACTGGAAAGCCGGGCTCTTTTTTTCTGTGGTGTCTCTCATAGGCGTTTATTATTTTCTTGACCAGGGAATGTCTCACGACATCCCTGTTTGAAAAATAGACGAATTTTATCCCGTTTACCCTGTGGAGAATCTTCTGTATCTCCACAAGCCCCGATGTCTGGGATGAGAGCGGTATGTCTATCTGTGTTATGTCGCCGGTTATAACTGCCCTGGAATTCAAGCCGAGTCTGGTGAGAAACATCTTCATCTGTTCAAATGTTGTGTTCTGCGCCTCGTCAAGGATTATGAATGAATCGCTGAGTGTTCTTCCCCTCATATAGGCAAGCGGAATGATTTCCAGTATCTTGCGTTCCGTCCACTTCCTTATTTCTTCGTAGCGCATTATGTCATATATTGAATCGTATATTGGTTGCAGATACGGTTTTATCTTTTCTTCAAGGTCGCCCGGCAAAAATCCCAGTCTCTCTCCTGCTTCCAGAGCGGGTCTCGTAAGTACTATTTTCTGAAACTTTCCCTGTTTTATGAGTTCAATTCCGCATGCCACGGCCAGATATGTTTTTCCAGTCCCTGCAGGTCCTATCCCGACCACCAGGTCGTAATCTCTTATTGCGCGGATGTATTTTTTCTGGTTCGGGCTTTTCGGGTAAATCATTCTTCTTTTTGAATCCACCAGTACTGATTCCGGGCCTGCGGGGTTTTCTTTATCCGAATGGAGAATTTCACCTGCGAACCTGAGGATTTCATTCCTGCTCAGACCATTGCTGTTTCCTACATGTGCCCTTATTTTTTCAAGCAGACTGGCTGTTTTTTCCAGGGAGTGGCCGGCGCCTCTTATCTTCAGGACGTTACCCTTTGCAAAAATCTGAACGCCCATAAGTTCTTCAATGTACTCAATATTGTTGTCCCTGACACCGGAGATTATTTGTGCCTCTTCGTTGGTAAGAACGAATTCCTTGATCTGAGACATTTTATGGAATGACTATTTTCGTACCGGGAGTGAGCACATTCGCATTCTTTATGACGGCCTTGTTCGCGTTGTATATCAAGGACCATTTTGATGAATCGTTGTAATACTTGTAAGCGATACTGCTGAGGGTATCTCCCCTGACTATCGTGTATGTTTTTTCAGTGCTCACCTTGTCCGTCACCGGTTCTTCCGTGAGTATCGGTTCGACCTCCTGCTGCATCTTGACGGTTGCCCTTAAGCGGTTGACTTCCGCCATCGTCTGGTTGGCTATGGCTATGGACTTTTCGCTTGAGGCGTTTGCCGATTTTATGGCTTCGTTGGCCGCGTCTATCGCCTTCTGTGATGCCGTATCGGCATATTCCATAGCCATCTTTGAAGACCTGTTTGACGCATCTATCGCCTTCTGTGATTCGTCTTCGGCAAATTTTTTCGCTTCGTTTGTTGCCGCAATGGCTTTTGCCACTTCCTGGTCCACATACTTGATGGCATTATTGGAAGCCTCCGTCGCTTTATCGGCGGACTCCAGGGCTTTTGAACTTGTCTCCTCGGCAAGCCTGCTTTTTTCAAGAGATTCATTAGCAAGGTCTTCCGCTTTTCTGCTGACCTCCAGGCTTGTTTCAGAGATGGCGAGCAATTGCTTCAACTTTATATCAATGAGCTCCGTGTCATTTTCCGCAGGTTCGGTTGCAGGAGTTTTTTTCTGTACTGAAGCGCATCCTGACAGGAACAGAATTGAAAGCATAACAACCAGATATGCCGGGTATCTTTTCTTCATCTTTTTCTCCTTCACCCCGTTTTTCAAGTTCGAGATTCGGTTCCGGAATTCGTCATGCGTGAAATACTTTCTGTTGCCCTTGTCCTGTCCCGCAACCCTGACCCCGAGTCCCGCACATCGTTTTTCCACCAGGGGTTTCAGCATATAATATATCACTCGGTTTCAGGTATGTCAATCCGTATCTTGTTTTCTTTCAGCAAATTCTCTTCAACATTCGCGGGGGCCCCTGTCAGAGGACATGTGCCCTTTTGTGTTTTGGGGAAGGCAATCGTGTCCCTTATGCTGTCTTCACCGCTCAATAGCATTATCAGCCGGTCAAGTCCAAAAGCAATACCTCCGTGGGGAGGAGCTCCGTACTCAAGCGCTTCCAGGAGAAAACCGAATCTCTCCAGATATACATCCCTGGCGACTCCGATGGTTTTGAAAACCTTCTCCTGGATTTGCCGCGAGTTTATTCTTATGCTTCCTCCTCCGATTTCTGTTCCGTTAAGCACGATATCGTAAGCCCTTGATTTCATTGCCTGAGGGTCGGTTTCAAATTTCGCGATATCTTCTTCCCTGGGTGAGGTAAAAGGGTGGTGTACCGACTGTAATTTCCTTTCAGCTGCGTCGTATTCAAAGAGGGGGAAATCTGTGACCCATGTGAACATGAAAACGTCAGGCCGCGACTTGAAGACCTTTCCTGCGACAGACTTCTTTATCAGATTGAGGTTCTCGTTCACCTGCTTGAATTTTCCTCCCAGGAACAGAAGAATAGAATTCCCTGACTCGCCCGCTGGCTTCAGCCGGACCACTGTTTTTTCATCCAGCAATTTTTTGAAAGGGCTCTGGATGTCATTTCCCTTGAATCTTATCCATCCCAGTCCTCCACCACCTGCCTCCCTGACGAGCCTGTCAAGATTTTCTACATCTTTCAGCGATATACCTTCGGCATCTGTAACTGTGAAGCCCCTTATGATACCGCCCTTTTCAATGATATCCTTGAGAATCGTTATGTTTGTCTTCCCGAAAATATCCGTAAGGTCTTTGTATTCAAATGGTATTCGCATATCCGGAGTATCGCTGCCGTATCTTGATATGGCCGCATCGTAGGTCATTCTGGGGAAAGGTATGGGGATATCAATACTGAAGGTTCCCTTTATCGCATATTTCAACATCCTTTCAGTCAATTCAATCACATCGTCCTCCGCGATAAAGGACATCTCCATGTCTATCTGGGTAAATTCCGGCTGCCTGTCCGCGCGCAGGTCTTCGTCCCTGAAGCACTTCGCAATCTGGAAATACCTGTCAAGTCCCCCGACCATCAGAAGTTGTTTGAAGAGCTGGGGGGACTGAGGGAGAGCGTAAAAATTCCCAGGATTCAATCTTGACGGCACTATAAAATCCCGTGCGCCCTCCGGCGTGCTTTTCGTGAGTACCGGGGTTTCCACTTCCACGAAAAGCTCATTTATCAAGAACTCCCTCACCCTATGGCAGAAGAGAGCTCTCTTGCAGAGGTTTCCGTTCATCCTGGCATTGCGTATGTCAAGATACCTGTATTTCAATTTCAGTGTTTCGTCTATCCTGTCCGATTCATTTATCTCAAAGGGCAGGGGCAGGGAAGGGTTTAAAATCCTCAGGTTCTTTATTCTGACCTCTATCTCGCCTGTCGGTATCCTTGGATTTGCCGTTTCCTCCGGTCTTTCCGAAACCACTCCCTCTATCCTGACCACCCATTCGCTCCTGAGCAATTTTATTTCTTCAAGGATTTTCCCGTCCGCGTCTTCCGGAGAACAGACCGCCTGGGTGATTCCATACCTGTCACGTATGTCAAAAAAAGTTACTCCGCCATGGTCCCTTATGGAATTCACCCATCCGCAAAGTGTCACTCTTTCACCGAGATTATTCTTGTTCAGCTGTCCGCACGTGTGACTTCTCAGCATTTTACCAGTTCCCTTATCCTTTCCATGTAATTATGCACTTTCAGATTTTCCTGTTCTCCGGTCAGCATATTTCTCAGGATGAACTCTCCTTTTTCAATTTCCCTCTCCCCGATTATGATGCACCACTTCGCTCCGGAACGGTCGGCTGTTTTCAGGTGAGCCCTGAGCCCTTTTTCCTCGTAGTCCGTTTCCACGATGAATCCATTTTCCCTCAATGTGGCCATGACGGAAATGCCTTCAATCCTTGCATTTTCTCCCATGGCCGCAAAGTAGATTGTTTCAGGCCTGACAGGATTGAAATTGACCAGTGACATCAGACGTTCCATGCCTATGGCAAAACCCACTGAAGGTATATCCGGCCCGCCCAGGTCCCGAACGAGCGAATCGTATCTGCCTCCTGCGGCAACGGCATTTTCTTCGTCCTTTGTGTACAGTTCAAAAACGGTTCTCGTGTAGTAATCAAGTCCGCGGACGAGGTACGGCTGTTTCTTGCATGGCACACCGGCTTTTTTCAGATAGTCCTCAAACTGCGCGAAGTGGCTCAGGCATTCCCCGCACAGGAATTCCGCTATCGCCGGGATGCCCGACACTGTTTCCCTGCATCCCGCGTTCTTGCAGTCAAATACTCTCAACGGCGAAGTTCTTATTCTTATCCTGCAGTCTTCGCAGAGAGTTGCTTCTTTTCGGGAAATCATCTTCCTTACCGTTTCCGTATACGCGGATTTGCATTTCAGACAACCGAGCGTGTTTATGCTGAAATGATAATCCGATATGCCCAGTTTTTTGACCATAAAGTCAAGCAATGCGACCGTTTCGCCGTCAAAAAATGGGTGGGTTCCGCCCAGCAGTTCAACTCCAAACTGGTAGAACTGCCTGTATCTCCCTTTCTGGGGTCTGTCGTACCTGAACATCGGGCCGTAATAGTAAAGTCTCGTAATCCTTCCACCAGCAGCCAGCTCTGATTCTATGAATGCCCTGACGACCGAGGCGGTTCCCTCGGGTCTGAGGGCAAGATTTCTTCCCTTCCTGTCCTGAAAAGCATAAATTTCCTTGGAAATGATATCGGAAGAAATACCTATGCTTCTTTCAAAAAGCGCGCGATCCTCTATCACGGGGGGGCGTATTTCCCTGTAGCCGTAAAGTTCGGCCGAATTCCTCAGTATATCCTCGGCAGATTGCCATTTTCCAGTTTCGTCGGGCATTATGTCATGTATGCCCCTGACCCTTTTATACCTGTCCATAATTTCATATAATTTACCATAAAATACCTTGTTGACAAAAATATTTGGGGATTGTATAATCTAACAAAGATGAGTATTGCCACCCTCTTCTGAGAGAGGGATGCGCATATTGCCGCGCAAAAAACCCCGCGGAACGGGGCAAGCCGCTCGCAATGACAAAAACGTAGAATCAGGGTAAAGGAGATTAAAATGTTAGTAACGGAAAAGAAACAGGAGATAGTGAAAAATTTCGGAAGACACGCGAAGGACACGGGTTCGCCGGAGGTGCAGATTGTTCTCATGACAGGAAGGATAGAGGCCCTGAACGAACATTTCAGAAAGTTCAAGAAAGACACCAATTCAAGACGCGGTTTCCTGAAACTCATTGGACAGAGACGAAAACTTCTCAAGTACCTGCAGATAAGCGACCCCGCCAAATATCAGGAAGTTATCAAGAAACTGAATCTGAGAAAATAAGAAAATGGTCAAAAAAATGGAAATTCCTTTCGGCAGAAACAGTCTATCCCTTGAAACAGGAATTATCGCCAAACAGAGCGACGGTTCAATATGGGCAAGGATGGGTGACGTTATCGTGCTCGCCACCGTCGTAAGTTCCAGGGAATCCCGCGAGGATCTGGGATATTTCCCTCTCAGTTGCGATTACAGGGAACATATCTCGGCGGCAGGCAAGATCCCCGGAGGTTTCTTCAAGAGAGAAGGCAGGCCCAGCGAGCGGGAGATACTGGTGAGCCGTCTCATTGACCGCTCAATCAGACCTCTCTTTCCGGAGGACTATTTCAAGGAGGTGCAGGTAATTGTAAATGTTTTTTCTGCCGACATGGAGAACAATCCCGACCTTCTTTCCATTATTGCGGTTTCTTCGGCGCTTACCGCTTCTAAAATTCCGTTCAAAGGGCCCATCGCGGCCGTGAGAGTGGGTTATATTGACAACGATTATCTGCTTAACCCGACCTTCAAGGAGATGGAAAGGAGTTCCATGGACCTGGTTATCTCGGGTACGGAGGATTCAATAGTGATGGTGGAAGGCTCGGGTCTGGAATTCCCCGAGGAACAATTCATGAAGGGACTGGAAATCGGACACAGTGAGATAAGAAAGGTCATAGAAAGGGAGAGGGAATTTGTTGCCGAGAAGGAGGGGTTTGTCGCTCCGGAAGAAGACGAGGAAACAAGGAACAATGCCGACGGTTTTATTTCTTCCAGGATAGAGAAGGCATACGAATTCCCTGAAAAAAAATCAAGGGAGGAATTCTACAAGTCCATGGAAGAAGAATTCCTCTCCACTTTTGAGGAAGAAAAGAAGCCGGAAGCAAAAAAAATCTTTGCAAAGATACTGGCGGACAGGATAAGAAAACTGATACTGGGGACGGGAAAACGCCTGGACGGCAGGGGACCGAAAGAGATAAGGCCGCTGGAATGTTCTGTGGGCCCTCTGCCGCGAACACACGGTTCAGCGCTCTTTACCAGGGGGCAGACGCAGTGCCTTGCATCCTTGACTCTTGGAACCAGCAGGGATGAGCAAAGGATAGAGGGTCTGCATGAAGAGATGACCAAGAGATTCATGCTTCACTACAATTTTCCGCCATTCTCGGTAGGAGAGGTTTCTTCCCTCAGGGGAACTTCCAGGCGGGAGATAGGTCACGGAGCCCTTGCTGAAAGGTCGCTGGTTCTGCTGATTCCGTCCGAGGAAAATTTTTCCTACACCGTGAGAATAGTTGCCAACATACTTGAATCAAATGGTTCGTCCTCCATGGCTACCGTTTGTGCGGGGAGCCTTGCATTGATGGATGCCGGAGTACCGGTGAAAAAACATGTGGCAGGGATTTCTCTCGGTATCATAAAGGAAGGAGAAAAATATATACTTCTTACGGATATTGCGGGGGAGGAGGACCATTTCGGAAATCTGGACCTCAAAATCGCCGGGACGGAAGAGGGAATCACGGGATTCCAGATGGATGTCAAGGAATCAGGGATGACAGCTGAGATATTCAGAGAGGCGCTCCAGCAGGCGAAGGAAGCGAGAAAGGAGATACTGCAAAAAATGTATGCCACAATATCCTCACCGCGCGCATGCATTTCAACCTACGCACCGAGGATAATCGCTCTGAAAATCAAGACTGATAAGATAGGGCTGGTGATAGGTCCTGGCGGCAAGACGATAAAGAAGATCATAGAAGACACAGGGGCCGAGATAGACATATCGGACGACGGGACTGTCAGGATATATTCTCCCGACAGTGCGGCATGCGAAGCGGCGGCAGAAGTCATAAGAGGCATGACAGAGGAGCCCGAGGCGGGGCGAATTTACGAAGGCACGGTTGTCAAGATAATGGACTTTGGAGCATTTGTGCAGTTTTTGCCCGGAAAAGAAGGGCTGGTGCATATCTCGGAACTTGCACCGCATCGTGTGAACAAGGTGGAAGACGTGATAAAAGAAGGAGACAAGATACTCGTCAAGTTCATAGGTCTGGACAACCAGGGAAGGATCAAGTTGAGCAGGAAACAGGCTCTAGGAAACGGGGAAACCGGACAGAAAAAGCAGACTCTGAGAAAACGCGGGGAAGGGAGGCGCCAATGAAGGCCGTGAAACTCAGTTCCAGGTCCGTTTCAGTTACAGCAGAACCGGTCATAGGCGTTTTTGCTCCGTGCGACCCGAGGATTGACCGGGATTCAAGGGCAAGGGCGGTTAATATTGTCAGGATGGCCGCTGATACGGTGGCCGGAAGAATCAGGAAGGTTGACGGGTCACCCGTAAGGGTTGTTTACAGCGATATGCTCATAGACGGGGAAAAACAGGCTGACATCGTTGCGGGGCAGTTCAGGGATGCGCAGGTCAATATCCTGGTTGGGGTTCCGGATACGTGGGCTTTCCCCCAACTTACGCTGATATCTTTCCTGCAGCAGTTCGCCAAGGATACTCCCATAAATCTGACCTGCGGCAACAGCGGTCCGAAACCTGGCGTTGTTTACACCCATGCATGCAGCGGGGCGGTTTCCCAGTACGGGAAACTCATACACATAAACATTGGCACATGGCCGGATACCGGACAGAATCCCGTGATGACGGACAGCACTGCGGATACGCTTGAAGACTGGTGCTATGCCGCCCTGGCTTTCAAATCCCTTCAGGGCAGAAGGGCGGTTGTTTTCGGGCATGACTCCATGGGCATGGAAACGGCACTCGCCCACATTATACCAACGAGAAACATCTTCGGGATTGAGATAACCCGTCTGGACATGAAACTCCTTGCCGACATGCTGAAGAAAAATGCCTATGACAGGAACGAACTGAAAGAGATGAGAAACTGGCTTGATAGGCTCTGCAAGGGCAGGATAGCGCTGAGAAACAACGAAGACAACGAGAGGTTCAACATTTCCCTGGCAATGTACCTGATAATAAGGGATCTTATGAAGGATATAAATGCCGTGGGCGGCGGGTTCATGAGCCAGCTTGAATGGGGTTCTGATTCAAGAGGAATACCTCTGCCGGTTGCCGACGTCATGGAATCGCTTTTCAATTCAACATTTGATCACGCGGGTAAGAAGGCGCCACTCGCCTATGCAACGGAGGCGGATGTCCAGGGTATGCTCACGATGCTGTTTTTCACGCATCTCACGGCCGGCAATCCTCCGCTATTCATGGATTTTCGCAAAGTGTGGGAACCGTGGGAA
>Ga0172364_10000432_pt1 | contig 29679 bp, 57 predicted proteins | sample LakKivSesite10cm_FD_114545 | JGI IMG/M metagenome (GOLD analysis project Ga0172364, IMG submission 114545) | Sediment microbial communities from Lake Kivu, Rwanda - Sediment site 10cm | ecosystem: Environmental > Aquatic > Freshwater > Lake > Sediment | place: Rwanda: Western Province, Lake...
CTAGCTCAATACTTAAAGAAAGAAATAACGACTCTTAATACTGTTCAGGATTTAGTTAAACAGTACCCTAACGATCAAGAGTTAGGAAATAAAATAAGAGCGTTATATGGCCAAAGATAAAACTGTCTCGTTTTCTCAATATCAGATCTATAAGACTTGCCCATATCAATGGTATCTATCTTACGTTAAGAAGCTACAACCCTTTAAGCCTTCTGTACATTTAATCTTCGGTACTGCCTTTCACGAGACGCTACAGAACTATTTGAAAGTAATGTTCGAGGAGTCCGCAACTGTAGCCGATAAGATACACTTACCTACTTATTTCAAAACAAGGTTAATGGAACTGTATAAGGAAAATAGCAATCAAGGCCATTTTTCTAGTCCAGAAGAGTTAACTGAGTTTTATGAAGATGCGATCGCTATCCTAGATTTCATTAAAAGAAAAAGAGGTTTATTTTTTAAGAAAAAAAATCATAAACTCATCGGAATAGAAATTCCTATCAACGGAATTATCGTAGAAGGTTTTGAATCGGTAAAGATGAAAGGTTTCATAGACCTAATTATATATGACGAAATACTAGATAAGTATGTTGTTTATGATATCAAGACCTCTACTAGAGGGTGGTCTGATTATGAGAAGAAAGATCAGACTAAGATCAATCAAATACTCCTGTATAAACGTTTCTTCTCTGTTTTACGCAATGTTCCTGAAGATAAGATAGACGTGCAGTTTTTCATAGTACGTAGGAAGATCAATGAGAATCTTGAGTATGCTCCTAAGAGAGTCCAAGAATTCATACCTGCACATGGGGTAAAGAAAGTAAAAGATGCATTCGAAGACTTACAAAATTTTGTAAAAGATGTTTTTACATCTGATGGAGAATATCAAGAAAAAGCTTATTTTAAAAATGTAGCTAAGTGTAAGTTTTGTCCCTATTTCGATAAACCAGATCTTTGCGATAGAAAAAATAGTTAACGATATATAGTTTTATATATAGACTGTACTATTTATTACTAAACAAAGAATCATGCATATTGGTAAAAAGGGAGATATCCTAACTACAGTTCGGCTTCAAGATGAATTATTTGAAGCTTTTAAACAAGAAGGTCCTAAGAATAAAATTACTATGAGAAATCTCTTAGAGAGAGCTATGTTTTTATATCTTACAGACGAAGGATTTAAGAAAACTATCAACAACCAGTTAAACGCTCGCTACACTAAACCAACAGAATAAGTTACATGAAAGAAGGTTATATTCCTAGAGAGCAGAGAAAGAAAATACTTTTGCTTTCAGACGACATTCGATTTACCTCCGGGATTTCAACGATGGCTAAAGAGATAGTTATCGGTACCTCTCATCGGTTCAACTGGGTTAACTTAGGTGCAGCCATTACGCATCCTGAAGCTGGTAAGAGACTCGATGTATGTGCAGATACTAACACCTTAGCGAAGATAGAAGATGCCTCGGTTTTCATTTATCCTAACTCAGGTTACGGATCTCCAGAAATTTTACGTCAATTAATTCAACTCGAACAGCCTGACGCTATCGTCTTCTTTACTGATCCTAGATATTGGATCTGGCTTTTTCAAATAGAGAATGAAGTTAGAAAGAAAATTCCTATGGTGTATCTGAACATATGGGACGACTTACCTGCTCCTCTTTATAATAAAACTTATTATGAATCTTGTGATGCATTAATGGCTATCTCAAAGCAGACTTTTAATATTAATAAGCTAGTACTTGGGGATAAGGCTAAGGACAAAGTAATAAAATATGTTCCTCACGGTATTAACGAAGGAGTATTCTATCCCATTACTGCTGAAATGACAGAGGACTTCAGTAAGGTTCAAGACAAGAGAAAGAAATTCTTTGGAGAAGATCAGCCTGATTTCGTTATTCTTTATAATGCACGAAACATAAGGAGAAAATGTGTACCTGATTTAATTGCCGGTTACGTTGAGTTCTGCAACCAACTACCTTTGGAAGAAGCTAAAAAATGCGCATTACTGCTCCACACTCAGCCTGTAGACGAAAACGGAACTGATCTTCCAGCAGTTATTGACCTGTTATGTGATCCAGAGAGACATAAGGTAGTATTTTCTACTGATAGAAACTCTCCCTATGATATGAATATCTTATATAACTGCTGTGACGTAGTAGCTCTCGCCTCTTCTAATGAAGGATGGGGACTATCACTTACTGAAGGTATGATGTGTGGTAAGCCTATAATTGCAACAGTTACTGGAGGAATGCAAGATCAAATGAGGTTTGAAGATAAGCAAGGCAATTGGATAGATTTTGACGAAAACTTCTGTAGTAATCATTTCGGTACTTACAAGACTCACGGCAATTGGGCATTCCCAGTATTTCCTAGCAATATGAGCCTTGTAGGGTCCGTACCTACTCCTTACATCTTTGATGATAGAGCCGATTTTAGAGATATTGCTACTCAAATGTCTGCTTGTTATAAATCAGGAGAGAACTTCCGTAAGTTTATTGGAGAAGAAGCTCGAAAATGGGTTACCTCGGACGAATCAATGATGTCAGCTAGGGCTATGTGTAAGAATGTAATCGATACGCTTGAAGAGACTTTGACTAAATGGAAGCCAAGACCTAGTCACGAATTCGTTAAGATATCAAAATTACCTAAGAAAAAAATTGTACATAAGCTAACTTATTAATATGAAGCAGTTTTGTGTTATTTCTGCTCCGCCAGATACTTATAGCGGTTATGGAGCTAGAGCGAGAGATTTTATAAAAGCAGTTTACGAACTAAAAAAAGATGAATGGGATATAAAAATTATATCTCAGAGATGGGGGAGTACCCCTTGGGGTTTTATAGATGATAATTTAGAAGAATGGGGATGGATTAAACCTCTTTTAATAAATAATCAGTTACCTAAGCAACCAGATGTATGGATGCAGATCACAGTTTCCAATGAATTTCAATCTATCGGTAAAGTTAATATCGGAGTAACTGCCGGTATAGAGACTACTATATGCGATCCAGAATTTATTATAGGATGTAATAGAATGAATTTAGTTTTAGTATCATCTAATCATGCTAAAAAAGTATTTGAGAGTACTACTTATGAGCAGAGAGATAAGAATACTAACGCAGTTACTGGGATAATTAAAATACAGACCCCTGTAGAGGTATTGTTTGAGGGAGTAGATTTAAATAAATACTTCTATGTACCTAAAGAGCAATTAGAGACTACACCTCTTGTCAATGACCTAAATAGTATTTCAGAGCAATTCTGTTACTTATTTGTAGGCCATTGGCTTCCAGGAGACTTCGGCGAAGATAGAAAGAATACTAGTCTTTTGATAAAGCTATTCCTAGAATCGTTCAAAGATAAGAAAGATCAACCGGCATTGATTTTGAAAACTTCTCAAGCCGGTGCTAGTATAATGGATAGAGATGAAGTATTGAGAAAAATAGATATAATTAGAAATAGTGTAGAGGGAAAAAAGCTGCCAAACATTTATCTCGTTCACGGTGATTTAGATGATAAGGAGATTAATAATTTATATAATCATCCAAAAGTTAAAGCTTTTGTATCCCTAACTAAAGGAGAAGGGTTCGGTAGGCCGTTAGCTGAATTCAGTTTATCTAAAAAACCTTTAATTACCTCAGGATGGTCCGGTCATACTGATTTCCTAAATCCTGAATTTAGCATTCTACTCCCAGGGGAAGTAACCCCTGTACACCCATCAGCATTTGCAAAAGGACTAATCATAGAAGGCTCGTCTTGGTTCTCAGTTAATCATTCTGCTGCCGCTCAAGCTTTAGTTGACGTTCATAAAAATTATAGTAATTTTGAAGGACCTGCTAAGAGGCAAGCCTATAAAATTAAAAATGAATTTAACTGGGATAACATGGTCTTAGTTTTGAATGAATATCTAACGCGCTATGTTCCTAAGCAAAAAGAGCTAGTATTACCTAAGCTGAAAAAGATAGAACTTCCTAAACTTACAAAATTAACTTTATGACATCTAAAGAATTTACTACCTGGTTAAAAGGATTTTCCAAAGCAGCTAATTCATATAATATTACTCCCGAGCAATGGGATACTATTTTAGAAGAACTTAATAAAGTACAGGATACGATTTCCTTTCCTGACTACAATCCTAAACCGAATGTAACATCAGACGTACCCGAAGCTATTAAGATTTGGTATTCTACCAACACTAACCTACTTACAAAAGATAAAACGCTACTCAATGACTGATCAGATGGCAATATGCCCTAAATGCGGATGCGATGGCTGCTACGTAACACCCGTAAACGAAACTAAATTTAATTATTTTTGCTGGGGATGTGGCTTTCAAACTAACGATCTAATGAAGCAAGGAGAGTTTAATTTCGAAGAATACGAAGAAACAATACCTGAACTTTATAAAGATATTAAATTTGTAGATAATCAAGAGAGAGTATGGTATCCAATTAGTATTAACATATCTGATAGAGGTACTGTTTTTCTGAATGGGAAGACTAAAGAAGAAACGCAATGGTCGGCTATTAAAGTAATTCCTTTAACCGAGGAAGAAAAAAAACAACCGAAGTATAAAAATCAATCCTATAAATCTGACGCCAAATCAATCAAACACTTTGGAAGTGATTTTATAGAAGCGTGCGATTATATTGGAGTATTTAACCAAGAATAATGTTCAGAATAAGTTACGCTGTTACTGCACATAACGAGCACGAAGAATTAGCCCGTCTACTCGATCAGCTAGATAGAGGCATTAGAGACGTAGATGAAGTAGTTATTCAAGTCGACACTACTGTGACTGAAGAAGTACTAGAAGTTATAAGTAAGTTTCCGGCATTTTCTCTATGGCAGTTTCCATTGAAGGGCAACTTTGCTGCATTCAAGAATAATTTGAAAAGCAAATGTACTGGAGAATGGATATTCCAGATCGATGCAGATGAATATCTATACCCTGAACTATTATTGAACTTACCTGAAATATTAGCTGCAAATCCTACTGTAGATCTTTTCTTGGTACCTAGAATAAATTTAGTAGAAGGTCTAACTCAAGAGCATATTCAAAAATGGAGATGGCATGTAAACGATAACGGCTATGTTAACTTCCCTGATTACCAAACAAGAATACTCCAGAACTCCCCGAAGATTAGCTGGGTAAGTAAAGTACACGAAGTAATTATTGGCCACAGTAATTATGTTATGCTTCCTGCAACTGAAGAGTATTGCTTGATACATAAAAAAGGAATAGAAAGACAAGAAAGACAGAATGCTTTTTATAATACATTTCAATGAAAAGTTTAAAAGTAGCTATATACGAATCGTTAGATCATTTCGTTCCTGGAGGAGTTGGGTGGTATGAAGGACTGGAAAACCTAGGACACGACCCTTATATTCTAGAATTTAAACATGATTTGAACGCATACGAGCTTCCTGAAAGTCCAGATCTCCTGGTTATAATGGGAATAACTCCTGAGATGTTAATACCTATTTTGACGTTTAAAGACAAACATCAAAGTACTAAAATAATTGTTAATTTCTTTGGCTTTAAAGACTACTTTTTGAGATTAAAAGGGGTAGTAGATCTTTGGATAGAGCCATTTATGAAGCATGAATATGTTAAGAGAAAGTTCGAAGAAAACGGACTGTCGGTAGCATTCTTACCTCTAGCAGCTACTGAAAGCATTTACCATAAAACTGTAAACGAATTTAGTAAAACCTACGATGTAAGCTTTGTAGGAGGATTTGGAGGCCAAGGACACGGCTACAGACATCAGGATGCTTATTTATTTCCGGTAATCGATAGAGGGTATAAAGGTTTCTTTGGCGGCTTTCATTACAGAGGTATAAACTATCCAACTGTTAAATACTCTTTTTTAAATGAAGTATATAACGCTACTAAAGTAAATTTGAACTTCCATTACGAGCAACAAAAAAGAGAGCAGTTAGACCAAGAAGGATTTAAGTTAGATTTTAATACTAGGGTTTATGAAATAGCACTAAGTAATAATTTCCAAATAAGCGATCATCCCGAGGTATTAAATGTTTTTGATGGGGCTATTCCTTATATTTCAAAAGAAGATTGGATAGACGCTATTGACTTTTACTTAGATAAACCAGATCTAAGAGCGGAGCTAGCATTAAGAGCAAATCAAATATGTCTCGAAAAGCATACGTGGAAACAAAGAATGATAGAATTTTTCAATATACTTTCAAATAAGTAATATGACTACAGTAACATACGATACTACTGCCTTTCCGTTTAAAGAGGCTATTGAAAAACTATTTGAAGTCAACGACCTTGCTTCATTAAATGATAAAGTAGATGTATTTAAGAGAGAAAATGATCAAAGTACAAAGTATCATAAAGCTTTCTACGAGTGGGCACGTACAGATTTATTCGAAAAGCTCTACGATCATTTTATTCTCGAAGTAGTTAAACCTTTATATGGCGAACAGATAGTATATCAAGCAATACCTACCTTCAGAGTTGCTTACCCTAATAATATTGCCGTTGGTGAGTTTCACAAGGATAAACATTACAGAGATGTTAAATGGGCAGGAGAAGTAGATGAAGATAATTTCTTCTTACCTTTTACTGAGGCCTTCGATACTAATACTATTTGGGTAGAATCTAAAGAAGATAAAGGTGATTATCTACCTATAGAGTGTAAGTATGGAGAATTGGTACAGTGGGATGGTGCCAATCTAAGACATGGAAATAAAATTAATACAACAGGTAAATGCCGAGTTAGTGTAGACTTTAGGGTTATGACTTACTCTAGATACAAGCCAAGTGAACATGGTTCAATAAATACTAAAACTAAATTCCAGATAGGAGGCTACTATAAAACAATTTAATAAGTTAATGAGTAAACAGAATAGATTTATAATAATAACACCGTGTTATAATGTAGAGCCTTATGTTCAACAGAATATATACATGAATAAATTTCAGACGTATAAAAACTGTCTATATGTCTATATTGACGACTGTTCTAAAGATACAACCTATTCAACTTTAAAAAACTTATCTGAAGGAGATTCAAGATTTTCAATACTCCAGAATGGAGAAGGAGGTAGTCAAGCTAAAACCTACATGTTTGGAATAGAGTATTTAGAAAAAAATAATCTCATCAAAGATCATGATATTATAGTTGAAATAGACGGCGACGATTGGCTATCAAGTGTTTTTGTTTTTGACTATTTAAATGACATATACCAAGACGAAAATATATGGATGACTTACGGACAGTATCAAATCTACCCTACAGGAAAGGTAGGGGGACATTACCATCAAGAGATTAATAAATCTATAGACGATGCTAACTTACATAGAAAGTATCCGTTCCCGTACTCTCATTTAAAGACTTATAAGTATTGGCTTTTTAATAAGATCAACAGGCAACATTTAATTGATTTAGAGACGCAAGAATACTTTTCAGCTGCCTGGGACCATGTACTATGTTTACCTATGGTTGAAATGGCCGGAAAAAAGCATACGGTTATGTGTGAAGATATTCTTTATATTCTAAATAGGTCTGAAGATTTAAATAATGAATCTAAGACTAGGTTGAATCATCAAAAAAATATCGAAGCATCTATAAGAAATTTAAGTCCGTATACTAAATTATTAAAATGACTCCTAGAGAAAAGCAATATTGGCATTCTTTATTTTTACAAAGTGGAGGAGATCAAAAGTTTCTTTTTGATTTTCAATTAAACGAAAGTAGTACTGTTTTTGATATCGGCTCATTTGACGGGGAGTATTTTAAAATATTATATGCTAGATACTCTTGTACTATTCACGCATTTGAACCTGTAAACTCATACTATAGTAGTTGTTTAGAATCATTACCTGATAGAGTAAAATTAAATAATTATGCAATTGGTAAAGGTAATGATAGTTTTTTTATAAGCTTAGCAGGAAATGCATCAAGTGCTTTTCTAGATGGAGGCGAAAAGATAGAATGTAAAAAAATTGACTTTAATACTTACGTTAAAGATGAAGGAATAAATCAAATAGACCTCTTAAAAGTAAACTGCGAAGGAGGTGAGTATGAGCTTTTAGAGACGATTATCGAAAATGATTGGCTTTCAAATATTGATAACATAATTATTCAATTTCATATTTTTTCCAGTATACCTATTGAAAAAAGGCAAAGAATAGTTGATGAGATTCAAAAAACTCATGAAGTAGTTTTTTCCTTTCCTTACGTATGGGAGGGTTGGAAAAGAAAATAAAATATATTAATGAAATTTATATCATGTGATTTACTAGGTCCTGGTGACGGTAAAGCTAATTTTGGATTATGCAATCAAATGTTTCAGGTCGCAGCTCTTTATAGCCACGCCAAGGACTTTAACCTTAATATAACTTTCCCTCAAATAAAACTACCTTCTTATGGAGGTTACGATAAAAATATTTTCTCAAGAATCAACACTGAGGATATCGATCAAAGTACATTTCTATACTTAGAGCTACCGTTCGGATATCATAAACTCGTATCTCAAGATGGCATAACCTATAGGGGGTATATGCAATCGGAAAAATACTTTTCACACAATCGCTCGTTTATTTTAGATTTATTTGCTCCTACAGTAGAGATAGGCAGCTATATCAAGAGTAAATATAAAAATATACTGGAAAGTAATAGCTTATCTATTCATATCCGTAGAGGAGATTATGTTAATTTACCAGACTATCATCCTCTTATAGGAGTAGAATATTATACAGAAGCAGCTAATCACATAACTAGTAAAGTACCTATAGATAGCTATGTTATATTCAGCGATGATATAGAATACTGTAAGAAATTATTTGGAGATGCAAAGGAAATAACTTATATTATAGGAGAAGAAGATTATATCGATTTATATCTAATGTCATTTTGTAAGCATAATATAATAACTAACTCTACGTTTAGCTGGTGGGGAGCATGGCTCAATCAAAATCCTGATAAAATAGTAGTAGCTCCGAAGCAATGGTTCGGTCCTGCAAAATCGACCTTAGATACTAGAGATTTAATACCTGAAACTTGGATAAAATTATAATATGGAAAATATTTTTAGTAAGCAAGATCCTGAAGTTTTACTACATATGATCGTTCGAAAAGAAGATATGGCTCCTGGAAGAAAAGATATCGTTTCTGAAGAGAATTTTATTCAATGTTCTATTCTTAATATGGAACAGGGTAAAACTTTTAGACCTCACAGACATATTTGGAAAGAAAGAACTAGAGATGTAATTGCACAAGAGAGTTGGATTGTAGTTCAAGGCAAAGTAAAATGTATTTTCTACGATTTAGATGATACTATTATTGCCGAGCGTATTTTAGAACCGGGTGACGCTAGCTTCACACTTCAGGGAGGTCATAATTATTTGATACTAGAAGATAATACGTTGGTTTACGAGTATAAAACAGGTCCGTATGAAGGACAAGCTTTAGATAAAACATTTATAGATTAATCTATGTTAAAGATAAACCTAGGCTGCGGAAAAAGAGATTTCGGGAGTGACTGGATACATATTGATGGAGGAGACTTCCCTCATTTATATTCAATAGATATTGTTAATCTTCCCTTTGATGATAACTCTGTAGATCTCATCTACGCCAGTCACGTATTAGAATACTTTGACAGGCAAGAGGGAGGAGAAGTATTAGGAAAATGGCGAAGCAAATTAAAACCAGGAGGTATATTAAGACTAGCTGTACCTGACTTTCAGAATATGGCCCGTCTTTATGCCTTTGAAAATATAGCCCTTAGCAAATTCTTAGGACCTTTGTACGGTAAAATGAAAATGGGAGATAAGACTATCTACCATAAAACGGCCTATGATTTTGTTAGCTTACAAATTATGCTTCGTGAATGTAATTTCAGGGAGATTAAAAGATATGACTGGCATGATACCGAACATGCTCAGTTTGATGATCATTCTCAAGCGTATATTCCTCACATGGATAAAAAGAACGGTACCCTTATCAGTTTAAACGTACAAGCAGTAAAATAATGATTTCTGTAATTACTGCAACTCACAAACGTCCTGATCTTCTTCTAAAGTGCATACGGAGTCTGCAATCACAGACCGTTTCTGACTATGAGCATATAATTTTCTCTGACCATTGTCCGAAGGCTAAAAAAGTATACGATTTAGTAAAAGAAGATTCGCGAATTACCTTTTATGAAAACCCTAAACCGCATATATGGAACGCTGGTGCAGTAGGGAAGCACTTCGGAGTAGAAGTCGCTAGATTTAACTACATTTGTTATTGTGATGATGACAATATCTTACTACCTAATCATCTTCAGGTAATGGAAAATAATTTTAAGTTAGGAAGTGAGGTTGTTTTTTCTAAAAATTTAATAGTAGATTTTGAAGATTACATAAACAAAGAAGAAAGTAATGCTAACGGAGTAGTACAGGAGATTTTGAAATTTAAAGAAGCTGATATAGTTAACAGTTCCCGGGTAGTAAAACCGTCGTACCTAGAGTATGACGATTACAAATATATACCTTTTGACACAGGATGTATAGGTCATAGTAAGGAAATCTACAGAAAGACAAAACAATGGAAACCTGCTTATGAAATTAACACTAATAACGAGGACGGGTATTTTATAACTAGTATAAAAATAGAAGCTGAAGAAGAAAGAGTTATATACGATAGAACATATACTTCTCTCTATTTTTCAACGAACGCAAGCAGTAATATTAAAGATAATTTATACCAAAATAAGTTTGAAAATTTAAAAGAGAATGATATATTCGTATATCCTGAGTTGTTAACGAAATTAAGTTTACTATGACTTTTAATACTGTAACTTTTTTTGAAAATAAAATAGCAGAGTTTTTTGGAGCTCCTTATGCTATTGCTGTTGATAGCTGTACGCACGGTATTGAATTAGCATTACGTCTTACTCAAGCCGATCATATAACTGTACCTAAACGAACTTACCTATCTATTCCTTTTTTAGCCGATAAACTTTGGATTGATAGATTTTGGAAAGATGAGAATTGGGTAGATTACTATTACTTAACAAGTACGGTTATTGATGCAGCCGTATTATGGGAACCTAATAGTTATATTCCGAATACTTTTATGGGTATAAGCTTTCAATATCAAAAACATTTATCTCTAGGTAGAGGAGGCGTTATACTTTGTGATAATCCTTACGATGCAGAAGAATTAAAGAAAATGTCCTATGACGGAAGAATTCCAGGTATACCTTGGAGAGAGCAAAATATTAGTTCTACGGGGTACCATTACTATATGACGCCTGAGACAGCTCAATTAGGATTAGATAAATTGCCTACTGCTATATCAACTCAGCCAAGAAAATGGACAGTAGAAGATTGGCCGGATTTAACTCAAATGAATATATTTAAAGAAATATGAAAAAAGCATTTATTACTGGAATAACCGGGCAAGACGGAAGTTATTTAGCGGAGTATCTAGTGAGTCAGGGGTACGAAGTACATGGTATAATGAGAAGAAATTCAGTACCTGAACATCAAGACTCTAGACTTCAAAACGTATTTGATAAAGTAAATACTTACTACGGTGATTTACTAGATACTAATAGCTTAAGTAAATTATTAAACAAGGTACAGCCTGACGAAATTTATAATATAGCTGCACAAAGCCATGTCCGAATCAGCTACGATATACCTCAATTTACCGCACAAACAAACGCTCTTGGAGTCTTAAATATACTAGAAGCTTATAGAGAGGTTTGCCCTGATGCTAAATTCTATCAAGCTAGCTCTTCTGAGATGTTTGGTTCATCTGTAGATGCTGATGGATTCCAGAGAGAAACTACCCCGATGACTCCAGTCTCTCCTTACGGGTGTACTAAAGTATTTGGTTACAATATTGTACGCAATTATAGAAACGCTTATAAGCTTCATGCTTCAAACGGCATCTTATTCAATCACGAATCACCTCGTAGAGGATCAAACTTCGTAACAAATAAAGTAGTTAAGACTGCTGTGCAGATAAAATTAGGTCTAGCTAGAGAACTTGAGTTAGGTAACTTAGATGCTTACAGAGATTGGGGTCATTCAAAGGACTACGTACGAGCTATGCATCTTATATTACAGCAAAACGAACCAGGAGATTGGGTGGTAGCTACAGGAGAGACTCGTTCAGTTAGGGAGATGTGTAAGTGTGTTTTTGAAAGACTAGATTTGAACTATGAGGATTATGTAGTACAAAATCAAAAGTTCTTACGTCCTGAAGAATTGAAATACTTAAAAGGCGATCCGAGTAGAATCAGGTCTTTAGGATGGCAGCCAGAATATACTTTCGAAACTATGATGGATGAAATGATTGAACACTGGTTAACTATTTTTGCAAAATGAAAATAGCATTCTTTACAGAAATGGGCTTTGAAGGTAAAGTATCTCGTAATCATCCAAATATGAGAACTGAATTTGCTTGGATGTGTGCCTTAGAAGCTTATCATTATAGCATAGTCAGAGCTCCGTTCGTACAAGGATTTGATTTAGGTATAGTTATTATACCGAAGAAAAATCCAGACTTCGATATTAATTCCTTAAAGTCTGCTTGCAAAAAAGTAGCTATAATGCAGGAAGGTCCTAACTGGTACTGGCAAGATTATGATTTACCTAAACAAGTATGGTATTTTAATACGTTGACTTCAGCTGATATTATTTTTACGCATAACGAAACTGATAGAAGGTATTACCAAGGATTAACAGCTCATTCAGATGTTAGAGTGCTACCTTCACTTATGATTGAAGATGCTATAGGTGAGTTAGAACAAGTCGAAAGACAAGGTGTGATTATAGGTGGTAATTTTGTTTCATGGTATGGCGGGTTTGATTCATTTATCATAGCTCAAGAGTTAGATGGAGGTAAAGTAACAGCACCGTCAATGGGGAGAAAACAATTAGGTGAAGAACAATTATTAAATCACTTACCTTATTTTGATTGGAAGAATTGGATTCATCAGTTAAATAAATTTAAGTATGGAGTTCATTTAATGAGAACTCATGCTGCTGGTACATTTGCTCTTAATTGTGCTTACCTAGGTATACCTTGTATTGGATATAAAGGGTTAGATACTCAAGAAATTTGTCATCCTAATTTAACAGTCGAAGTAGGAGATTTAGTTACAGCTAGAAAATTAGCTACCTTACTACGAGATGATGAAGATTTTTATAATTATCAGAGTAGGATAGCTAAAAGTATTTATGCAAAGGTATTTGCAGAAGATAAGTTTTTAAATAATTTTGAAAGTATTTTATGATTAGCGGAGTATGGATGGACGCAAGAGAGAAAGCTATTATTGAAAAGTATCTCCACCAAGACGCTACTGTAATGGAATGGGGAAGTGGAGGTAGTACAGTTGAGTTTTCTTCTAAGGTCAAAAAGTATTATTCAGTAGAGCATAATCAAGGATGGTATGCAAAAGTAAAAGAAGCTATTCCTTCTAATACCACTCTCTATTACCGTCCTGTTACTAAGGTACCACCTGATGAGCCTTTTTATAATCAATCTACGTACGAGTACTATCAAGAATATCTAGATGTAGTCTACGAAATAGGTGAAATGTTAGATATGGTTATAATAGACGGTAGAGCAAGAAGACTTTGTGCTTTGAAGATAATACCTTATCTTAAACCTAATGCAGTAGTTGTTATACATGATTGGTGTTTAAGACCTTGTTACCATTGCGTGTTAGATTATTATGATTTGATTGAGAAGGTAGACGATACCCTGCAAACAATTGCTATCTTTAAGCTAAAAGCTGATTGGAATAAAATTAAAGGTTACGATATTAATTTAGGAACTTTTGAAAGATTAGATAAATGATTAGTTTAATTCAACCCAGTAGAAATAATTTAAAGTATCTAGTATGGTCCTATAATTCGATAAGAAAGAATGCAGGACCTGAAGTAGAGGTATGCGTTGCAGATGATTTTAGCAACGACGGGACTTGGGAATGGTGTCAAGATAGAATGAAGGCTGATCCTAATTTTAAAGCAATTAGGAACGAAGGTCCAACTCGTCTAGGGCATACTATACTTTACGATAAGCTTATTAACGAGGTTGCTACTAAAGATATAGTAGGTATATGGCATGCCGATATGTATATGACTCCCGGAACGGTAGAAAGAATTGTAGAAACTGTTAAGCCGGGAGTGGTAGTATCTCTCACTAGAATAGAACCTCCATTACATCCTCCAGGACCTGAAAAAGTACTAATGGATTTTAAGACAGAGCCTGAAGAGTTTGATGAAGAGAGCTTTCTTAAATGGTATGAAGCTTATAGGTTTACGGCTAAAGGTAAAACTACTGAAGGGATCTTTGCACCCTGGTTTCTCTTCAAAGAAGATTTTCAGTCTACTGGAGGACATGATCCCTTATACGCACCTCAATCTAAAGAAGACAGCGATATCTTTAACCGTTTTCTCCTAAAAGGATATTCTTTCGTTCAATTATGGGATGCAGCAGTATACCATATGACGTGTAGAGGTAGTAGATTCAACCCTACCTTAACTGAGGTCGGAAAGAATAGTTCTGAATGGGAAGCACAGAATATAAGGAGTACTCGAAACTTTATACGTAAGTGGGGACATTTTGTAAAGCATGATTCTTTAATGAAGCCTATAGTACCTCCTAAATTCGATATTGCTTTTAGAGTAACTAACTGTATTGTACAAGGTCTAGCAGCATTAGAGCCCTGGTGTTCGGTTATCTCCTCAGATGCTAGTTATGCTAAGTGGATTGAAGAAGAGCAGAAAAAGACTATGTTCGATATGTGGAAGAGAGTTAAACCTTGGAATGCTCCACTAGAGAACGATATCATAGTAGAGTTTGATATGAAAAGATTTTCAGCAGAGTCTTATACTATCATTCAACAACTATCTCAGATTATAGCTCAATCAGGAGAAATCGGAGAATTTGAATTAGATATCTTCAAAATCAGAATAAAGTCTCTAACTACTTACCAAGACAAACTGATTACCAATAGCGATCCCTACTATACTGACCAGCTTCTCTAACTATTTATTTATATGCGTAGCCTTTCAATATTATTAGACGAAGCCAAAATAGTACCGGATACTAAATTCAAAAAGCAGTTAGAGAAAGCAGTTAAGTATCTAGAGACTAAGAAGAAAGTCTTACTCATAACTACCTCAAACAGATGGATTAAGCATGAGCTTACTGAAGGAGATCTTCCAAAATCTACCCGTATTGCTCAAGTAATTCAAAGATCACTAGGTGCTCACAAGTGTACGATAGTTGATGCCTCTAAACTAAAGATATATGAGTGCGAAGGAAACGTCTCTAGTAAGAACGGAAATAGCTGTGGAGTAAGAGGTGCAAAACTGGAAGATAAAGAAAAAAATCCATCAGGTCATTTAAGATGCTGGGCATCCTATAATAATGCAGATGATGAACTGTGGAAGATTTCGACGCCCTTGCTCGAATCCGATACTGTTATATTCCTAGGATCTATCAGATGGGGTCAGGCTAACGCTATTTACCAACGTTTAATTGAACGATTAGATTGGCTAGAGAATAGATGGACTACTCTCGGAGAGTCGAATATCATTAAGGACATTGAGTCTGGCTTTATTTTTATAGGTCAGAACTGGAATGGTGCCGAAGTTGTAAAGACTCAAAAGCAAGTACATACATTTTATGGCTTTAAACCAATAGATAGACTCTATTTTAACTGGCAATTTACTACAGACGTAAATGATGAATCGAAAGAGAGTTATAAAGAAGCAGCACATGCTCTCGATAATATTATTGATATCAGAACGCTAGTATGATTATTGTAACGGATCAAAAATTCTACAGTAATAAAACTTGGAATAATCCAATTCCTTTTTCTAGACCAGAGGCTTTCACTTGTGCCCACTGGGTAGAGCTATTTGATCAGAATGGATACCGGTTAACTCCATTAGAGCAAGAATATTCTAAAGAGAATAATCAACGTTTTGTCTTTCATAGAGATGAGAAATCTCTAAGGAAGGTTTGGATGACCGACAATGAACCTACTACTGGCGTACATATAAATCATGCATTTTTGTTTGAAAGGAAAGGATATAGTGGAGAGGCTCTAGAGCAACTTAAGATGTTTGCTAAAACTAATAACCTCGTAAATAAACTGATAAACTATAAAGGAAAATGGGGAATAGATTTAAGTATTGACTACGTAGACGAGAACGGAAACTCTATGGAACTTCTTCATTTTGAATATGATGGTTATGAGTTAGAGGAGATTGAGCAAATGAAAAGTATCGTTGAAAGTAAAATAACTTCTATTAACTGGTCTCTTGCTGCTAGCGATATAATAAAGAGGAAAAACGAATGGATTAATTTAGAATTTTTTCAGCAGTCAAAATGGAAGACTGATTATTTCGAACTCCCTAGTGAGCGTTTTAAGATATTAGCTTGGGAATAAGATATTTATTATTATGAAAGCAACATTAAAAGAAGCCTTACCAGCTATGATCCCGGAGTTCCCTGTAAAGATTGCAGGACATCATCTAACTCTTCGGTTCGATGTTAACATAAACAAAACGAAAAAAGGAGTTAAGCTTCAGTTTGTAATGAACGATGTACCTCAAGATCCTCGCCAGCTTCAACAGATGGCTAACGAAATCGGAACTGAGCTTCAAGAAAAGTTTGGAGCTGCCAATATGCAGATTGTTTATGATGTTGAGAATCCTTATAAGAATGTAATCGGATTTTTACTTCCTCTTCCTTCTCTTGCTAATAGTATCATAAAGAATGTATTTAAAGGAGGCGCCGAAGATGACGAACAAGCGCCAGTTGAAGAGCCTCCTGTGGAGGAGCCTCAACAGCAAATGCCTGCTCAAGAATTACCTCCAGCAGAAGAAGAGCCTATTAAGGAGTGGATGAAGCGGATGGCAGGATTAAAAAAATAAATAAATTGAACGGTTTTGTCTACAAGAAGAATACCAAGAGCACTATTCGAGCCTCTAGAAGAAATTAAAGCTTCAGATCTGATCACTAATGAAGCACTTCTTAATCTAGTTAAGAAAGAAACTTTTGTTGCCATAGAGGAGGCTTTTAGAAACAAAAAGACCTTTGCTACTTTATTTGAGATAAACGGAACAGGGACCTATATCGATATTCCTAAACAGTATTGGATTCAAGCTCTTGAACAGAGTATCAATTTTATGTTAGAGGATGAGAGATTTGAGGAATGTATACCTATTAAGACTCTAATTGATCAAATAAAAAAGCCTGTTAGGACTATTAACAAAAAGGAAAAAAAGAAAACGAATGGAGCCTAACTTCAACGAAATTCAGGTAGCGATTAACAAAATTCTCAACGTAAAGAGCTTACTAAGAAAGAAAAAAAAGACTCAGACGGAAAAGAAAAAAGAGCTTTTTGTAATGACTATTAACTCTCTCGAACAGGTAATTAATAGACAGGAGCTAATGTACGCAGAATTCAATTTAGATCTTTCAAAATATGATGAGGCTTTTTTAGATGTTATCGACGCATTACTTTTTTTACATTTCAATAAAGACGGAGCTGAACTTGTAAATTACTACCTCTGGGAAAGACTAGCTCCAGGTGGAGAAATTAATCCATTAATTGATTCAGAAGGTAACGAAGTATATCTAGAGACAGCAGAAGATCTTTGGAACTTATTAATTTTAGTTAGTCCTAATGTCGAAGAGTAAAGGAGGAAGACCCAGGAGGGATCTTACTGAAGCAGTTATTAGAAATGCAATGAAGCATACTCAGTCTAACTTTCAGGCTGCAAGGTACCTTAATGTTACTATCGAAACTTACAGAAAGTATGCTCGTCTTTATATCGATCAACAAAGTGAAAAGACTCTATACGAGCTACATAAAAACAACTCCGGTAAAGGTATAAAGAGAATCAGGTGGAACCATGAGATATCGATCGATAAGATCAATCAAATAATGTCCAGCGATAGTTATAGGGCAATCAATCAGCAAAAGTTAAAAGGAAGATTAATATATGAAGGTATCTTAAGGATGGAATGTTACAAGTGCGGACATCATGAGAAGAGAGTTGTTGATTATAAACAGCCTCTTGTATTAAGTTTTAAAGACGGAAATAAAAATAATTGGAAACTTAGCAATCTAGAAATGCTATGCTATAATTGCTATTTTCTTTATGTTGGAAATATTTTCTCTGAAAAACAGATACTGAGGTTAGAGGATGCAAATGCGACGATACTTAAGAAAGGAGAGATCGATTTTCAAGTTGATGATAACTTCTTACAGCATTTTAAAGAACTAGGTCTTGAACCTAAAGACGATTACCAAGAAGGAGATGAATACATAAGTAAAATTTAATTAAGAATGAATACAGATGCAGAACAAATGGAAGCAATCGATAAGATGCTTGATGTTGCCATAGATAGCTATTTAGAGGTAGAAGTTATTTACTGGGCGCTTCAGTATATGAAAAAAGATCCTAGTGTTTCTCCCTCTCAAGCATTTGCTTTAGGAATTGCTGAATGGGTCAAGTAGTATATATACTATTTATAACAGCATGGTAGAGCAAGCATTATACGAAACTCTAGAAAGTTTAGCTAAAAAACATATTCCTAAAGGAACTCATAGGCTTTTGCACGTTAATAGTAGAGAAGCCTGGACTGGTCTTATGATTGACTTGGTAGAGTCTGGTGCTGTAAGAAAAAGAGTATCGATGTTAGCTAAATGTGCAATAAACTGGGAAGCATTACTAATACAGAAAATTAGTATTCAAAATTGAGTATGAAAAATATTACAGCGGAAGGGCTCACGGTCGGTGCATGGGGCCTGCATCTATCAAGCTTTATAGTAAAAAGTATGCCCTACCTACAAGCAACATCTCTAATTTTAGCCATAGTAGTATCACTACTTACTTTGCGTAAGCTAATAAAAGAATCTAGCGAAAAGAAAAGAAAATGAATAAGTTAATCAAGCGTCTTGGACTAACCCGGATTGCTGACAGTTACGTAACCCGCCTTGAGCAGTCTGATAAGCTCAAAAAGATAGCCAACAAAAATAATTACCCCTACAAGGTAAAATTGTTACACGAGAAAATTTCTCAAGAGCTAGATTTTTGGAATCAAAAAAAAATTTCTTCTGAGAAAAAGTTGGTAGACCTAGATAAAGATCTTATATTCATAGAGAGTCAGATTAATATATCAGATTTCAATAAAGAAAGAATAGATCTATTGATGATTAAGTATGGTTGTAACTAAGTTTACCCGCGATTATTTTTATTATGACTATGAAACAAGAACTAAGATTCTTGCTTCAAGGTGGCATTTTGATTTGAAAAAATTCCTTCACGGACCAATACTGGTAGAAGAGTTTGATCCATTTGCGAAAGAAGTAAAAAAACGAAAGAACAAAGACATCACCGAGTCTTAATTTACTAACCCACTAATATAAGATATGAAGTACTGTAAGGTTTGCAATCAACCTATCCCTGAAAGAAGAGTTAAACTTGGCTACTCCGACACTTGCGTTGAACATTCAAATGCATTTAAGTATGTAGGATTCGTAGCAGGATCTGGTAAAGTTAATTATGAGGTCAATGTAGTAAGAGATAAAGAAACTGCCGAGCATATGCAGAGACTTTTAGAAACTAGAGGGGCGTCATAATATGTGGCGTATCGGAAGATTCATAAGACGTTTCAAAAATCTCTTACGATGGTTCCCTATCATCTGGCGAGATGAGCAATGGGATCATTACTATATTTTCGAAATATTAAAATACAAATTAATATTTACGGCTGAACATACTCGTAAGAATGGTTATCATGTCAACTCTAGTTGCGATGCCGATAGGATGATGCTCTGCGTTAGATTGATCGACAAGGTGCAGAACGAAGAGTATGTGGAAGCTCTGATTAATGATGACGGCTTAACTGCTAAAAAGATAGATGCTGCATACAACAAGCAGAAAAAAGCACGTCAGTTATTGTTTAAATTACTTGATAAACATATTGAAGGATGGTGGGATTAAAAATTAAAACTAATTAATATGTGGAAAGTTTATCTATTAATATTTGCTATTACGGCATTTATCTCCTACATCTGGGTAAGGAGAATTAATAATATGAAAAAAAATCATCCTGACTATAAAGGAGAAGATTTCCTAAATTGGGATGACAATAAAAATCATACTGAAGGAGACTTTGATTAATGCAAATACTAATAGGAATACTCTGGGGAATAGTTGCACAAGTAATAACTTTTATTCAGCTTCAAGGACAAATGAAGTATACCTTCTTGAAAAATAATGTCTGGTTTGGAGCACTGATGGGAATCCCTATCTCGTTAATATTTATGGAATCGGTCAAGAATCTTGTTCTTGCCTACGACGGGCAGATATGGCCGTCTAGGCTCATAGGATTCGGAATAGGAGTTATCGTCTTTACGCTTATGTCTTATTTCTTGTTTAAAGAACCTATAAGTCTTAAGACCTTCATCTGTCTATTTTTAGGACTATGTATAATTTTAGTACAAATTTTTTGGAAGTAAAATAAAGCATTATGGATAAGAATAATATACAGAGTGGTGAGGATTATGCTAAAGTGCTGATTGATATTATAATAGAAGGAGAGCTAGGTCTCTCACAGAAAGAGAGGATGGATAGCAAAATGCTACAATACTGGTCAGAAGAGATAAATCGATTTGCAAAAGAGACTTGGTATAAGTACATACTCGGAGCTAGAGAGAGCTATTTGTTTGACGAGGATGAAATGCATAAGCTGTATGAAAATGCCGGGCTTAAATATGCCTCAGATATTCTAAACGGACTTGTAGATAAAGAGATGGTTGAAGTAGGCGTAAGAGAGGGAGGCGAATTAGTTTATAGCTTGACAGAAAAAGGTAAGAATTACGTTATAGGAGAAGATTGATTCAGATATTTATATCGAAGTGATAAGAAATAATATACATAATAACAGAGAATACGTTATAGTAGAGACTTTTCTTAACATAGAGAAAGGAGAAACTGTTATAAGCTCTCCCATTCATATTCGAGTAGATATAAGCAAGCATTCAGATATTGATCGTGCAATCATCTTTGGAAAAGTTAACGGAATGTTTAATCACACCCTTACTATAAAAATTAAGCAAAAAGCTACTTCTAAAAAGCCCTGGTGGGAAAGAATCTTCAACTAATAAATTTTTAATATGTTAATTCTTGCAATTTTTTTACTAGCTTCCTTACTTTTGCTGGGAGCATTTTACTTTATCGAATGTAAAATAGTAGCCGATCTTCCTGATACTAACGGATTTAAACGTTGGTGGCGTAGACATCTAGTAGGAGATGATCCTGAGAAGTTAAAGTAGATCCTCTACTATTTATTATAAATACTTTACGATGAGCTATATATCTCATGAAGATTATAAAGACTTAATGTCTAAGTTCCAAGCTAATACCTCTAAAGGAATGTTAAAAGAAGCTGTAGAAGAGGGAAATGCTTTTACTGCTGCTCTCGCTAAGACAAAAAAAGGCGAGAAGACTAAAGTAGGCGATAAAGAAATAACAGATACATCTGGCTACGATGATCCCTCTGTAAAGGAATACGGGTATGCGGATAACTATCCTGGATCTTGGGGATATAGAGAAGGAATGGACCATCCAGGAGAAGCTGAGCGTACTCGTATCGATAATATTGCCGGAAGGATGAAAGATAGGGGGATGGATGCTGAGTCTATTTATGATGTTCTAGTCGGAGAGTATGATGTAGACAGTCATGCAGCAGAAGCTGTAATCGACGGATTATTTGGAAATAAAGAAGGGCTTAATCCAGCTCCTCTTCAAGCAACCGGACCAACTGTAAGTACTGTAGAGGAAGACCATATGGAACCTTTCAAGCTTCCAAAAAGAACTGATACCTCTAGATTAGATTACGATCCTGACGCTTCTAGATTCGAACCTGATTATATGAAAGCTCCCGGAGAGGAAGATGATGACTTTGATGACGATATAATTTCGGACACTGATGATGAATTTGATTTAGGAGATGATATTCCAGCTCAATTTAAAAGAGCGGTTGCCGGAGATAGAAAACGCCACCCTTTCCTTAGAGAGAATCCAACAAGTGCAGCTCCTTTTGGAATGGAAGCCTTACCTCCAGATACAAAAAAGCAACTACAAACTTCCGGCTTGAAGAGATTATCGCCTGATGAAACAAAACAGCTTCGGGAGTATATCGAATCAGTTAAAACGATAAAGAAAGAGATTGCTAAACTTGCAGCTAAAGCCGGAAAGAAGGTAAAGGTAGAAGGCGGGGATATGACCGGCTTAACAATGACTCCGCCCGTAACTTCTGAAGCAGTCTCTCACGAGAAAATAGAGAAGATTGAAAATAAAATCTCAGAAAAATTATATAGTGCATCCGAAAAGGTTATAAAGCATCTTAAAGATTCTGGACTCACCTCAGGAGAAATTAAAATGTTCTTGAATCACGAGATAGAGGAAATGGCAAAGAAAGCCGCAGAAGCACAGCATGACCTTGAAGAAAGTCATGAAGGTGCTGATAAAAAAAAAGTTTTAGCACAAAACCTTAAGAAAGGAGATGTGATGATAGGAACAGGAGAGAAGGTCCTAAATGTATCGCTTGGTGCAAGAGCGATGAATGGTAGATTAGATATGAGCAAAGTAACAGTAGAGCTTGAAGGAACTAAGAAAGATGGAACGAAAGCAACGAGAGTAGGTTTGTGGGGCAAGAATACTCCGGTCGGAGTTTATAGAGCCTCGTAAGGATAGATTTAAAGCCGCCTTAGGGCGGTTTTTTGTTTTAGGATAGAAGTTTTTTTAATACTTTAACAGCATGGCGGCTGATATTCGAATAACAAGAAAGTCTGCACTACTAGTGATCGAGTGGTGTAAAAAAAATCTTGGTCCTAGTAGAGTAAACGGTTCGTATCCTAAGCTTGTATTCCACAAAAAAAATAAAGGATGGGCAGGGCATTATGATCCTTGGAAAAATGAGATACATGTTTATAAAGATAGGCATAGAGCTTTAATAAGTTTTATAGCTACTATTATCCACGAATTTGCTCACTATCACCAAAGCATAAAACGTCAATACCAAAAGCAGGATAAAATTTTTAGCTATAAGAATCATCCACTTGAACGTCAAGCAAATAAAGTAGAGAGAAAGCATAAGTGGAATTGTTACTATGATGTCTTCAGTAATTCGTAAGAAAAAGTTGCTTTCACAAAATTTATTTTTTATATTCTTAAGAAATAAATAAATGAAACACGAAACTTTACATTTAAACAAAAGCCGGCTTTACGTTCTTGTAAATGATACGTGGTATGACACTCACGTTGATTTGAATCCGAAAATTGGACAAGCCTTCTTAAACGGTCGTATCGAAAAGGTTTTAGATTATCAAAGCTATACTGAAAAATATCCCAAAGCTTCAGAAGAGATTTTTCCTTATATCTCTGAAAAGACTGTACATTGTGGATATATCCGAAGAGTAGTTGATAGTGTAGTTAAGTATGCAGTTAATCCTGCTATACCTCGAGTTAGTAATATTGCAGGAGACTACTTCGGAGAGTAATTTTAACTATTTATTGTAGATGGATAATACCTTGATAGTTCGTAAAGTAATAGAAAGACTTGCAAATGAACTTAAAAGCTCTAACATGCATTCTTCAGATGCAGATTGGTATATTGGATTCGGTGATGATGTTAATACCGCTAATGAAGATATTGTAGGACATAGGGTTACTTATCTACAGCATTGGGATGGAGATAATACAGGTTATGTCGAAGAAGAAGAAGAGAGAGATAGCGGAGGCGGTATAGCACGAATAATAATGCAGCAAATTACTCCAATCAAATGAAAAATTTTTGCGATTTTTTTCATGCAGGTTATAAATTATTAACCAAAACGAAAATTATGAAAAATTTATTTTTATTGTTTTTAGCAATTACCTTCTCGCTTTCATCCTTCGCTCAGTTAAAGGGTTGGGATTTAGTAGTTGGTGCAACTGGATATGCTCCTATTGCTAAAAACGTCACTTGGAATTCTAAATCGTGGGGACAGAGAGTAGACTTTATTAAAAAAAATGTAAACGTCTCTCTTGGTTATATGCAAAATGAAGCAGGAAGCGTACAGATTCCTGTGCTTGTTGGAGTTGAAAGAAAACTTGGAAAAGTTTTAAAGGTTGGTGTTCGGAGTGGTATGACTTTTTTCAACGGTAAGGAAGGTCAGTTTACTTATGTACCATCTCTTAAATATGAAGTAAACAAGAAGTGGTGTGTTGAACAATCAGTTTTAAGATTAGTAAAGGATGGCAAGCATTCTAGCCAAGTTGGTTTGGCTGTCATGCATCATTTATAATATAAAATGTTTTAACTAATAAGTAAGTGTGAAAAAATCGCAAAAATTTATTTTTAAAATGAAAAGTTTATTTTTAATACCTCTCCTTTTATTGGTAGCGTGTACATCACCTAGATACATTTACGTGGTAGATGACGTTTACTTTAGTCGACAAACACCAAGAACACCTCAGTACAGTATTCCTCCTTTTGTCCAGCTTCCACCCTACGATTATTGGAGATGGCAACAGAGAAGAGCACCTAGACCTTTTGTAGCTCCACGTAGAGTAGATCTTGAATCTTATAGATCTCAGTTTGCTCCACCACCACCTCCACCTTCTATTGAGAAGAAAGAAGAGGTAAAAGAAGAAACAAAACAAGCACCAGTTAGAAAATTTTAAACTATAATAAGGAATTGATGAAAAATACGTTGATAAAAAAATACTGGTATCCGAGTTTAGCTATCCGAATAGGTATCATTGCTACTATAGTGCTCTTACTTTGGCTACTTCTAGGTAAATGTAATATACCTTCAGTAGGGTTCGTAGAAAAATTAGATAGTCTCGATAAAGTAAACGATTCACTCGTCTTACAAAATAAAAAAGCCGACTTATTAATTACCGAGTTGGTAGCGGAAGATATCAGACTTACTGACTTATTAGAAGAAGAAAAAAGTAAAGTGAAAGTAATTCACGACGTAGTAATTAAAGAAGTTGAGGTAGTAAGAGCAGTAGATAGCTTGGGTATAGTTAAGTTTTTCAATGATAGATATCCAGCTCAAGCTAATTTAGCCGACACTCTTATACCTCTCAATAAACCTGTGCTAATAGAAGCTGCTGCAGATTTAGTAAAGTACGATGGAGCTGTTAAAGAGATAGTAATCAAAGATAGTATAATAGTATTACAGGGAAATAAAATTAATTTAAAGGACAGTACTATCAGTCTCTTTAAGACTAAAGAATCAAATCTGCAAACAATCATTTCAAATAAGGATCTTGCTATTGATGAATGGTCTAAGCAGTATAAATCTTTGCAATGGCAAAACAAAAAATTGAAACTACAGAATAAGTTTCAAAAAATAGGAACTCTTCTTTTAGCCGGAGGATTAGTATATGTTATTGCTAAATAATAGACCCCTTCTCATGCAATATAATGAGCCTATGCAAGTAGGCTCTTTTATTCTCAAGTATGACTAAGGTAATCATAATCGACGATAAAACCTATACTATCTCAAACGAGGAAAGGTATTCAGTTGAGGAAGAGTTAGTATTTGAAATACGGCAAGGTAGAGATTATCAATTCGTAATTGGGATGTGGAACGACATTTTAGGTCTTCCTGTCCGAAAAGTTTGGAAAATAGTTGGAATTTCATCAAAAAGCTAATATATTAATGTTATGAGTACACCCGATAAACTCTACAAGTTTGGAACAACGCACTTTTCAGATGTCCTGAAGAGATTTGATATCCAACAGCACATAGACAATAAATGGAGGGCTACTCCTCTAACTCAGGACTATAATGTAAGAGTACTCTGGTCTAAATGGGTCAGTCAAAAAGAGGCTAAAGAAGCTGAAAAATGGTTCAAAGAGAACTATCCTAAGACTTTTATGTGCGAGGTTGATTATAACGGTATCACAGAATGCCGTGATTGGGACCAGAAACAATCCTACGCATTCTTTAAGTCGCTTCAAACTAAATTTCCAGAAGGCAATAAGACTGCGACCGCAAATTATAAGATCTATTACGTAATGCTCACAAAAAAACAAAAATAAACTATGGCAAATCAGTTTTCGAATTATGCAGTGGTCGTTTTTACCGACCTCAAAACTCTTACAGACGAAGTAAACGCTCTTATCTCCCGCGGATGGCAACCTATAGGCGGATTGATGGTCTCAGCTCAAGGCTCAGATACCTATCACTATCAGGCAGTAGGTAAATTAAAGTAATTTTCGTTCGCAGTTTGGCCCTTCCACGATCCGGCTAGAAATAGTCGGATCTTTTTTCGTTTTAAGTTGCTTATTTTAGTTTGATTCTTTATCTTTATAGGTATGAAAGCAATCCTTGAGTTTGATTTAAATGAACCCGATGATGTAACCGCACATAAGCGTGCAGTAAAGTCATTAGACATGGCTATAGCACTTTGGGATATCGAACAATATCTCAGATCACAGACTAAGTATGCTCCTGATTCAATGCCTCAAGAAGCCTATGATGCTTTAGAGAAAGCAAGAGAGAAGTTTTATGAGATATTAAATGATCATAACATCGGTATGGATGAAATATTAAAATGATATGAAAAAGCTACTTCAAAAACTAAGCCGCTGGTTTGATTTAAACCTATCCTGGTTTGTTATTAATGGACGTAAACAGGGTGAACATGCAAAGCGTCTAAAAGAGAAGTACGGGAAAGGTAATTACATCAACGGTAATACAGAATATTATAAGAGCTATTACGACCAGATGAGAGAACGAGAAAAATAAAAAATTAAAATAAAAGTTATGAATGCAAAAAATGAGTTCGTTTATATAACGAGAAACAGAAAGGTAGAGTGTGCAACCCTACTTCGGCATGCAGAAAAGAACGACTGGACGGGAGATGCTGCTGCAAGATCTACTCACATTCTTAAGCAAGACTTCACCCAGGAAGAGTATGATAAGTTTTTAGAGAGTCTAGACTTCGAATATAACTCAGGCCATGGTACTCAAGAGTTATTTGGTATGATTTGGTTTAAGGATAGAGCTTGGGCCGAGAGAAGAGAGTATGACGGACTTGAATGGTGGTCAATAAATGAAAGACCTCAAATTCCAGACAACTTAAAAAGAGAGAATGAGATTAGTAAACCTTTATAATACTATCTACCTACTACCTACCTTAGACATCTCCTTCGATAAGTACTTTGAAGGCGGACTTATTTACGTAGATCTAAATATCAGTTGGCTAAAATGGAGCCTTTCAATTAGCATAAAGAGTGAAAAAGAGTAAGTTCTATACACAAAAGCCTTTCAAAGAGAAAGCAATCGATTTTTTAAAGAGTCTTATCTTTTGGAAAGGTAGGAGCAAAGGAATGATTCATACCAGAGATATTAAATGGGATGACATTAGAGCTATATTCTTTCCTAAATCCTTCCATGAAAAGTACGGATACCTAGGTTCAGTACCTTGGAATGAAGACGGAGACATATTCAAAGCAATGGAGCCTCTTATAATCTTTATGGATTATAAAGCTAGACCTTGGTGGTGCCCTAGATATGTATTACGTTTTCTACATCTGTTTGGTGACGATAACTCTATAGTACGGGTAAGGAATAGATTCTTGAGCAATCTGAAGAGAAGGATAACTAAAGGTTATACGCTTGTAGACTATAAAACTAAATGGCAGTGGTATGATTTAAGGATATCAGTTTATGGTAGCCAGCAAATGAATAATTTAGCTGATGCTATTGGATATAAGTTTTACAACGAAGGACGTAGAGAAGATCTAGCAGAACAAATCAAGAGACTAGATCCGAATACTAAGTTAAACAGCGGCTACACTACAGATTCATTAGAAGAAGAACTAAACAGATTAGTCCCAGAGCAATAAAAATAAGGAGTATGAAACACTACCTAATGGCACAACAAACAGCAGTAGAATGGTTAGTAGAACAAGTAAAATCAAAGGAGTGGCAAGATATGTTTATATGGAATAAAGAAGAAGTGTTTGAACAAGCCAAAAGAATGGAAAACGAACAATTAAAAAATATGTACCTCAAAGGTATTGAGAATTACGACCCAACATTTAAGAGAAAGTCACAATGGACAGAAGTAGATAATATGACTAAACGATTAAAATAATATGGCACAACAAACAGCAGTAGAATGGTTTCTACAAGAATTGATAAGATGTGGATGGTTTAAGGAAGGTCAAATTAACATAACACTAGAACAAGCCAAACAAATGGAGAAGGAGCAAATAGTTGAGGCTTTTGATTTCGACGGGTATAGAGAGGGAGAGACATGGGTAAGCTGTGGTGAACAATACTACAACGAAACATACGGCAAGTAATATGACACCAAAAGAAAAAGCAATAGAGCTATATAGCAAGTACGAAGTATTGGGTAAAGACTTTACACGAGGTGTATCAATGAAAGAGTTTAGTAAAGAATGTGCTTTAATAGCAGTAGATGAGATATTGAAAACAGCACCAATGATGTACAAAGAAGATTTCGATAGCGGTGATCTCACTATTAAAGAGTTTTATAAGGAAGTAAAACAAGAGATAAAAAAACTATAAATAATGAAATTTTTTACAGAAGTAAATACTTTTTACCCTATGCCTTCATTCAAATTTACGTATGATAAGACAGAAGATGAAGGGCGTTTCGTATATTTAGATATTGAAATAGTGTGGTTGAAGTGGGGTGTATCTATAGGACTAATAACAGAAGAGTGAGAAGGGAAGGGGCGCCGGTAAATAAAAATGGGCGCGCGAATGCGATCCTACATATATATATCTTAGTATATTTAGTAGTTAAACTATATCTTCATATATTTATTAGTAATTAAAACACATTGAAATGGTAATTATTTTGAAATCGGGTAAGGAGATTGCATTGACCGAAGAAGCAGGACAGGAAGTACTAAAAAGAGTTCGCAAGGCTCTCACATCTGGAATGAAGGGTCTAGTGATTTTTCATGATGATGATAATGTCCATAATGTGCATCTTGTCTTGAATCTTGAGGAAGTAGCCGCTATTGTTTAGTCCGAAACCCTTAACAGGGTGCCGAAAACAGTATCAGACCTGGAGAGATAATCAATCTCCGGGTCTCTTTCTGTAGTAATATAAAATATAGGGAAGGGTTGTTTGCCTCAAGAAACTAATGTATATTCAGGATATGAATACCCAAGACGTAGAAAGAATAGAAAGGTATATCAGAGAGAGATACGAGACCGGACAGGCATTTGATAATATGATAACAAATATAAAACAAAAACAAAAAAATAGATATATGAATATTAAAGTAAAAGCAGGATTGACAGTAGTAATCTTCTTTAGCGGAGTACTAGGGGGTGGATGGATAATCAATACCATACCGGAAGATGTACTAATAAACATATTCTTGGGTGTGGTAGTGCTTGGTTGTATTGCCTTCTCCTATTGGATAGCCCTTGAACACTATAAGGCCAAACAAAAACTAGAAGAGATAAAGAAGGAAAATGAGGCCGCCACTAGAGTAAATGAAGAACCTAAATCTATAGATACCCACATATGGAAGTTTGATGATGGTGCATCTATAAGACCTCCGAGAGGTAGACGTATGCCAAAAAAAGGAGAGGATAGTAAATCCTGAAGATTGAAC
>Ga0172364_10000433_pt1 | contig 29640 bp, 37 predicted proteins | sample LakKivSesite10cm_FD_114545 | JGI IMG/M metagenome (GOLD analysis project Ga0172364, IMG submission 114545) | Sediment microbial communities from Lake Kivu, Rwanda - Sediment site 10cm | ecosystem: Environmental > Aquatic > Freshwater > Lake > Sediment | place: Rwanda: Western Province, Lake...
AATGACTTTTTAATTAACTTATGTAGGTTCTTTGTGTTGAAATCCTTTAGTGATGTTGAGTTGCGTTGTTCCCGCAACTTCGCAGTTTTCTGCGTGGAGTGGGAGTTTTGACATGTGCCTCAGGGTTTTGACCAGAAAAGCAAAGATGCAGCTTATTCCAAGTGAAGAAGACATTTGCGAGCTTCTTTTTACGCATAATAAAACTCAACGTGCTTGCAGATTGTTTCTTAACTGGTTCAAACAGCGTGGCGCATGCACCCGAAGCGAGTTAAGCCGGTTTGCATGGGATTTGGAGGCTGGAAAAATTGAAAAAGGCTTCAAGTATAGACGAACCAGTTTTTATCGTCAAATTCGCAAACCGTTTCTAACATTGGGACTAATAGCGATTGAGGAAAGGTTTGATGAGAAGCAAGATTTTGATGTGAAATCGTTCGTTGTCCGAGAGAAGTATGTTCCTATGCGACAGCCTATTCCAAAAAGACCGCCCGATGGCTTGAACCTCGTGAGGCTCATGTGGGTAATCTGTAAACGTTGGAATGACGAGTTCTCAGTGATGGACGCACACAAAACCTTAACATACTTGCAAAACAAAAAATATGGAATCTGGGTGAAAGAGAAATGAACCAACGTCTGCCAGAAGTTAAGTTTCAAAGATATACTCTCCTCGACGGGTCTGAGCAAGTTCTGGTCCAGAAAGTTGGAGACGGCTCGATAATAAAGAGGTTTGACAAAACGCCTATTCCTCAAAAGCCGACAGACGTTGTATGCCCACATTTCTTAGAATTGAAATGGGCGTACGGCTGCCCCTATGATTGCGCCTGGTGTTTTCTTAAGGGAACGCTGAGACTACTCAGTACAGGAACAAAACCTATTGTTAAAGACTACTGCAAAATTCAAAAACATCTGGAAAGCTTCTTCGAAAATGACGGGCATTCAACAGAAGCGCTAAACACCGGAGAACTGGCTGACTCTCTAATGACTGAAAATACCAATAAACCATTTTCGAGATTTATTATACCTCTTTTTGAAGAGCAAGAGCAACACAAAATCCTATTCTTGACTAAATCTAATATCATAAAGAATTTTGTGAAAATAAAAAATCATAATCAGGTCATAGTTAGTTTTAGTCTAAATGCCCCGTCTGTTGCAAGAAAATGGGAGAAAGCTCCGCCAATTAAGGAAAGACTTCGAGCCGCAAAAGTGTTAGAGGAATTAAGTTATGGAGTGCGTGTTCGTATTGACCCCATAGTTCCTATTGAAGAATGGCGAAGAGAATATCTGGGTTTAATTGATATGATTTTTGAAAAATTCGTTCCAGAAAGAATAACCTTAGGCTCTTTAAGAGGACTTCAAAGCACTATAAACAATGTTAAAGATAAATCTTGGACTGTGTTTCTGACAGAAACTTCAAATTGGGGCAAGAAAATTGCCTTTGAAACGCGCTACCTAATATATAGCACTCTCATAAGATATCTGAAGTCAAAATATAATTATACAAAAGTTGCATTGTGCAAAGAAACTGTGGAAATGTGGGATGCGCTCCATATGGATTTCAGGAAAATTCGGTGTAATTGCGTGATTTAAGCAAACAATATCAGGTTTGAATTAATACTAATCTATATCAATGCAGTTATATGGGAACTGGCATCCGCTATGACAAAGTTCGAAGAAAAGAAAAAGCATAGAGAAGCTGCTTTCAAGGCGTGGAAGACAATGAGAAAAGAGAAAAGAGAAAAAGCAGCAATCAGATCACAGAAAATAACGGAATTTATAGAACCAGCTACGATCCAAAAAATTAAGCATCCAGAAACAAGTCGTTTTCCACAAATATCCGCGCCCGCTTGGAAAGGAAACCGCATTGTTCTGCCTTTTCACAAAACCCCTTCAGATATAGCCTGCGGAGTATTTTGGGAACTGAGGTGGGCATACGGTTGCCCATTAGATTGTAACTATTGTTATTTAAGAGGAACTATGCGCGGAAGAATGAAACCGCAATACGTGAAAACCGAACATGTTTTAGATGCTTTAAATGAAGCTTTCATGAAAATACCTTCGCCAACAGTATTTAATGCGGGTGAGCTATCTGACGCCTTGATGAACCCTAAAATGATGATTCCTATCGTTGATAAATTTGAAGAACAGAACAAACATAAAATATATTTGCTTACAAAGTTTGGGACAAGAAATATTCAATTTTTATTAGACAAACCGAGAAATCAGGTGATTTGTGGTTGGAGTATTAATGCCCCTGTTGTTGCAAGGTTGTGGGAAAAAGCAGCACCTTCTCCATATGAAAGAATTAAAGCTGCTAAAATGATTAAGGACATTGGTTATGATACAAGAATAAGGATTGATCCAATTTTCCCTGTAGCTGATTGGAAGTCGCATTATGGTCATTTGCTTGATTACTTACTCTCAAATATTACGCCAAACAGAATCATTTTTGGAACACCACGAGGTCTCTGGAAAACAATAAAATATGCACAGAAAGCCAATGTTGATATGTCTTGGGTACTCTTCTTTAAAGAGAACACGAGTTGGGGCAAGAAGTTGGCTTTTGAGCAAAGAAAGGAAATATATCAGTTTTTCTTTGACAAGCTTGACACAGCAGGATACCCCTTGTCACGAACATCTATATGTAAAGAAACCGTTGAAATGTGGGACGCGTTAGGAATACGTTATATTCCAGGAATGTGTAATTGCTACGGGAAAAAGGCTTTTTATCCTTAATCCATGTTCTCGGGAATTAACTCAGTAGTTTGCAAAGGTAATACGGCATCCCGTAGGGTAACAGAATTTTCTGGGTCTCTCCGACACTTTGATTATCTTTGGAGGTTGGGTTTTCTCTAAATATTTCAGAATTTCTTTTCGGTAGATAAACCGAGTATCTGTAATGGTGAATTGATGTATCTCATCTTCGCTTACAACCCTGCCTCTAAATTTCTCATACACTTCACGTGCAGCCTCTGGAATCCAATGGGATTTGTCTTGAAAATCTATTAAGTAAACTTGATTAACATCGGTGCGGTCAGAGAATCTATAAGTTCCTCTGGGGTCTGCGGTCCACATGGCTTCTTTCATGACTTTTAATCCTTTCCAATGTTTTGTTCCATAAACTAAATAATAAATAATCTGATTATCTGGACCAATCATTTCAAAACTTCTCACGTATCTGGCGCCTCCCACTTTTTGCAACTGCTTTTCATACAAAACTAACAGAAAATTCAAACGCTCTGTACCACTCATGTCACGGGCTTTTTCCCAATCCTGCGTCCCGTACAAAGCGCTCAAAACTGGTGCGCGCAATTCATCTAAGAAGCGCCTTACAGACCTTGCCATAAATGTTATCAGCACTTCACACTTATCACATTGCATCATCCGCCCAATCAATTTCATAGAAAAACCAGAGAAACCAAAAGGATCAATAAAGGCAAATGTTGGAGCAAGTTTCACTCCATGTTTTTCGAGCTCATTTAAAATTTGTTCAAGAGTGGGCTCAAATTCTGCACCGATAACTTCATATTTTATGCTTGATGGAAGGTTTGGAAATCGTTCCTTGAGAACTTGAGTAAGCACCTTGGCACGCTTTGGATCTTTCTCGATGAAAAAGAAAACAATTTCTTGAAAACGCTCACGCAGTTTATGTTCAACAGCTGTGTTTAACGCTATAATTGGGGAACCGACCTCGCCTCCAGCGTATATACCGGGTCCAGCGAACCCATCTAAATAAATTATTCTCCCGGATACCCTTGATAGGATTGGAAACCATGCTTTCAAGTAGTTTTGCAATATTACATGCTTAGCACGAGTATGAGGCTCAATTGCCCAAATAGTGGAGGATACATTTGACAGAAATTCAACCTCCAAGCTCAGACAAATTTAGATAAAAATCTGGCTCTTATGTCTTATCTTAATATTCCGTCGCTAACAACCACATTTTCAGTGCTTCCTAAAAGAAGAGTTTTATTAAAGCGTTGTTTCAGAATTTCTTTTATTTTTCTGGCTTAACATAGTTGTTGGTGTTGAATGTTTGCCTATTTTCCAGCAGAGCGTTAATGGCGAATTATACGAGTGGCTTCTTAAGGAGCAGAAGAGGCGTAAGGCTCGCAGTGTTCAAGACGTGATTCGCCAAATTCTGCGTGAAGCTAAGACGGAGGCTGAAAAGCAACATGGTTAACGTTAGGCAACTTTTGGCCCAGAAACTCTTCGGAATCCACTCAGCACCTTCTCAAAAGCAAGCTGAAATCCAGCGCGTTTACACCGGTTTAGGCGCCGAGTTCGGTCAGCCTCTCACTAATGCGAACATTACTTTTGCAATTAAACGTGAGCCTGTAGCCCACCGCATCGTTTTCGCTGTGGCTCATGACATTTTTGACAACTGGTTCACGCTCGAGTCTCTCGAAGAAGGCACAGACAAAGAGAAATTCAACGAAGCCATTCAGAAAGTCTTGCTTCTGCTTAATGCCAAAGATGTTTTCACACAAGCAGCTGTTTTTGAAAGAGCTTATGGCTGGAGCATAATCGTTATTGGCTATCAGGATAAAGGCGTCACATTAAAAGACCCTGTCTTAATGCCTGAGAAAATCGTAAGCCTCGAAGCCTACGCACCCACGATGATCACAAGCGTCCAAACAGACAAGAACCGGCAAAGTGCACGCTTTGGCTTGCCAGAAACCTACAAGATAAAAATAGCAGAAAACGAGGAGGTAAAAGTTCACTTTAGTCGAGTTATCCATTTTGCCACTCGCCTCTTAGACCATCCTTGGAAGGGCATAGGCGTTCTCGAACCAGTCTGGGACGACTTAACTGTTTTGCGTAATATTCGTTGGGGCATGGGACAAACCATGTACCGCTACGGCAGCGGCTTCCCAGTCGTAACCATCAAAGGCGCAACAAAAGAACAAATAGACCAGTACAAACGCGAATGGGGACCCTTAACAGCGCAGACAAGCATGTGGGCAGACGAAAACACAACCATCGAATTCAAAGGCTTGGCAGGAAGAGCCTTAGACCCAGAACCCTACTACACGCCTATCATGGAGAACATAAGCGCAGGCACAAGCATACCCATGGCTATCCTGCGCGGAGCCCAAGCGGGTCAATTAGCGGGAAGCGAAGTGAACGAACGCGAATACTTCAAGCTGGTTAGCGATTGCCAAAGCCGATACGAACCATACATAATGGACCTGATTGACCGATTAATGGAAACCAAACAAATTCCAGACATGCATTACCGCATTAACTGGCTTGGCGGTTTTGAAATAAACCCAAGAGATCAAGCAGCCTCGGAACTGGACAAAACCAGAAGCTTAGAAATCAAAACAAACTGGATGACAGTCAACGAGATAAGACAGCTTGAAGGCTTAGAACGAATTCCAGGCGGAGACATAGTCTTAGGCTTAAGCAAACTTCAAGAAGGAACTTTTCAAAACATCAGCTCTGCAACATCAAAACGAAAACTGGAATTGGAACGCAAATTCGGAAAACCCGTAGACAAGCTCTTAGCAGACAGAATCGCAGCAGGAAAAAGCGTAAACAAAATCTGCAAGGAACTCGGCATAGGCAAACAAACATTCTACAGTTGGATAGAGGAATACGGGTTAAGACATTAAGTTACTTAGCGAATAAATTACATAAGTCTACTAACGTTTTATTATCCAAGAAACATGTTTTTTGCCTCTTTTTGCTTTATTCTTCTATTTTGCTTCCATTCGCTTTGAAATTTCTTGACCTTGCCCAGTGCTCTCAGATGTTTTTCTGCTAACACTTGTTCGATCTTTTGTCTATAATACAAAGCCTCATCTGTAAGACTTAACATCGTGAGCATTGACCCATAGGAGTAATCTGTCACCAGACTTGCGTAGACGAGCCCTGAAGGGTAATTTGGATAGCTGTCAAAAACTTTGAAATATTTTCTTTGTATACCTGACTTGCCTTCCCAAGCGAAGAACTTGTTGTATCCATAGACATCATATAAATGAAGAATAAGGCAAAGAAGACGCCAATCATCTTCTGTGAGAATTGACTTTTCGGGTTTTTTGTTAAGCTCAATTATCGCACGTTGCCTATCTTTTTTGGAAAAATGCCAACCAGGATTTTTGGCTATCGATTTTATCATCTTTTCTTTATCAAAATATTGCTTCCATAAGTAATCATCATATCTACTTTCTCTCAATCGAGCTTTTTTGATGCAATGTGATCTGAATAGAGCCAAAGATAAGAGTCCGAAGTTTCTATAGTCACGATTTTCCTCTATAAAAGAAAGAGCTTCCCCTACTCTATCAGATGGGTAAGCTAAGAAAACAGCGTTCAGGCTTGGTTCATATTGCTCCTTTACCTGGTCAAAGTCCCATTTCTTAGGGAAATCATATTTCACTTCGATTCCGATAAGCCTTTGATCATATTCAACAACATAGTCAATTTTGTAATTATGCTTCTCTGTTGTTTTAACCTGTGGAAGCCACCCATCATTTTCTGGAAAGAGCGCACCTCTATCTAAATCTCTCTCCAGAATATAATAAAGTGATTTTTCATCACCTCTTCGAATAGTCTCTTTTCTCCGCACCATCTAATTTCTCCAATTATCTTATTGCGTTTGTAATAAAATTGTTTTGAGGTAGTCTGTTCGCTGAACCTAAAAGGTTCCTTTATTCTTGGCTATTTTGAGTGAAAGAAAAATGAATCCGTTAAATGTGGGTTTTGGTGTTGTTGCAGCTCTAATCTACGCTTTCCTCGGATATTCAGCACAAGACAAGCCTTTCAACTGGAAAAAGTTTCTGCGGACAGTCGCCATAGGCGCATTCTCAGCTTTAGGCTTGGATTTGGCTGGCTTAACCTTCGATGTTTACACTGCTTTGGTAGGTCCTACTGCTATCACGGTTTGGCTGCAGAAACTCGTTGACACGGCTAAACCCGCTTAGACTCGCCCTGGTTCAAATCCGAGAAAAAGGAGCTGATTGCCTATGCGGAAGTATGGTTTGAAAAGCGTTGAAGCTGACAACCTACAAATTAAGGAAAATGAGGAAACGCTTATCGTTCCAGCCGTGATTACTCGAGAAGGCGTTTACGACTATGACGGAATGCTCATTTACGAGCCTGCTTCAGAGGTTGAGAAGGCAGCTTTCACAGCTATGAACGCTTGGGTTGTTGAGGAGCACCCGCCAGAAATAATCCTTTCCAAGCCACAGCTTATCCGCGGCACAGTGCAAAACCCAATGTTTGAAAAGGATCGCATAAAGGCTGAACTGGTTTTCTTCAAAAACCGCTGCAGCCCAAAATATCTCGAAGATGTCAGAACGGGCAAAGCCAGAAGCGTCAGCATAGGCTTCTTCTTCGACTGTGTCCCGCAAACTGGCGAGTTTAAAGGACAACACTACGACTATGTTAAGCGAGACATTCTCATTGACCATGTGGCTGTTGGAAGCTGGCAAGGCAGATGCAGCTATCCATTATGCGGAATAGGCGTGGACACGCTTAAAGGCGCAGACCCATACCCAAACGAACACGCTTGTAGGCTCAAAGACCCCGAAACGCTTGAAATAGTGGGCAGCGGCGAACGCAAACACAACGGAAAAACCTACCGCGTCATTTACGGCAAGCCAAAAGACAAGCCTGAAGCAGGCTCAGTTGAGCAAGCCTACCGCTATTCAGTGAAAACATGGAGCGAAGCAGAAGCACGAAAACACTGCCAAGACCACAACGGAAGCTTCGAACCAGCAATAAAAGAGGAAGGCAACAAAATTAATCTGAAAAATTATGAAGCCATAGAACAGAATAACGATGAAATTAACTCGGAATCTTTGATTCGAGAGGTGACTATGCTAACTAAACAACTCCAAGCTGTTATTTGAACTGTAACTTTTCTAAGGATAATATCCAGCTTTTCATTTGACTTAATCTTTGCCCAATTTTCCCCTTTGCGAAAATTACCTTTGTATTCTGTGAAATGATGTTTTGAAATCCATTTATAGCTGGAAGATAGTCCTTCCCCAGATTAATGAAAATCGTATGAAAATATCCCTCTTCTAAAAGCGATTCGAGCTTCTTTAGAATTTCACGATTGAGTTCCTTAGCTCTTTTTTCGCTCATTCTAAGGTCATAATATTCTATTAAATCAGTAGCTTTGAGAAAACCGTATTTTGCTGAAATTATGCCAATTTCCAGATTCGACGGAAATTTGTTTTCTTTTCTTAACTTGTTTATGACTTTGTAGCAAGGGCCTGTGTAACGTTGTATAGCTGGGATTGGCTGAGAGCTTTTATCTTTGCTTTCTGAACATGAAACTATTAAGAGGTTTTTCGTCACTTCTATCACCTGTATCTACTTCGACTTTTTCTGCTGATACTCGAACAATCCCCTTTACGCAGAACCTACTTACTGGGCACTTTGTTCTTTTTAGGCAGAAATCATCTTTTCTGAAGGTGCATCCATATTTGCTCAAGTGCCATAAAGGTTCGTCCATTTGAAGCTTATATCTAAGTTTAGTATGTTGAACCAGCGCTATAGTTTTATCCCATGCATCATTAATTTTTGGAGCTATATTCGAAATAGTTCCTATATATCTACCTTTCAGACAACCAGTAGTAAAAGTAGCTCGTGCAACATGAACATCAACGGGAATCGGGATTTTGTCAAGGTTCGTGAGTTCTATTCCAACGTTATCATGTAACATTCTAATCCAAAGCGGAAAGATTTTATCGCCTGAGAAATAGGGAAAACTTCGTTTAAACTTCTGGTCAAATTTTTTGTTATACACTTTCAGTGCGTCATAATCACACTCTTTAATTATGTTCAATGGATTCGAATCGTAAATCTCAAAAATAGATTTCGAAACTTTTAACCATATTTCCGCATCTTTTCTCGGCTTCTTTGACAATCTATGAATTCTCATCGTTTCAACGATCTCATCAAAAGTTCTATTCACCAAATCTTTTGGGTAGAACAACCATCTTGTCCTTTTATCTTCAAAGGTTTTTCTGCCAGCTTCCCATAACTGGTCAGCATTTCTCTGATAATCTATTGAAACAACCAGCGTAATAAACATCAAATGTTCGTAGGAACCTCTATTCACTCCAGAAACGGTTAGATCAGAACCCCAAGTAGGTAGCAAATCTTCTGGCATTACGTTATGCCCAAAAATTCCTTCACTTGAATTAAACTTCTCAAATAAGATGACTGCAACTTCTTTTCCTTTTTCTGGGTCAATAATTAATGGGTTTGTTTTGCCAAACATACACAGTCTCTCCACGCTAATATTACTTTTAAATGATTAATCTTGCTATTTTGGATACAATAATCAAGTGTTCCGCTTAAGTGAAATATTTTTCCATAAAAATCCTACCTGAATGGACCAGAAAATCCATGCTGGTCTGACCATTTTGAACTTCGCTGAACCCATATTCCATGATACAAATGACAATTTTTGTGAAAGAAAATGAATGAAGAACAGCAAACTGAAGACGTTGAAGCGCTGAAGGCGAGGATTACAGAGCTTGAGGATGAAAACGAAAAGCTCAAGACTACAATGACAGAAGCAACCAAAACCTTGACCGCTTACGTTGAGAAGGAAAAGGAAGCAGCAATCAAATCCATAATAGAAAAAACTACGCTTTCAAAAGACGAATTGGAAAAGCTGGATCTTGCACAGCTTAGGCTAATCCAGAAAGGAGCTGACACCGTCAAAGGCACAGTGAAAAACGTTCGCAGCGCCGGAGCAGACAACACAGAAGACAACAGGCTCACAGTTGGCTGCCTCTACCACAAAAAGGAGCAGTGAATAGGCCATGCCGTTCATCAAACCTTCTAACAAGATTCTGGTTGGCGGAAATCCCATCGTTGAAGAGCTTATAACCGAAGGAACTTCATGTAAGCCAGGGCTGTTTGTTAAGAAAGGCACAGCCGACCATCAGGTAACGCTTGCTGGCGACGGAGAACAGAAGCCTCTGGGCGTTCTGGATGCAGACCCAAGATATCCAATTGCAGACGCTTTTCCTGACAAATTTCCAGTTCGAGTTTTGAAGGCGCCTGCAGTTGTTGTAGTCACTTTGGCAAGCGGAAACAATGTTGTTAAAGGCGCATCGCTTGTTTGTGCTGCGAATGGCAAGTTGAAGGCCGCTGCGCTTATCTCTGTTAGCGTGCCTTCAGGAGCCACACAAGTGACTTCAACCGCAGCTCAACCAGACCTTATTGAAATCGGTAGCATCCCGCCCTATGGTCCTATCGTGGCTTATGCAGAAGAAAGCGTTGACGCTTCAGCCGCTGACAAATCCATCATGGTGAGGCTGGTGATTTAAGATGGATCCATTAACGCTTGTTGGAAGAGCTCAAGCACCTCTCGTTGAAGAGGAATGGAAACAACTGGACGAAGCTGTCGTCAGAGTTGCCCAACCAGTGCTTGTGGGACGTCGCGTCTTGCCTGTCAAGCAGCTTGCAGGTGTAGGCGTCATGACAGTGACATGGGACGAGCTTACAGAAATGAGCGAAGCCGTCATCAGCATGTACGGTGAAACCCCAGCCGAAGACACGGTCGTTTACACTCGCAAAAGCCTCATTGTGCCTATACTTCACAAGGACTTTCGCATTCACTGGCGAGATTTGGAAGCCAGCAGACGTTTTGGAACACCGCTTGACACGGCAAACGCAGAATCAGCAGCTCTCGTGGTTGCTCAACTTGAAGACGAGCTGATTCTCAACGGCGAAATCAGTGGTAAACCTCGCTTAGGCATTGAAGGACTGACAACTAAACCTGGTAGGCAGACGCAGGCAAGCGCTGGAGCATGGGCGACAAGCCCAAATGCTTTAACAACCATGCGAAACGCTGCCAAGAAATTGCTCGAGAAGCATTATCCACCGCCCTACGACCTCATTCTGCAGCCAAGCGCCTACATGGATACGCTGGCTTTAATCGCCAACACAGGCATAAGCCAGCTTGAAAAAATTAAAGAAATAATTCAAGGCAACATTTACGTTTCCGCTATAATCAAAGCCTCAGACGGAGACACTGACAGCGCCATCCTAATGAAGTCAGGAGCGGAAAATGCTGACTTATGCGTGGCTCAGGACTTCAAAACATTCTACATGCAAAGGGTGGATATGAACCATCAATTCAAAGTCTATGAAGCAGTCGTTCCAAGAATCAAAAGACCAACGGCTATCTGCGAAATAACAGGCATCACGTAGTCAATCCAACGCATAAACGCTTCATTTCCCTTCTTTCTTTTCACGTTTTCTTCGTCGGAGACCAATTCTTACCCCTTTGTATTCCAGTGTGTGCATGTCTATGAGAAAGCCAATTGCCATGGCGTTTAAGCCACAAACAAAACTCACAAGCACAAGAAGCCCGTCTTCAATATTGCCCATCCATCCATGCCACGTTAACATGCTATAAGCTGTCAAGATCCATGTTGCAATGCCTAAACCCCAAAGCAAAGTCGCCAAAAGCCTCGGTCTTTTCAACTCGAACTCAAAAGCGGAATCCTCTTCATTTTCCAAATCAACACCCAACGTTATTTAAGGCCCCAAAGACTATTTTAAATTAAAGTTTCAGAATGGTTTATCATCAATAAATAAGCAATTATTCATGGGTAGGCATGTTCCTAACAGTAAAGCAGAAGATTCTTGTTACACTCTTGGAGAAAGGACCATTACAGAATAGCGATATTGCTAAACGTGTGGGCATAACGGAACAGTGGTGCAGCGAGACCATTAACGCCTTACATGCGGAAGGCTTGATCGAAAGCCAATTCATCACACCGAGAAGAATAAACAAGCTCACGGACAAAGGCATAGAAGTAGCCAAACACTTAAAAGGAATTAGCGAAAGCATGATAGATCTCAAGACTACTGTTAAGATATCGAGTACCAATCACAAAATTTAGAGAAGTAGGATTTAAACATCTGTGTGCTTAATTTGCAACTTAACTCTCAATGTTGAATTTATCATGGAAAAATGGTTTTTCTTTTCTTCGAGTTGTTGTTTCTATTGAAATAAACAATATTTGACTTCGCCTGTTCTGAACTCTGCCCATTTGTTTATTATACCTTTGGAAAGTCTTGGCACTATGATTGAAGTTCTCATATTTACCGTGTCGGGAGAAAGCGTAATACCAAAATCCCAAAGGCAACAAGAAAGGTCAGAATTTGCAGAATATCCGCTATATAGGATATCTCGATAGCTGATACATAAACGAACGCAGAAATCAAAACTAACAAAAATACGAATAACCCGACTTCTCTTCTCATCAACTTCATCTCAAGCTTTTTTAGCTGTAAACTTAGACCAACTAAGCTTCTTTTGAAACTTGTAAAACGACCCAGTTGCTTCATTCTCAAGATGCCATATGCTTGGAAAGTCGAATGTGGCAGAGAATTCATGTTTTCCAGTACAGATACGATTTGATTTGAGTATTCATTTTTCTCTAAACCCTTATAAATTCTACTTGAAAGAGTTGTGAACTCTCGAAGGTCATCCTCGATGAAAACTTGCTCTTTCTCCAACTCGATTAGTTGTTCTTGAAATGAACCCAATCCAGTAGGAATGAAACTCTTTTCTTTTCTGTCAAGGTTTGTCTTCAGTCTCTCTACTTTTTCAGAATAGTCTTCGATTTCATAATGAAGATCTTTAAGCTTGAGAGAGGATATGAATCCCCAAGTTGCTACTGTTTTTAGACTAAGACTTGGGTCTTCCAAAATAAACCATGTGGCAAAAAGATGGTGACCAACAAACAGGTAAATCTCTCCAGATACAACTGTTATAGTATTAAAGTCGAATTTAGATAGATCGTTAAATTCCTTCATCGTTAAGAGACGCATGCTTCTTTCGTCGGAATGTTCTTCAAGACCCTTATTTGCCAATACAAATCTGACATCAGATGTATATTCATGCAATGACCGTTTTATTTTTCGCAGTAGGCTGTTTTGTTGCTTAGAAGTCAAGTCTTCGAGGAATCCATATAAAGAGATTAACAGACTTTGCGACTTAAGTGTTGCTTTTATGGATTTAGGGCAGATATCATTTAAGAAGTATTGTGTAAAATTCTTATAACCTCTTATAGCTCTCGACAAAGATGATCTGAAAATTGAACCCCTATCTTTGGAATCTTCAGCAACTACAGTAAAACTAACTCCGATTTGGTCATAACCAAAAGTTGTAAAATACGTGACCTTTTCCTGTTTGTCTGTATACTCAAAACTTTTTATTCTGCTGGATTTGCTCTCCTCTCCAAATTTGAATTGCGAGTGGTTCTTAAAATAAAAATGGTCTGTATCGCCAAAAGTTCCAGTAGCCTGAGAATAGTCCACCTTTGCCCTGATCCAACCTTCAACGGTAAATTTGCCAACCATTATTATTCCGCCTCTTCAATAGTATATCCCAATGTATAGAGTCTTGTCATTCATTTTTTATGAGTTGTGGAAGAATCTCCAATTTAAACTAACTCGCTTGTTGTGCAGACTCCAGATATATCCGGGAATGACTGTCAATATGCAAACTCGAAAATATCCATGCGACAGATTGATTTTTCTGGATTTTTCGCCATCAAACATTGAGCTACTTGGGTTTTTCAACGCGTTTCACTTCATAGCCATGTGTGTGAATAACACCCGAAACGTCATATATAAGCCCGCAGCGCCGACATGTCAGAGTCTTTTTTTTGGAATTGAACCTCATTGAGGTATTGCCACATAGTTTACATTTGAAATCGTCAAACATTTGCTTAGCGGCATGCGCAGGAATTTCTGGCATGCCTGAATAAATGTCAATATATTTGCTCAAATCATGCGCAAGTGGATGTTTCCAGTGTAATAGACCTGAATAATATCCATCGCCGTCTCTTGGGTCAGTAATTACGTAGTCATTTTCTGCGACTCCGGAAACAATGAAGTTGCTGGTTTTCTCGAAAAATTTCCTTATTGAGATGGATTCTGAATCAATTACTTTCTGTATCTCACTGTTAGAGTATCTCCGCGAGCCGTCCACATCTGTCTCTGAAGCCAGCGTTTCTATGGTCAAGTTTACTGAACGGACTTCATATGTATAGGCATCGATATTTTTGAAGTATTTGCACTTGCCACAATATTGCACGAGAGTCTGCCCGTCTGAAGTATACATTGCTTGGTAAAAAGTTGTACTCGGAGGGTCTAAGTAAATTATGTAATGGCTAAATTTTCCACATTTAGGGCATATTGGGAATTTTAGAGGAAAAAACTCGAAGTCTTCATTTTTCAGATCCACCAGAACAATCTCATAAGGCTTTCCTCTCTTTTGGACTACGTCAAGATAATCATCTATATCCTTATACTTGACGTTTGTCGTCACATCGAAATTGACGAACTTTCCACTCTTGTCCCCTGAGAAGTCTGCTTTTACTCTTGCATCCAATAGAGGTTCCAGTTTGAGCTTTTTGAAAAATCTGTCATAAAACAAAACTTCAGCTTTCAGACCTGCCTTTATGTGAGCGGGAACTCCAGAATTTTGAATGAAATCATATGTCTTGTCATAACCATATTTTTCATAATTCAAGAAAACGCGTCTGCGAAAATTGTGAAACAGTGCAGGATAATTTCGAACCTTAGTATTCATATCTGCACACCTTTTTATTTCGGACGAGGATCATTGAATACTAAGGCAACGTTAGCTATGACAGATTATATATAGATTGCCAGATAGCTCTCGAGCTATGTTTTGATGGAGTGGGGGTTAGCTTATATAAGGAAATGTAGTATCTCTGGTCAGAAACACGACTCCTCATCAAACAAAAAGCATGATATGGAGATGGGATTTGAACCTTTTTAGCTCTACTAACCAAAAGTGAAGGCTGGTTCTTTTCTGGGCGGTTCTTTTGCTGACATGCATGATAAGGCTAAGCTCCATAGCATATCGTCATGGCTATTGGTTGGGTGGCTGAACTGCAAGTGTCCGCTTTTGCTGTATGCGTATTGTTGCTCGTTGATTTGTTGGCATAATTGTCTATGATATGGTATTGCTAAGCGGTTCTGCTCCATGGCAATTTTCAGGTTCGACAGTAGCTCTTCTTTTGTTTGAACCGTGAACTTTAACCCTTCAACATTGCCTAAGCCTTGATTACGGATTTCCTCGAGAACAGGCTCACCTACGCCTGTCTGGTCCACAAGCGCCTTTCTGAATTTGAATTTCTGATCGGCTCTAACCAGATGCCCTATGACTTGGCTGTAAGGTGTTTCAAGCGGAAAGTGATAAAGATAAACAAGTTTGAGGACATCGCCTTCACGCTTCAAAACCGTAACAACGCTATAATCCTGTAGCTTGCCAAAATCCACTCCAGCATAATAATCTCCGCTTGGAAAAGCTACTTCAAGGCTTCCGTAAAGCTCAATACCCAGCTTTTGGGCTAATTCTACACATTTGCGGATGAGGTCTTGAGGGAAATAGCTGTTTAGGGCTTCTACGAACTCCGCTTCATACTCCATCAAATAGGCTTCCCGTGTCATATTCGCCTTCATTTCCTCAAGAAACTCAGACTTGATTAGTGGGCATTCGCGTGACTTGACTTTATGCACGCTGTAGGCTGGGTTAACAAAGGCTCTGTAAAAGAAATGATCTCTACCCCAAGGCGTGCTCAGAAAAATGGCATAACCATCAGTAGTGCTCAACATTGGAAAAATCACTTGCGTTATAACCTCTTCAGGCATAAATGAGGCTTCATCACAAATCACCATCTGGGCTGTGTATCCTCGTAGTAAATTCTCGGAACAAGGTAAAGCGATGATTCTGCTACCGTTTTCAAAATGAATCAGCGTCCTCGTAGCTCTCACAATATTATTTCTCAAACGTGGTTTGGAATAGACAAATGTGGCTATACGGTCAAACATTATCATGCTCTGGCGTAAACTTGGGCTCGTAATCAAAACAGTTACGTTCGAATTAGTGTCTGCAAAGTAGATGGCTTTCATGGCTATGGTCGTAGTCTTGCCCGTTTGCCTTCCCATACAAGCCACAATACGCTTACTCTCATCTTCAAGAAGTTTGGCTTGATAGGGAAAAGGCTTCACGCTCAAAACTTTCTCAGCGTAATCCACAGCCCCTTTTATTTCAACTTCTTCTTCTTTGAGCAGCTGCCTAAATGCTTGCTGCGTTTCCTCAAGCTTTTTTAGCGCCCTTTGCTGCCTGTAATTCCGCAACAGCAGTAGCAAGCTCTTCAATCTGCTTTTCAATCTTCTCCCACCTCTGAAAACTGCTCAAAAGAGGTCCGTAATCCTTGGCTGCCTGGAAGATTATGCGAAAACGCTCAAGCGTCAGCTTATCAACTTGTTGCAGTTCGCAAATCTGCTTGAAAGCCGTGCTGAAAAGCTTAACAACATGTTCCATGCTTAAAGCGTCTTCTGCTGGTTCAATAGTCTCAACTATTGCCGTGTTTTTAGTTGCGACTATAGAACTGAGGTTAAGCTGTTTTCTAATGGCTTCATACGTTCTCTCTGGAAGCTTTCCACTTTCATAAATCTCCTGTACGCTTAATCCCTGCTCAGCCAATTCCCTTAAAACCTTGATTTCCTCTTCTGTCCATGGCTTACCTCTTGCCATAAGCCTAAGCCTTCTGTGTCAAGAATATGCCTGTTATGTTGCCAACAAGCCCAGAAATAACGGTAAAGATTTCCGGGTTCCACCTTCCCAAAACGATTAGATGCACAACCTCCAGCATAGTTAAGCATCCAACCATGCCAAGACTGAAGTAAACCGCGTAAAGCAGCTTCTGGCTTGGCGGAACCTCAACCCTTCTACCACGCTTTATCTGAATAGTTTTTGTTAAAGCCTCTCGAATGGGATTTCTCACCGCTCATTCCCCAGAAGTGTTATTCTCCGCATTAGGCGTCTGGCTCTGCCGTGAATGAAGGCTTGCTGACAAACCTGAACATTCTGCGCATTCATCAGCTTAGGCAACAAAACCCGAATGTTCTCAACAGTACCTACAGGAATTATTGTGCAGTCAATCTGTCCATAGCCTTGGGCAAAAAGCCATTGGCTTGCCACAAGCACAATGTGTTTAGCGATTTTCCCGAATGTTCCTATGTAAACTCCGTAGCTTGTAACTGGCAGGTCTATTTCTGCGCCTGCGGCTCCAGCTTCACGCAATTCCTCAACGGTTTCCAGCCTACCACGAGAAGCATCCAGCCACGTAACCTCAACCATGTCGCCCAACTGCAGTTCGCCAAGCTGCTTAAGCACCTTCTTACTCATACGCTTATAACCACACATAAAATAAGACGGAAAATGAGAGTTTTAAGCAAATCTGAATTTCTCCTTTCATTAAACAGGTTTTTAATTAAAATTCTGTTTCAGATTTCCTTTTTAGCCTCTTCAAACGCTTCTTTCTATTGGAATAGTTCATGGCTTCGGTTACTGCAGACCAAATTCGCAAACGATTAGGCTTAACACAAGCGGATATAAGCGATGAGGATGCTTTAGCCTTCAGAGACGAGACTGCAGCTTTCTTAAGCGAAGAGATTGGAAAGACGCTTAACGCTGAGGACTGCACAGAAGCAGAAGCCAACGCAATACGCAACTTGGCAGCAATTTACTGCTATTGCAAGGTAACCGGCGGCTCAGCAGTCGGCTTAGACTTCACCATAGGCGACTTACGTGTTTCGCCAACCACTGGAAAACACCTCGAACTTCTTAAGGAGCAAGTTGAACGGTTCATAGCCAGGCAAAAGCGTTTTGGCATAAGCCTTCTGGAGGGACCTTAAAAATGGGTGCTGTTCCCGAAGCCTACTACCAATTAATCATGGATTATGCACCTTACGTTTACGTTATTCCGCCTAACACTCCAGACCCAGAATGGGGAAAAGCAGTCTTTGCCGCAGCCTTCGCCATAGACTTCCTCTGTGAAGCCTATTCCACTAAACAGTTTGAAGACAGAAAAACCGAAATTTATGACAAGATTATTTCACTCACAGACTGGCTCCTAACCCAGCAATGCACAGACCCCGCAAAGAAAGCCTATGGCGGATTCAAAAGTGGAGAAAACAGCACATACTATTACAGTGTTGATACATGCCGAGTCATTCCATCACTCCTAAGAGTCCACGAGCTAACAAATGATGCTGACTACTTAAACGCAGCAAAGCTTGCAGGAGCAACATTTCTCAAAATCATGCAAGACCAGCAAGTCTACGGTGGCTTCGCAAGAGCTGTCACAATTGAAGACGCTTGGCTTCTTCAAATGGATGTGGAATGCCTCTACGGGCTTATCGGGTTGAAGATGTTAGCTGAAAAGTATGACGTGGCAAGCGCAAATCTATACCAAACAATAATGTCCAAGGCTGTAGGCTTTCTACGTGAAGGCTTTGAAAACCTCTGGCTTTACTACGACCCATTAGACGCTAAATGGCATCGTGTAGGTTTGTCTGAAAACGAGATCTACGATGACCCATTAGCCTACGTATTAGTTGGTTTATATGAATATGAGGGCTGGAGCCTCTCATGCCAAAAAGTCTACAACTTCATTAATTCGATTAGAGCCTCGGCACAGTATCCCGCTTACAATCCCGCAATCTGCTGGGCTGGCTACATAGACGTGATAACACGGTTTCCAGCATGCGACTATTATGATGCGGTTACAAGCGGAATCCTATGGAAAATTCGAGAGCACCATGACAAGCCAAGCCTCGCCTATAGCATGAAAATTATTGAGAAGCATCAAAGCAAGTTCATGTTCTGGGGCGTTAAACATGCGGATTACAATTATGTCAAAAACAAGCAGGCTATGGCTACTGTCTGCTGGCTTGCACACTTATTCCTAAACTATGAAGAGCCACAAACTCGCTTCACACAGATTTTACGTTCAAAAGGCGAAAGCATAACACTCTATCCCATCAGAGAAGCAGCAGAAACAGTTTCCTACGGCGAAGGCATAGACATCCCAGCAATCGTTTCACCAACCCGCATTGAAGAAGTGCTCATAGAACCTGGCTACATAGTGAACGACCACCTTAGCATTTACACCTTCGCACCATTAAGGGAACATGACAAAATAAGACGAAAAGGCATAGACTACGAAGTTCTCAGCATTCAAGCTCTCAACTTCCAAAGCGAAACAGCATATTTCAAGGCTAATTGCAGGAGGCTTGTCGGGCAGTGAGCGAAATAGAAGACCCTGTTGAGACGGTTGTTAGGCTTTTGAGCAAGAACATGTGGGTTGTCAAAGAAGACGGCTCGCTTGCCTCTATACTCGTGAGTAAAGAATGGTATGATCGAGAGCTGTTCAAAAATTATGATGGGCAAATCACGGTTGGGCTTGTGGAAAGCAGAGACACAAAAGTTGAGTTGAGCGGACGTATTCGTAGGCGATTAGGCAGTTTAAGAGTTAACATTTGGACAACGGATAAGGAAGGCTCTTCTGATTCTGGCAAGCTGATGCGCCAAAAAATGGTTGAGGAAATAAACCGCATTATTCGTCAGAACCGCAATAAGCCTAATGAAACGCTTTACTATTTTGCTGGTGTCGGACAAGCCACAGGAACACATAAGGCTTACAATGCGGGCTCAGCATCTGAACCTGCTCCAAACCATGTAAACTGGACTGAACTCACAAACACAGATTACGAGAAAATCTGGTATAGTGATGACCAACGCTATTCAAAAAGCCACAATGTCAATGGCGAATATGCGCTTATGCTTTTCCGCTTCAAAATTGACTCTCGAGAAAAAGCTGCTAAGAAAATTGTTTTAGCCTTTGAGGGCTATGGCACTGCTCCGGTTGGAAATGGCGTAACAATTAAGGTTTGGAATCATGTAGCCTCAGCATGGCAAAATGCTCAATCTGGAACTGGCGGAGCAGACGAAACAATCACTATCACGGTTACTATGAGCATCCCTGATTTTATTGATAATGATGGGTATGTTTGGCTTCTGGCAAGAACCGCAAATCCAAGCGATGGCTCTACGCCAGCCGTATTGTACTGCGACTTTTGTAGCTGCACCTTCACCGTGAACGGAATCACCTACTTGGACATAGTTTCTTATCGGGATGCAGACCGTGTTGACGTTAAACCCTTCATTTTCAGAACCGAGATCACCCTAAAATCATGGTCTTTTGAAGACATTGGGGGAGTGTTCTAAAATGGTTGAAACTTATGGAGCCCATGAAACCCGCATATACTACGTTGAAGAAGCCACCTATGGACAAACACCTACAAACCCCGCAATGCTTGGTGTTCCAGCAGAAAACATCGACCCAGCCATAGACCCCTCAAATATAAAGGTTCGCGGAGTAGGAAGCATAGACTTGCAAGCCATCAAAAGAGGCTTAAGAAGCGTTAGCCTAAAAATCGCTTATCCGCTGCCAGGCGAAGCGCCAATTAATTTTCTCCAAAACGCCAAAGCAGAGCTGAACAAGTCATTGAGCATTCAAGTGCTCTATTACAAGGGAATATTCGCGTCAGCAACAGACATCATATCGCTTCTTTACACGGGCTGCAAATTCCATAAAGTAACAGTCGAATGCAGCATAGAAGACATCGTCAAAGCAGCTGCGGAGCTGATTGGACAAGACTTGACGGTTGGAACATCAAAAATCACAGGAGCAACATACGCAGACTATGCTGGAGCAGTGCCCTTCTACGAAAGCTACGTCAAAAAAGGCACAACAACCCTTGACCGCGTGATAGATTGGAAATTCACAATAGAAAATAACCTAAAACAAGTTCCAGTCATACGCACAACAAGCGGACATCTCCTAAAGTATCTGCCTTACAGACACCGCAACCTAACAGGCGAAATAACCTTCGAATTCGAAAGCAAAGAAGAATTTGACGACGTAATTAATGATGTATCTTTTGACTTGGAGTTTGGTCTTGGGGGCTCAAACAAAGCCGTCTTCTCTGGCTGTAAATGGGAAAGCGTTGCAACGCCAACACGAATAGAGGATCTGGTTTCATGCAAGGCTGGTTTCGTGGCTAAAGGTCCAGTCAACATAAGCTGAGATGGTGAAAATGGCGGAAGTTAGTGTTTTGGAAAATTTCGGTCGCGAAGCCGAGCTACGAAAGAAATGGCTTCAGATGTGGGAAAGGCTTGGCGTTCGCATTCTGAAGCTGCCGAAGTGGATGCAGGAAATCGTGCTTGAAGACGTCAACACCGCTATTAGAAACCGTTTAGCCATAATGGAGATGATTCAAAATGCGAAAAGAAGTCATCGAGCTTAACGAAAGATTCGGAAAGGAATACGCTGGAAAATACATTCTCAGCGAGATAACATGGGCTAAACGTAGCAGAATAATCCAAAAATACACACGTTATAGCCAACAAACAGGTCAAGTCGTAACAAGCGATTACGTGGCGATTCAAGCAGAAACCATAATGGCTTCGCTTAAAGAGCAGCCACCAAACAAGCCCATAACCTTAGAGAAGCTGTTAAGCGAAGAGGACGGCGTTCCCATTGAGCTTGGCGAATTATTCAGCCAGATCGTAAACCGCCTAAACAGTGTCAGCCTTGAAGAGTCTGCTTTTTTATCCGAGCCATTCGAAGGCAAAAGCCAAACGAAGCCCTCACAGAGTTCCGCTTGTGCAAAGAGTTCGGCTGGACAATCAAGCAGCTTAGACGCCAACCAGCCAAAACCGTCCAACAGTTCATCGTCATCTTCAATGAGTTAGACAAGCAAGCAGAGGAGGAAAAGCAAAAGGCAGAGCGTGAAGCACGATGGCGGTCGAGATAAGCTGCGACATAGAAGGCACTGAACAATTCAAGCAAGCAATGCAACAGTTTGACAGCGGAATGCAAAGGCATGTGCACAGGCAGTTGGCAAGCTGGGCAGCAGACATCAAAGCCTTCGCCAAGCAACTCGCACCAGTAAGAACTGGACATTTGAGAAGCTCAATTTACGCAAAGATAAGCGAGTGGGTTGCCGAAATAGGTGCAGAAGCCACCTACGCCCTATTCGTTGAGCTTGGCACACGTTACATGCAGGCGCAGCCTTACCTTTACCCAGCTATTCAAGAACATCTCCCAGAGCTCGAAGCCATCATTTGCGAGGCTTTTGACTCGGCAAAAACGGAGGCTGGCTTAGAATGAGCTTCAGAGAAATAGCCATAACCATAAGGGCTGTTAACCGTGCAAGCCACGAGTTTGCCAGAATCCAGTCTGACGCTGAAGCCTTAAGTGTACGAATAAAAAGCCTTGGCGCAGCCATTGCAGGTTTAGGAGCTACCGGCACTGCTATTGGGCATATAGCCCACCAGTTTGGCTTACTCAATGACCAACAGGCGAGAGTTTTCAATTCTGCCATGATGGTTGTAACCGTGTTGGGCATGTTTATGCGCACATCCTGGGGCGTAGCCGTAGCCCAGAAAGTGTATGCTGCAGCCTGCTGGATTGCCACTGCTGCTCAAAACGCCTTAAACATTTCCTATGCGACTTGGCTCGCCTTAACTGGAGTAGGCATCGCTGTTATTGTGGCAGCTGCTGCAGCCATGTGGTATTTTGCAAGTCAGATGAATGCTGCAACTGCTTCTGTTCAAAGCTTCAATGAGGCTGTGGCTGAGATGCCAGAACGTGGTAGAAGTGTTCGCAGAGCTGGAGAAGAGGAGCTGTATAGACGTGGAGTTGAATAGCCTTGAGCGTTGAAATTCCAAAAATCACTATCGCACTTGGTCCTTACGGAATTCCACAGGGCGACGCTATTGATTTAAAGGTGCATTTGGGCTGCACAAACGAAGTCAGCAGCTTCGAGCTTTTACTGCAAAACTGGGATAAGAAATACAGTCCAGACGGGTCTTACCCGATTAGTGTGGGCATGGACGGACACATAGACATTGGAAGAGGCACAAACGTCCCGCAAATAATCACCTGTCGTGTTGAAGCTGTCAAGTATGAAACCACACCAACAGAAAATTACTTGCGTGTTAGTGGCAGATGCTGGGGAGAACGCTTATTCCGACGTGTCGTAACAAAAACCTACGAGAACAAGAAGGGCGAGGAGATAGTCAAGGATTTAATCGATTATTATGTTGGTTTAAGCCATGTTAGGGATTCAACAGAGCTTGTCGAAGACACGGACACCACCTACACACGGTTGGAGTATCAAGACACGCCAGTTTTTGACATACTCACGTACATTGCGGGCTCATCAGACAAAAACGGCGTCATAGGCTATGACTTTCGTGTTGCTCCAGACGGAAAATTCGAGTTTTTCCCACGCCTGAGCAAAACTTCGCCTGTAAGCCTTTCAGAAAAAATTGAGGTAAGCGAATATAGGAAAAGCATTCACAGCATCCGCAACAAAATAACAGTTTACGGCACTGCAGACAGGCCTTTCCCAATGGATGTGGATGGAAGACCCTGGAGTGACACGCTAACAGAGGATTTGACTAAAAACCCAGAGACCGGAGATCTTGAACATGCTGTTTATGGAAAATGGAGTCCCATGACAGGCTCTACAACCCTGGATCTTGACACCGTCTATAAGTATGCTGGAAACAAAAGCATCAAGGTCATCGAAGAAAGTTACATGTATTACACAAGAATTGACTTCATATTCTACCAAGGACAAACAGTAAACCTTAACGAGTTTCCAAAAATCAGTCTTGCCCTCATGATTGATGACAAACACTCTAAATTATGCTGGATAAACGCAATTGACTACTGGAATAACAGCGCATCCAAAAGCTTCAGTCTCTCTAAAATTAACTCATGGGAAAAAGTCATAATCAACGCCGGAGCCAAATATGCTGATGAATGGGACTGGGTTGACACTTTGTTTAACTGGGATTTCGTTAAGCAAATAGGCATAGCAGTTGACCAAAACTACTTTAGCTCTGGTAACTGGTGGCTCGACCAATTCCATTTTGGATACGGCAAATGGAAAAGTACTCAAGAAGACCCCGCAAGCCAACAAGCCTACGGCTTAAGAGAACTCGTCGAAGTTGATGAGGAGCTTTACAGCGACAACACTTGCATGCTAAGAGCCAAAGCCCTCTTAAACCACTTGAAAAATCCAGCCGAACACTTGACCATACAAACCACAGTCATAGACTACGGCAACACACCGCTCCTACCTGGAGACAAAATCCACGTAACAATACCGAACGAAAACATAGACTCAGACTTCCGCATCTTAAGCACTGAATATCATGTTGACGCCAAAACACAGACCCTTGAAACCACGTTAGAGCTGGGACGCGAACCGCCTCTCTTGGCTGATTACCTATACGCTTTACGAAGCAAAACCAGCCACCTAAGCCGCCACAAAATCGCAAGATGACCACTATGAGCGCCAAGAATAGGCTAAAGAAACTAAGAGAGAAGCTCCAGAAGCGCAAGATTACAGGCGTAACAAGATGAGAAGACAAGAGTTTTTCCGTATACGCCAATACGCCCGCCAGTATGACCGAGAAACAGGCAAATTCATAATCAACATAGCCTACGAGACTGCTGCTCCCAAGCCAACAGAAAGAGTCGTAGGAGTTGCAGAGGGCTTCGGGCTTGGACTTGATCAATGGGAAAAGTTTGTGGTTTATGACAATGTTGAGTTAAAGATTGCGCAGACTGACGTTGTTTATATTACAGGGGATAGTGGAAGCGGAAAATCTGTCCTTTTGAAGGCTTTAGAGAAGGATATCCGCAGAGATATGGGTTTAAGCTGCATAAACATCGCAGACATTAAGCCAGAACCAGATAAGCCGCTCATCGAAACTGTTGGCAAAAGTCTTGAAGAAGCCTTGGAGTTTCTGAGCAAAGTAGGATTAAACGATGCATTCCTTTTTCTGCGCAGTTATGAGCAGCTTAGCGACGGACAAAAATACCGATACAAGATAGCGAAAATGATTGAAAGCCAAGCCCAATTCTGGATAATGGACGAGTTCGCCGCAACCCTTGATCGGGACACCGCCAAAATCGTAGCCTACAACCTTCAAAAACTCGCAAGGCAACAAGGCAAAGCGGTTCTGGCAGCAACAACCCACACAGACTTATTCGAGGATCTCGCTCCCAGCATTCACATTCACAAACGATTCGGCAAAGAAATAACTGTAAACTATTATCCAAACAAGCCAGCCAAAGAATGCAGCCTCACAAAGCAAATGCAGATCACAGAAGGCACAACAGAAGACTGGAGAAAACTCGCGAGCTTCCACTATCGCAGCCACAAGATAGCTGCGCCTCGGAAAATCTTCTGTCTGAACCGTGGAGAAGAGCTCTGCGGAGTAATCGTTTACTGCTATCCGCCACCCACATGCTTTGGACGAAGACTTGTCTTACCGAAAATGCCGATGAAAGGGTTGAACCAAAAGCTAAGCATAATCAGCCGAGTTGTCGTTCATCCAAAATACCGAACAATAGGCTTAGGCGCAAAACTCGTCAAGGAAACATTGCCGTTAGCTGGAACGCCATATGTCGAAATGCCGGCCGTCATGGCAAAATACAACCCTTTCGCCGAAAAAGCAGGAATGCAGAAAATAGCCCAGCAGCCACCACCAAAAGAAGCCTTAAAAATAGCAGCAATCCTCAGCCAACTTGAATTCAACATTCAGCTACTTGGGAGCGAAAAACACGTTTTAGACAAGTTGCAAACTCTAAGCAAAACAGAAGTAGCAATCATAAAAGAAGCATTCATCAAGCATTGCCATACACGCTTCATGAAATACTTCTTTCCGCATTTGCTTTTCGGACATAAGAAAGACTACGTTAAAGAGATAAAGAAAGCAAGTCTTGAAAGACTTGCACATCTAATAAAAGTATGCGGGTTTTTAATGCAAACAAAAGTTTACCTCTTTTGGCAGAGTTCTACCTTGAAAAGGAAATCAAAAGTTTAATAATATTTTAGCGGTTTTTTGATGTCTTTTTCTCTAATTGCGGCTCCTTTTCATTATATGACAAGAGCTATATAATTGCTGGCGTTATTTCTTTTTTAGCAAATATCCAAACATATACTTTCCATCAAACCGCTCGGGTTTTTGCAGAGGTTCTTTGGAAGCGACACTCCTTATTATTGCCTCAATTTCATCAGGATTGTATGCCTTTGTAACGTGCTTCTCATCTTGGAAAGCGTCCACTATTAATTCGATGTTTCCGTCTTCTCTAAAGGTGATGATGTCGCCTGCTGCTTGATACATTCTTGCCCGTTCTAACTCGTGTCCTTTTTTGTAAACTGTGAAAAAAAGGCTTTCTCCTGCTTTAAGGACCTCCCGTATCCATTCTTCTTCATTATCTTGCCAGCCTACAAGATTTGACACAGCCAAGACCATATCAAAACGATCCCTATGCTCTTCTTTAATATGGTGAAATCTACCAGACTTAGCATCTTTTCCAACTAAACCACGGTGAATAATGACGCGGCTATCACCTCTAAAGTAGTCCTTGAGTATTAAACAAATATCCGTGTTTTGTTCGTATCCTTCAACGCTTGATAAATGCCATCTTATGTTTGGATTTGATCCTTCGCACTTTTCAAGCTCTAATGCAAACCTTATGACTCTTCCAGCTCCGCATCCGATTTCCAAAATATTTCTTGGTTTTTCAGTTAGCAAAATATCACGAAGAAAACCGTTTTCTTCCGCAACAATTTCAAACCATGTGCGTTTTGGTGTCTTATCCTCTTCCCATTTCTTCTCTTTCACTACTTGTTCTGCATCCCATAAACAATTATAACATCTATTCTCATATATTTCAGAAATGTCAATAACATTTTTGAATTGTCTCAAGATATCTTGTTTAATCTCTTCCGGATCTTCGGTTTTGACTGGGAAAGACTTTCTTTCTATTCTGGAATAATACCCTTCAAAATCTTTAATGGTTTCTTCATTGAAGAAAATATGTCCTCCTTCTGGCGTCCACAGATAAGCCTTATGTTCCTTCCTTTTGCCAACATCTAAGTACATTAACAGTTTTATCAGTACGTTAGCCGATTTGATATCTTTAGGGTTTTTTATCTCTGTTATCACTATGCCGAAGTCTTGTGGCCGACTAAACGTGGGTATTTCGTTGCTTTTAACACAAATGGTCTTAACGTGAATCCCTCCCTTAACCTGACGGCTAATTACCGAGATCAAATCGTCCAGCTTATTGTTATCGTTGATCTCTATTTGTTCAATTATGAAAATTCTTTCAAAGTTATTTTTTCCATCAAATGTCAGAACTTTCAGCTTATCTTTGATCAGTTTATTTAGATTCTCCTTATCTTTAGGATCTCTATTTTCATAGTCCTTGATGTTAGCAATTTGTCTTCTTTCGTATAACTGCATATCTGGACCCAACCAATGTTTCGGATCAATTCTACTTGTGCACCTAAAAAAAACCACGTTATTATCAACGTGCAGATCCGTCCAGAATTGGTAAAAATCTCTAACTGTAAGTGTAACTTTTCCATCCAATAGCTGCAATAAGTTCTGTTCAAGTAAATTCCGATACCTTCCATGTATTGAGCTTAAAAGATTAGATGCCCTTTTTTGAATGGTCTCCCCTTTTTGAATGGATTCTCTTAGTCTTAGTATTTCTTTACTTCGCTCTGTGAGCATATAGTTCAGTTTTTTTAAATCTTCCATTTCCATCTTCCATATTCTTGTTCTTTCATGTATTCGGTATCTTTTCATGTTCCTTTAACATTTTAGCAATCTCTTCTTGGATTTCTACACAGTTTTTTTCTTTTTTAATCCATTCTTTACGTCGTGGAAGATATAATGCAACGAGTCCTACAAGGGGTCCGATTATTCCCCACGCAATTATCGCATTATTTAGTATTAATGTTCCCGCCACTGCCGCTCCTGAAAGAGAACCAGTAATAAATCCTATGAGAATAACCCTGTCACATTCAAACATTAATAGATGTCTCCGTGCAAATTTAATACTTCAACTATAGCGGATATATTAAGATTTTCTTCAATTCCACATAAAAACTTTGAGTATTACCTTATGAGCCAAGCTAACCTTTTATGGTTCATGTGGGTTTCACGCTGAAAACTGAAAAGTAATCTTCTAAATTTTTAAATCTCACATAAAAAATCCGTTTTTCTGCACCGTCAAGTGAAATCCGCATTTTTCAGGCTTTATTTTTCACTTGGAAGCGATTCTAACCCAAATTTAGAAAATTAGCCTAAGCTTTACCGAGGTAGGTTAAAATGCAAGTAAATAAAGAAATAAGCTTAAAAATAAAAGAATTAGCAAAAATAAGACGTAAAATAAGGCAAAACAAGATTTACGCCTTCCGCTTAAGCCTTCAAGACTCACAAGACTTCGACAGCAACCCATTCCAAGACGAAATTTTAATGCTACAACTCCAAGAGCTTCAATTACTCCAAGAAATCCAATACTTAAAAGACCAAGCAAACTTCGCTCCCTCCATTTTTTCTTGTGCAACCTTTCAAGGAGACCTCTAAAATGCAAGTGATAAACAAAACAAGCCTCCCTGTTTTTCTTAACGACTTAACTAACAAACAAGAATGGAAAGTCGAATACGGAAAAGATTTCAAGCTGCCAATAAAAATTGCAAAACCCTTAGACGACTGGAAAGTCATAATCCGCTGGAAAAACGGAAAACACCCCTTCGGCGGAAGATGCACGCCCTCAAAGAAACAGATAGAAATCGCAGTAAACCCCAAAAACACTTACCCGCTAACCCAAAAATTCGCAGTTGGAACAAAACAAGTTTACCCATACGCCTACAGATATCTTAACCAAACAGTAACCTTCAACAACCCAAACGAATTAATCCGCTTCATTTTCTTGCACGAATTTAGCCATCTATTGGATTATCTGCGGAGGCTAAACCTACACTTTAAACAAACTAAGGCAAACCGCTTCGCGCTCGCAAACTGGGAAAGGTGAAAATTATGCCCAATTACTTAGTAGAAATAATCCTAATAGTCAAAGCCGAAAACCCCAAAGAAGCCAGAAAAATCGCCGACTACATTATAGACCTGCCCATCCCAGACAAGAAAATCGAAAACGCCATAGAAACCCTGAGGTATGAAGAAATTGTCCAAATCAAAAACCCAAGAGCCTAAACTCTGCCCCGACTGCCCACTCATCTCTCTCCTACCAATAATCATGGCAAACAGAGTAACATACACACGCGAAAAAGAACAGCTCACACCGCATAAAATCTGCCAGCAACTCAGAGCCTTATGGCTTAAACATCCTTACGTAACACTTGAAGGCTGCCCATATTTCGGCAGAACCGAGAGGATTGACATATGACCACACCAAAAGTTAAGGTTAAAGGAAAATTCTGGCCCTACGTCCGACCGCTGATCTGGGAGAAGGCTCAGGAGCTTTATCAGATGGAGCGAGCCAAAACCATGGGCGAAGATTTCAAAGGCATAACAGCCACCAAGAAAGAGCTACGGGAAGGCGGCTACTTTTACTTAGCTAAATTGATCGTGCTGCGAAGCCTGTGGCGTGAGAGAAGAGGCTTTCCGACGCTTGAAGAGGAAGAAGCCCACGCACTCCAAGAACAAACTGCTACAAAAAATTCTTTACTGCCATTTAAAAACCGCAGACCCCTAAACATTAAACGTAAGGAGGGCGAAAAGAAAAATGCCTAAACCAGGAATGACAGGCATATGTCTAAAGACAGAAGTCGCAGAACTACTCAGAGCCAAAGCACAAGAAGCAAACATGGGATTAAACGACTACCTAACAACTATCCTCTTAAAAACGCCCCTTCTGGCCTTTCGAGCCG
>Ga0172364_10000436_pt1 | contig 29621 bp, 26 predicted proteins | sample LakKivSesite10cm_FD_114545 | JGI IMG/M metagenome (GOLD analysis project Ga0172364, IMG submission 114545) | Sediment microbial communities from Lake Kivu, Rwanda - Sediment site 10cm | ecosystem: Environmental > Aquatic > Freshwater > Lake > Sediment | place: Rwanda: Western Province, Lake...
GCCATAGAGGCGAAGCGAATTGTTTCCTATATGGAAGAGTTTCGGATGCAAGCCCGAAGAGATGAAACCGTTTATGTGGAAGGGAACTTGGAAGAAGTGGAAACCCCTAAGGACAGCTTATACCAAATAACATTGACCTATTGCCCCAGATATTATGAACAAGTTCTTAAAACTACCATCAAAGATAGGACTTTTTAGAGGAGAATTTTTGATGGCATCTTACTACATGAATTGGTCATGGAGCGCGCGCCGCTAACATCCAAGAATCATGTAATCTGAGGATTTGTTTCCAATCAAGAGCCTAAAGTACTCACAGTTTTGTCTATGGTCTTCGACACGCTCAACTTTTCCCTGTGCAATAACAGTTTCACCTATTCTGGCTTGTTCACAAAATCTTCCTCTGAAAGATGCAATTTCTTTGATTGGTTCACGTTTCTGTCCTTTAACTGAATTTACGTTTTCAATCTTGTATGTGCATGGAGTAAATACTGCATCTGAATCATCAATTACTTTCGCTTCAATTTTCGCGCTACCGACATTCTTGTATTGAATGTCGCCATAATTTTCGTGAATTTCATTCCAGTCTTTCACAAAGCGGATAAAATAATCCGTTCCCATAAACTTGCCCTCCAGAAGCTTTCTCGATTCGGTTCGAACGAAATCCTCAAAACTCATGGCAGTATCCTTCGAACGAAAATCGAACAGGTCTTTCAGATCCTCTCGCGTGTAAGGCGTAATGTGTTCATGCCCACTCTTGAACATACTTTTCAGTGCAGAATATACTTTCCTACAATTCTGTGAACCATAAATAATCGGGTCAATATCTGAATTTGCCCTGTGAAGCCCAACCATGATTGAGCCCGAAATCCCAATTGACTTCCATGGAATATTCGCCTCTTCTTTCAACAACTCTGCCAACTGCAAGGCTTTACTTTCAAGCACGTCCAATTCTTTGGAGTTGCGCAGTTCCTGAAGCTTTTCAATAGGCCTGTAATGTTTCCTGACATCACTAATTGGGACTTCGCATAGCATTTCGTCAAAAACAGAATCATAAGTGACATATCGCGGAAATCTTTCTTTCAACAACGCGTACCTTTTTGAAAGAGAATAAACCTTTCTGTACGCCGCTTCGCCTCTTCTTCTTTCACCTTTCTCATCTGGAATATAGCGGATGAAGGCTATCACTCGGTCTGACGGGTGAACTAGGCCTTTTACGTCGAAAATCAGGCCTTCGCCAGTTTCTACTAAATCACCTTCGCGAGCTTTCATTCGCAATCCCCCAAGAGTCTGCATGTTCAAAACTTTCAAAAGTGTCTATTTAAGCAAATCAGAGAGTCCTGCTTCTCTCAACGTGTAGTAAACGGGTGCAGTGATAAGAGTCGTTAAAACAATCGCGAGGATTCGTTCCACAGGATAGACTGGGATAGCTGAGAACCATATTTCAGGTGTCAAAGCTGGCGAGATATACCATATTGCCAAGGCGCTGCCAGCTACATGGTCGGTCATAACGCCTACAAATGCGGCCATTGCAATTCCAAATATCGGCTTAGCTGTTTTTGCCGAATTGAAAGTGGATCCAGCTATCCATCCCAGAGGTGAGAAGGCAACTATCATTGCGACGATATGAAGCCAAGTATAAACAAAGGCCTCGCGACCGTACGGGTGGGCGTAGAAAGTCAAGAGTGAAGCTAGTATCACCGCCCCCGCTATGTACCCCCTTTTGATCTTCACACATCCAGCTCCCACTGCCCCCAAGAACGGGGAGATTGGCGACAGCATCCCGAAGAGGGCTCCAGCAGGGTTTAGAGCAACTCCGACAAAGGAGCCTATAAGAACCGCTAATCCCCCTATAACGGGCCCCAGCAAAATACCAATCAGAGATCCACCAATTATTCCCAGTGTTATCTGCCCAGAAACGCCTATCGTAATCGAAAACGGAAGAACTGCCAAAAGCGCCTGTAAAGCTGCAAAAACGGCTATCGACGCAATTTTGATGGTTGATAATTTCAACTGGACACCTTGTGTAGACTTCTATGTAGCTGTGTAATTTTCTACACAACATTAATAAGACTTTCCTAGTGACATTCACAAGGGTTCTCCCTTGGACACGCATCCACATGAGCATGCGAACCATATTTCCACATGTTTGGAATTAGCTGTTCTTTTAGAAGCCAGTGCTCACAAACCTGGAAATGTGAGTGTAGTAACCAACTTTGAAAGCACACGCTATGAACATTTCCTTGCCTCCGCTGTTGCTGCGAGGTCTTCTTTTGAGCATGCGGCTGAACAAGGAGTAGCGGTGTCCAAAGGCAAAATCAGTTTGGCTGACGTTGGTATCGGCCAAATCATAAAGAACTGTGTAACAGATATCAATGCATGGCAACACGGCGGCAATACATTACTCGGCACAGTGATTCTGCTTTCACCAATCGCGGTTGCCGCCGGCATGACTGTAGCAGAGAACGATATTGAAATTCCAAAGTTGAGAGAGAACATCAAGTTAGTTGTAGAATCAACCACACCTAAAGATGCTGTTAATGTTTACGAAGCTATAAAAATCGCTAAACCCAGCGGGCTTGGCACAGCTCCGAAACTCGACATCAACGATCCAACCTCAACAGACAGAATACTGACTGAAAAGACTTCATTGTATCAAGTCTTTAGAATAGCCGAAAAATATGACACGGTTTGTTCTGAGTGGGTTGATAATTACCCGGTCACATTTGACCTTGCCTATCCAACCTTAACCAGGCAGATCAGAAACGGAGATGACTTGGACGTGGCCATAATTTACGCGTTCCTAAAAGTCCTATCCGAATGTCCAGACACTTTCATAGCCAGGAAAACAAGCTTTGAGAAATCCCGAGAAGTTTCGTTAAAAGCTAAACAGATCTTGAAGCTTGGTGGATTTGAGACTTCCAGCGGAAGAAAAAGCCTCTATAGATTTGATCAACAACTTAGAAAATCAAGCAACCTTTTGAATCCTGGAACAACTGCAGACATCATCGCCGCAGCCTTGGCTTTAGTTGTTCTCGACGGATATAGGCCCTAATGGTTATTTCTCGACCCACTTTCGAACGCGCGCTTAACACGCTCCTTAAACTTCCTACCACTAAGCGAATAGAGCGAAGCAGAAAAAGCAAAATTCTCACGCACAGTTAACAAGCCATAAAGCACGCTTCTTGGGGACAAAATCCAACGATGCCGCGAGCTTTTCGCGAATCCTTAACCAAGTCAAACTCGGAAACAGTCGCCTTCTCTTCATCGAATCTTCTCAAACCATATTATCTCCATCAGCGTCGTTTTTTCGGCCCCATTAGGACCTAAGAGCCCTTAAGTCTCGTCGTCTTCAACAGCCCTGACCTTTCTATAATGCTTCACCAGACCCTCAACATCATCATTCTTTCACCAGCAAATTGCAGGGTTCAAATTGTCGAACACAAAACATTGAAACCATCTTAAAAGCATCTTCCATCAGTTCTTCACCGCTGTTTTCGGATCAGATATTTGCGGCCCTCGGGTTTGACAAAAAGTCATCTGCTGAACAGGTTTGTCCACTCTGGCGGCTTCGGTGGGTTGGTTGCAAGCATGTTACGCCATGACTCATCAGTCAATCGGTTGTTTATGGGCTGGGTAAATTCGAAATAGCTGTAGACAGGTCCAGCCGCCGCGTGGAGCGTGCCGTCTGGGTCTGAGTAGACAACAACTAAGACGTTGAATTTCCCCACTCCTTCCTCCAGAACTGTCCCGGAGTAGTACTCTGTGTGAACATCTGCCACTGAGGCCACTCCGGCAGTTTTCTCCGCCGCGGACAATGAATCCCAAAGCCGTCTCGCGGAATAACCGATACTAAACTGCATGCTCTCACTGAGAGATTCTCCTTGAAGCTCAAGAATGGACGCGTTCAAAAACAATTCACAGGCGTTCATAAACGAAGTCAGGCTCCAATTCAAATACTGATTCGTATCCTGTGGAATCAACCCAAAACTTTCCAAGCCGTTTACGGTCATGTTAACCAGACCTATGAGCCTACGATACGTCTCCGGGTATGGCTCTACATATGCAGCATAACCACCAGGAGGGCCTCCCCAACCCATCGAGCCAGACGGTTTTGCATACAGGATCGTGTCGTGCCGCAGTTCCGTCCACGTTCCCATGAACGTCTGAAGCTTCTCGTAACCCCATGCGGGCCGAGTCATAAAAGTCGGATATGCCGCGTCTGAAGGTATGACTTGCAGGGTACTGTTCGCGGTGAAGAGCCAGCTCCAGTAAAGATTCTTAGTCCAATTCTCTATGTTCAATGCTTGGAACTGCTCCCTCAGACTCTCCAACTGAGAAGTGTAGTTCTCATACATTGTTTCTGTCCGGTTGAGAATACTTCTGGACACGTCCGAACCTAGAACAGCTGGCACATCCAAACCCTTAGGAAACAACCTTGGAAGAGTGTGGTTTCCCACCTGGGGAAAAACCAGCTGCTGGAACATGTAGGAGTCCGGAATGAAGCGTTGCCCCATGAATCTTAGTCCAGCCGTATCATTGAACGCCTTTTGAAGATCCTCTTTAGAAAAAGGAGTCTTAGAAAAAGGAGTCCCTATGATTTTTGCTTCGTTGAGTGACAAAAGCTCTTGGCCGAGATTTGCGACGGCATTTTTGTCAAATGTCTGTTCTGGTGACGTTATCCCGTTTTCCTCCAAGACGGCCAAATAGTCGTCAAAAGTCAAGTCATCTGATGTTCCTACAAAAAACGCGGTCACCTGATACATTCTTATCCAGTTGTAGTAAACGCCCGCGTTCCTTGCGACGGTCAATGTCAAGAGCGCTGCTGCCCTGGTCTGCTCCACATCTATATGGCCATCCGTCAAAAGTGTAAAACGCATCCTGCCCAACCACATCATCGTCCTGAAGTATGCTTGCAACTGCTCATTCTGGGTGTAATGTCCTCTGGGAACGTACTGCGAATAATCTTCCTTATATCCGAAGATCGGGCTGACCGCTATTTCATCATGAGCCGAAATCAGTCGCAGTTCTTCGTTAGCTTCCGTCGTAGAAGGCCTGAAACTCGGCTGCATCAAAGCGTGAGCAACTTCCAGGTATTTGACAACAAGCAAGGATGCGTCCTTAAGAGGCGTCTGGGACAAGTCTTGAGCTTCCTTCTGCGCTTCGGTCAGAAGAATGCTCAACGTGGCGTTGATCTCCTTTATGAATTCGTTCATCTCGATTCTCTTCAGCGTGTCATCAAAAACGATGTGATAAGCGTACAGAACAGAATCCGTGGTGACCAATGTCGGCAACTCTGAGCCACCTGCCCACTCACTCACGTCGAAGAAATGATCATAGAAGTCTGCCACGGTCTCGTACGGATTTTTCCTCAGCACGACAAAACCGTTTCCAGATAGATAGCTCTCCTGTTCAGGCGCTATTCCCAGCAGATCCTTAAGCGCCGCATAGCCGCTGACCTCCGTCAAATTCAATGGCAAAGCATACTGCAACGCATTAATGTTCAAAGCTCTCTCTTGAAACTGGCAAGCGAAAACCTTTCCCTCGTACGGATTCGGCGTCTCGGTCTTTCCAAAGTTAGTGGCTGCAACTGCCAAATCGACTATGTCAATGACGCCATCCGTATTCAGATCACAAGAAGGCCTGTAGCGAGCGTCTTCTGCCTTTGAGCCGTAGGCCTTGGCAATCAATGCTATGTCCACGATGTTGACTCTTCTATCACAATTAACGTCGCACAACGGAAACACTAAGGGCAAAGAGGACTGAGGAGTACTGAACGCCAAGGATAACAAGCTTGCCGTCAACAACGTGACAATCACAATGGCGCTTCTCGGCCTCTTCACAGTCTCCTCCCCTTACGTATAATGAGTAAACTCGAAAATATATCTTGTGGAAAAACATTCAGTCAGAAACGTAGGATGACAATCAGTGTTACCAGTAGCCTTTTCCATGATGAAAGGTCTTGTCGCTGTTCATTATATGATGGCACATTGCCTTTGAACAGATGGGAACGAACATTGTTCCTTCATCGTACCTCGTTCTTCCATGTCCTTCTTCGAAGGACACTTCTCTGTTCATCGTCGTGAATCCGATCGTTCCGTAGAATTTGTGAGCGTTCTGGTGAGGTCAGAGTTGAGGCAGGCGACTCAAGAGTATTGCCAGGGGTTTGAGGAAAAATCAGTTAGGTTAAATAACGCGTATATGCTTTCAAAATACTTCTAAACTTGATAATCTAGCCGTGGTTACTGGATGGAAAGGACTCCAAAACTGACAGTGACCTTGCTTACCGGGCGAACAATAGAGCAGGGCGTAGGCAAGGAACATGGGAAAGCCTCCAAAGATTACATGGAGAGCGTTTCAGTCTGCTACCTAGACCCAGAAGATTTGAAGAAGCTTGGAATAAAAGAGAGAACCACCATTCAAGTTTCCACAGATTACGGCTCAATAGTCCTTAAAGCCTTGAAATCTCTGAGAGGACCGCATCAGGGAGTAATCTTTGTTCCTTATGGTCCATGGGCAAACGCCATAGTCAACCCTGAAACCAATAGTATCGGAATGCCTTCTCTCAAAGGAATCCCTGCAGTAATTGAGCCTGCTCCCAACAAGTCCGTTCTTCACTTGGAAGAGCTTCTCAAGGACCAATTTAGGAAGGAGTAGCATGCCGGTTGTCAAGGCTGTGACCTGTCCGGTGTGCGGAAGCCTCTGCGACGACATAGAGCTAAGAATTGAAGATGAAAGAATAGTCAAGGTCAAAAACGGTTGTTCCATGTGCGAAGCGAAATTTTTGAACTATACTCAACATAGGCTTTTGAAACCGCTAATAAGAAGAAACGGCAAACTCGTGAAAGTTTCGTTAAAAGAAGCCATAACAAGAGCTGCCGAAATCCTAGTGCAAGCAGACTATCCGATTCTTTACGGTTGGAGTTCAACAAGTTGCGAAGCTATACGCGTGGGGATCGAGCTGGCGGAGGAAGTCGGCGGAGTGATCGATAACACTTCCACTGTTTGCCACGGCCCCTCGGAGCTAAGCGTGCAAGATGTTGGAATGTCAACATGCACCTTGGGGCAGATTAGACACAGAGCAGATCTCGTGATATACTGGGGAAGCAACCCGTGGAGCGCTCACCCAAGACACATAGAAAGGTACACAACCTTCTCTGAGGGAAAATTTGAGAAAAGCGAATGGAAGGGATACCTGAAAAAAACCAAAGCCGCAACGGCTAAGAAAAAAATTCAAGTCGTCCTGAGAAGAGTCGTCACCGAGGAAAAGCCGGCCATTCCAACGTCTCTTGAAATTGCACCTTGTCCGGCAATCTTGAAAAAAGGAAGGAAACTGATAGTTGTTGATGTAAGAAGGACAAGAACGGCTGAAAACGCTGACTACTTTATTCAAGTTGAACCTAGCAAGGACTACGAGCTTCTGCAAGTCTTCAGGGCATTGATTCGGGACCAAGAAATCGATGCAGACAATGTCGCCGGTGTCCCGATTGAATACTTGGAAGAAGTAGCTGACACGATGATTGGATGCAATTTCGGGGTGATCTTCTTCGGACTTGGATTGACAATGAGCCGGGGAAAGTTGCGCAACGTCGATGCAGCACTTTCTTTAACTCGCGATTTGAATACGCGGACGAAGTTTGTGATAATGCCCATGCGTGGACATTTCAATGTCACAGGTGCAGACACTGTTTTCACGTGGCAGACGGGTTACCCTTACGCCGTCGACTTTTCGCTGGGCTATCCGCGGTACAATCCGGGAGAAACATCAGTTGCCGACATTCTTTTGCGTAAAGAGTCAGACGCCGCTCTAGTGGTTGCTTCAGACCCAGTTGCAAACTTTCCGAAAGAAGCGGCTCAAAACCTAGTTAAGAATCCGCTTATTGTCATTGACCCTCACCTAAACGCAACTAGCCAAATGGCTGACGTTGTTTTTCCCGCAACCTTCGTGGGGATAGAGGCAGAGGGAACAGCGTACCGCATGGACCATGTGCCTCTTCCACTTAAGAAAGTAGTTGAGCCTCCTAAGGGGGTGCTTCCGGATGAAGAGATTCTGAGAAGGATACTTTCAGAGGTCAGAAAGATTAAGAAGAGAAGAAACATGAAAGAGGAGGCAAAGTGAATGGAGCTGCTGATAAAGAACGGCTTCGTCTTCGATCCCGTCAACGGTGTTAACGGCGAAAAAATGGATATTGCGGTCAAAGACGGAAAGATCGTGGAAAAAGTCAATGAGCGTAAGGCAAAGAAGATAGAGGCATCTGGAATGATTGTTATGGCAGGCGGGGTGGATATCCATTGCCATATTGCCGGTTCAGAAGTAAATACTGGGAGACTTCTGAGGCCTGAAGACCACTTCAAAGATTTTGAACATAAGACATCCATAACAAGATCCGGAGTTGGCCGTTCAGTTCCGTCAACTTTCACCACAGGCTACCGTTATGCTAGGATGGGTTACACCACGATAATGAATCCTTCAATGCCTCCTCTGGAAGCGAAGCATACGCATGAAGAGCTCAGCGACACTCCCATGGTTGATAAGGCATCGTATCCGCTTCTCGGGGATTGGTGGTTCGTGCTTGAATACTTGGCAGCCGGGAACGTTGAGGAATGTGCAAGACACGTAGCGTGGCTGGTCAGCTCCACGAAGGGTTACGCCATAAAGATTGTCAATCCAGGCGGACTGGAGGCTTGGGGTTTTGGTCACAACGTTAAAGGCTTAGACGATCAGGTTCCATATTTCTGCATCACTCCGCGGGAAATTATCCGTGGACTATGCAAGGTAAATAAGCTTCTAAACCTGCCTCACACTATCCATGTCCACACGAATAATCTTGGAAAGCCTGGTAACTTCATAACAGCCCTAGAAACTATGAAATGTGTGGAGGATCTAGCGACTGGAAACAGACCTGCAATTCACATAACACATTGCCAGTTCAGTGCCTTCAAAGGGGACGACTGGAAAACATTAGAGTCAGGGGCCGAGGAAATCGCGAACTACGTTAACAACCATTCTCACGCAACCTTGGACATGGGCCAAGTAATCTTTGCAGATACTACAACGATGACTGCTGATGGCCCGTTTCAGTATATTCTTTATGGGCTAACTGGAAACAAGTGGGTGAATCATGATGTGGAAACGGAAACAAGCGCGGGCATCGTGCCCTTCCATTATCGCCGTAAAAGCTACGTTCACTCGATCCAATGGTCAATAGGCTTGGAACTGGCTTTGCTGATTAAAGATCCTTGGAAGATCTTCATGACAACGGACCATCCGAACGGTGGTCCATTCACCTCCTATCCAAGGATTATCGCTTGGCTAATGAGCAGAAAAGCAAGAGAAGCAACTTTGAAAAAGATCAATCAAAGAGCAAGAAACAGAAGCCTCCTACAGTCGATAGATCGTGAGCTAAGCTTCTACGAAATTGCAGTCGTGACAAGGGCGGGACAAACCAAGGCTTTAGGTCTTAAGAACAAAGGGCATCTGGGCATGGGGGCAGACGCAGACATATCCATATTTAATGTAAATCCGGAAACAACAGATACTTCAAGGAAGTACAAAACTGTCAGAAAAGCCTTCAGAAGGGCTGCATACACCATAAAAGCTGGAAAACCTGTGGTCAAAGACGGAGAGATATTGAAGCACATCGAAGGGTGCACAATGTGGCTCGATGTACAAGTGTCAGAACCTGCAGGAATAGCGGGCGAAATGAAAAGCAGATTCAAGGAATACTGGACAGTTGAATATGAAAACTATCCTGTGAATGAAGATTATCTGAGGATTTCACAACCAATAGTGGTCAGGGCCGGTGTCTAGGTGATAAACTTACACTGCATCGGGGAACTCAAATTTCCAGTAATAGCGGAATGCATAACCCCAGACGTTTTTCAAGGCAAAACAAGGGAAGAAATAGAGGAATTGAAAGTTTGGGAAGGGAACAAACAGAAGAACCTCAGTGAACTGTTTAGGATTGATGAAGCCAAAATGGAAAGTCCACCTGAGAGCTTCATTATAACCGTTAATGGTGACGTAAGCAAAGTTCGAGGGATCGGGTCAGGCATGAAAGATGGAGAAATCACAATCAATGGCGATGCAGGTATGCATCTTGGTGAGGAGATGAAGGGTGGCAAAATAACGGTGCACGGAAACCTCGGAGCATGGGCTGGCGCAATGATGAAAGGTGGAACAATTGAAGTTCACGGAAATGCTGGTGATTACCTAGGCGCACCTTACCGTGGATGCAGTGATGGTATGCGTGGAGGGAAAATAATCGTTTATGGGAACGTTGGAACGGAAGCAGGGGCTTACATGAAAAAGGGCATAATCAAGATCTATGGAAATGCTGGGCAATTCCTAGGCTTCCGTATGCACGGGGGAACAATTTACGTTCAAAAGGACTGCGAAGCAAGAGCTGGCGCTTGCATGACTGATGGCAAAATCGTCGTCAACGACTTCTTAGAGTCTGTTGTGCCAACGTTCCCGATAGACAGTGTCAAAGCGAAAGTAAAAATTGAAGAAGACGAATCAGCTGAGGGGCCCTTTTACGTTTTTCTCGGAGACCTTGCAGAAAATGGAAAAGGCAAACTTTATGTCTCCAAAGAGAAAAATCCACATCTAAGCTGCTACGAAAAATTTCTTTGAGGGAAAACTCTTGAAAAAGCCTCTGAGCGTAAATCGTCTAGCATGGAAACTAGTGCAGAAACTGTTCGAAGATCCAAATCTTTACGGAGTGAAAGTTGAGAAAACAAAATCTGGGCCCATAATTGTGGACGCAGGGATAAAAGCTAAAGGAGGTTTTCAGGCAGGAAGACTCATAACTGAAATCTGCATGGGCGGTTGCGGGAAAGCGGAAATAATTTACAGAAAATATGGCGAAATGGAACTTCCTTCAATATTCGTTTACACAGACCACCCTGTAATTGCAACTTTAGGTTCGCAATATGCAGGCTGGCAAATAAATGAAGAAGGCTGCTTTGCAATAGGCTCTGGACCAGCAAGAGCGTTGGCTCAGAGGCCGAAGGAAATCTGCGCAGAGATCGGTTACAAGGACGATTTTGATAAGGGCATTGTGGTTTTAGAAACTGACAAGCATCCGCCGGAAAAAGTGATAGAACGCCTTGGAAAAGACTGCAAAGTCTCATCAGAAAATATCGTAGTGATTCTGACGCCGACAACCAGCCTTGCTGGGGCGACTCAAGTTTCAGGTAGGATAGTTGAAACTGGAATTCACAAACTTAGAAGACTTGGACTGGACCCGAATGTGATTCTGTACGCTTGGGGTTGTGCACCAATTCCGCCGATTCATCCAAAATTTGCAGAAGCAATGGCGAGAACGAATGATGCAATCCTCTACGGCGGAACAGCTTACTATGTTGTTGAATATACTAAGGAAGAAAAACTGAAGGAAATCATAAAGAAGGCACCGTCAATAGCGTCTGAAGCCTATGGAAAGCCCTTCATAGAAATCTTCAAAGAAGCAAAATATAATTTCTATAAAATAGACCCAAATCTCTTTGCACCTGCAGTCATTATAATAAACAACTTGAAAACAGGCAACATATTTGAAAATGGAGAAATCAACGTTGACGCAATCAGGAAATCATTTGGGTTTTCTAGCTAACGCAGCTCGTCAAACTGATTTTTCAAATTTTGAGGGATGAAAGAATCTGAGGATGAATTCTCTGAATCCAATGTTTCCTGCGAGTGCGCCCATCAGAAGGCTCATTACCGTTATTTCTATCCATGCTTTTGGAATGACTAGGGGTATCATGAAATCCATTGAAAATGGCAAGACAAGAGTTACTATGTATAGGAAGTAGAAAACAGTGTAAATAGATTCGGGAACATAAGACAGAAGCGTTATAGGAACTGCCAAAATGGAATGGCGGCCACTGTTGCCTATTCCTAGTCTTCTGTAGAGAAAACCAGCCGCTAGACCGGTCATTGCCTTGCCAAGTGGCACCCCTATGAGAGAAAGCACTCCGAGCCCACCCAACACATAGCCAAAATAATAACCGGCGTAAATGCCGCTCAGAAATCCAACCACAGCGCCTACGTATGGCCCACCAAAGATGGCCGCTACGAAAGTTGCTATGTGAGACAGATCCAACGCTGCACCCCCTTGCCCCGCAGCACTCAGCACTGGTGCAATATTCAGTGAGATTGCTGAGAGAGTTATTCCCAAGGCACTCATCATCGCAATGAACGCTGTCTGTTTCGCATTCATACTTTTCATCTCCAAAGCCTTGTGATGATAGTTCAGGATTATTATTTAAGAGTAACTACTCAGAAAGGAGTAAACATTCCTCGCTAACTTGAAAGATAAATATGCCTTGTGCATACTTTCTACTGGGAAAGCCATTGTCTGATGTAGTAAAACTCTCTTCAAAAGACGTCAAAGGCTGGCTTGAACGCGAAACCGGATCAATTTTCATTCCAGTCCACGCGAAAGCGCAAAGACTGCTTGATGAGATGCATAAAACGCTTGATAATCTGACCGAAGTCTCAAAGACGCTCCTAGACAACAGTGGAAAAGAGATTGAAAAACGAAATATGAAGACTTACCGCAGAGCTAGAGCCTTGAACAAGCTGGCACGCCTATTTCTAGATCGAATGCGCCTGATAAAAGTCCCAGACCAGGTCTCCTATGATAGCTTCGGCAAATTTGTCCAAGAAACGCAAAAAGCATTTGCAGTCACTGATGTTGATGTTAGAAACTGGTTTCCGCGGATCTCCCCCTTCTTCATTCTGGACAGGCGAAAATTCTTGGTGATTTTTGAAAGAGCAAAAGAATCGTTGAGAGATCTTAACAGTTTCCTTGGGAAAGAATATGTAAAGACTAAGACCTTGGAAGAGACATTCCAACTCATCGACAAGTCACTGGCACTTGAACGGCAGTTGGCGAAGCTCAAGGAGCAAAGAACAAGGACTCAGAATGAGAAGGCTTCAATTGAGATCCAAATAGCTGAAACAAAGCAGAAAATGGTCGATTTGAAAAGCAAAGGAAGCATCAGCCAACTAAGTCAAACCAGCACGGAGATAGATGCACTTTGCTTAGAGGTAAAAAACAGCCTTCACCATCTTCAGAAACCGTTCATCAAGCTTCAATCGCTTGCAACTCACGGTGAAGGAAGCGGACTAACACCTGAGGAACTTGCCAAACTTAATCAATACTTGGAAAATCCATTCGAAGCTTTTTCCACGGAAGTTTCAGGGCATCCTTTGCTAAGGCAAATACTCCTGAAATTGGATCGGTCAATTTCCGAGGGAAAGCTAAAATTGAAACCGGAAAAGACACGAAAAGCAGAACAAGCCATAGACAACATTCTTAACAAAAACTCGCTAGCAAATCTTCATAAAAAATGCGCAGATGCGATCACCCGAAGAACCGAGCTTTCAACATCTGAAGAACTAACAATGATGCAGCAACATCTGTCAAAACTTCAAGAGCAGCTGGAAAACCTTGCGAGAAAAAAAAGAATTGTTGAGACGGAAGAAAATTCAGTACAAAAAACCGTTAACGAAACGTCGGAAAGGATTCGCAATAACAAGGCCGAAATAGAAAAGAACATTTTCAGCTTCATGGCAAAGAGTGTCCGCGTCGAGTAGTCTGAGGCCCATTATTTGCAAATCAGTGTCTCGCAAATCGTCAAGGAAGCCCTGGAAATTCCAGGCGAAGGTTTTATCAGACTGGTTGAAGAGGCCAATCACTTACTTGAAATGGAGAACGGAAAAGTTGGCAACTTCAACGTCGTAGGAAGACTTGCCAAAATTAAGTCTTCAGGCGAGTCGCTGGTTGTCGGAGACTTGCATGGAGACCTTGAGAGTCTGATCCAGATTCTGCAGGAAAGCAATTTTCTACAGAAAATGGGCCAAAACGCTGATTCGGTTATGATCTTTCTCGGAGACTACGGCGACCGGGGCGAATACTCCGCAGAGGTCTATTACACCGTTCTAAAACTGAAATTGCTTTATCCGACACAGATTGTTTTGATGCGCGGAAACCATGAGGGCCCAAAAGACCTGATGCCTTCCCCACATGATTTACCAATGCAGTTTCAAGCGAGATTCGGCGAAGAATACACCAAGGCATACGGCAAGATTCGCGAACTTTTTGAACATCTTTATAATGTCATACTTGTTAAGGAGCGTTACTTGATGGTTCACGGAGGTTTGCCACAGCGAGCGAACACGATTGAGGATTTGGCGTACGCCCACTTGTCATACCCGAAAAGAACCTTTTTAGAGGATATGCTATGGAGTGACCCGGGTGAAGGAGCCGAAGAGGTATATGCGTCGCCTAGAGGTGCGGGAAAAATCTTTGGCATAAACATAACAACGGAGGCCCTAAAGAAATTTGGCGTCAAAATTCTGATTAGAGGGCATGAGCCTTGTGAGGAAGGCTTCAAAATTGATCATGATGGCAAAGTTCTAACGTTGTTTTCGCGAAAAGGTCCGCCATACTTCAACGCTCACGGTGCTTACTTGAATGTCAGGCTGTCTGAAAAGTTAGACAATGCAGAACAACTAGTCCCTTTCATCCACAAATTCTAGGTCTACGCCTCAACACGGAAACTTTAAGAACAAAGCCAAGTAGCATTTTTCGTAGACTCAATCGTACAGAAGGTTTCGTTTTTGAAAATTGGAATTCTGACAAGGAATCGAAACTCTTACAGTTCAGCTCAGCTTCGAGAAGCCTTGGACAAGCGAAGTGTTTCACATTTATGCTTCAGCTTTCCAGAATTAATTGCACGTGTTGGATACAGGCCCCTCCTCAATGTTGGCAGCCTCAACATCAGAGAGGAACTCAACGGTCTAGTAATCCGGCCAATTGGGCGGGGCTCTCTTGAGGAGTTAGTTTTCAGAATGGATGTTCTTTATCGGCTTCAACGATTAGGTTTGTACGTGATAAATCCGCCTGAAGCGATTGAGCATTGTGTTGACAAATATGACATTCTGGCAATTTTGGAAGAGAACGGCCTACCTGTGCCACGCACAGCGGTGACTGAAAACATTGACGAAGCCCTAAAAGCTTTCAAAGAACTCGGCGGAGACGTCATCGTCAAACCAATATTCGGTTCCAGAGGAGTAGGAGCCACAAGAGTTAGTGATCCGGAGGTTGCCTCCACAGTCTTTAGGGCTGTAAGGTTTTACCATGGAGTAATCTATCTTCAAGAGTTTGTGCATCACGGTTTCTCTGATATTCGTGCGTTTGTCGTCGGCAACCGCGTTGTTGCCGCAATGCGACGTATCGCGGAAGGCTGGAAAGCCAATTACAGTCAAGGGGCTCGCCCTGTGCCATTAGACCTTGATAAGGCGCTTGAAGAGATGGCTGTTAAATCAGCCAGCCTCATCGAATGCAAGATCGGCGGTGTAGACATTCTAGAAGGCCCAGAGGGACCCGTTGTTGTTGACGTCAACAGTCAACCAGGATGGAGAGGCCTGCAGTCTGCGGCAAAGGTTAACATTGCCGATGAAGTTGTGGATTTTATCCTATCGGAACTTAGGAAGTGAACATCATGTTGAAAGTTGAGATTGTAAGAATTGACGTTTCAAACCAAGAAGCTCGGAAAGTGACTGATTATGTCGCACAAGAGAAGCCATTCTACGTATTCCTAAACCGGACTCATTACGCAACCATTTATTGTTCGCCTTCCAACCTGAAAGAGCTAGCAGTTGGAAATGTCCTTTCCGAAGGAATTGCGGAAACAATTGAGGAGATTCAAGAGATCCGTCTAGAAGCCGAGAAAGGAGTTTGTCACATTAAGCTTATGCCTCAGGTTAATCTGAAAAAGAGGCTAAAACTCTCAAAGCATTTTTCCCGCGTAATTCTTTCAGCCTGCGGAACCAAAGCACCTTACCAACCCTCGCGGAAGCTCGCTAAGATTAGATCAAACTTGAAGGTCAAGGCTGAAGTAATACTAGACTCCGTCAACCGCCTGAACTCCATCGCAGAGACTTTTCAAAAAACTGGCGGCGTACACGTTGCAGCAATCTACAAAGTTGACGGAACTCTCGTAGCCTTCGCTGAAGACGTTGGCCGCCACAACGCTGTCGACAAAGTAATCGGCATCACATCACAGAACAAGACGCTTCTAGGCAACTGCTTCCTAGTCTTAAGCGGACGGCTAACAGGAGACATAGTCTTTAAAGCGGCAAGGGTTGGCTTACCATTGGTAGCCTCCTTAGCTGCGGCAATAGATTCCGGCATTGATGTTGCTAAGGAAGTCAACCTAACCCTAATTGGATTTGTGCGAGGAAAGCGCATGAACGTCTACACTTCTCCAGAAATGGTTCTCCAAAAAGAGGGAGACTAACCGATGTTAATTGAAGAAGTTCCAATCACCCGTTCAAAAATCATTGTGTTTCTCGATACTGAAAATCGTTGACTATGTTCTATCCAAAAGCAACTTTGCCGAATACTAAGGCTGCCTTTTCCCATTATTTGTTTCTAGGCGATTAATTTTTACGGTCAAGTCCAGCAACCTAGCTAGTCTGTTAATTAGTTGCCTTTCTTTTGCGCTGATGCCGGTTCCCAGATCATTTGCAAGTTTCGAGCCGTAATACGCAGTCGCTAGGAACGTCTTGGCTAAACTTACACAACTTAGAACTGTCTCTAGTTTACCTAGATGAAGATAAAGTGTGACGTCATTTATGATCAGGACTTTGGTGGGATTTTGAATGAACGTGTTCAATAATGGTTCCATGTTTTCTCTATTCAATTGTGCATAGTGTAGCACCTGTTCAAATGATTGCCCTGCGAATCTGGGAGTGTAAACATTTTTTGGTGAAAGATATCTGACACCGCTACTTATCTCTACGTAATCCGTCAGTTTTCCGCCAATTCCTCCGACCTTTCGTGGAGCCAGATCGACAACAGTTATTTCTTCAGGACTTATCAACATTGCCAATTCTTGAAATAGCTTGGCTGCCAACCTGGTTTTACCAGATCCAGCTTCGCCAAGTATTAGCACTTTCTTGCCTAGGATGTCTATGCCTTTCAAAGGCGTTTTCTGTTCATTTCTCCCCAAACAAAGTCTCCCTATTCATTCCCACTCTATCTAAAACTAGAAGAATCATGAATCCTACAATGCATCCGGGCACAGAGCTCAATGCCCAGCCTGACCCAAAGATTAGAAAGGCAGATAGAAATCCTTCTTTTGTCGTCAAATCTAGAAGTTTTTGAAGTCCTAGCCAAGGGGCGAGCAGAAAGAGAGCAAGCGGAGCACCTATTAAGACCGTGCCTATGGGTTCCGTAAGAGCCGCTGCTAGGCACTTTCGTTCGCTTATCTTGAAGCGTTTAAGAATCCAGTAAACAACACCAACGACTATGGCGCCAGGTATCCCGCCTGGGAATGCGTAGACAGTGCCTGTTCCCAGCATGTTTCTGATCGTTCCTATAAAAACAGCTGCAATAGCCCCCCAGTAGGGACCTGTGAGCACTCCTAAAATTGCGTTAATCATATGCTGTGTTGGGTTCGCTTTGGTGCCCAGAAATTCAAACCAAGCGAAAGGCGATATAGCTATTCCTAAGGCCGAAAAGACGGAGACTAACGCCAACTTTTTGACATGGATCATCCCTGCTTTCGTAGTCATGTCTTGTTCGCTTCCTTCGCAAGCTGTACGATAAGCTTTGCTAAATCATAGGCTTGCTCGCCAAAAACTACAATCATCGGTTCTTTTCCGATGTCGCCTCTGTGGTAGATCACGTCTGGAGCTTTTCCAATCTTGCTTATAGCTTCCTTTACTCCCCACGGGATAGTCATCCCTTCGATCATTTTAGTCTCTTCAGGTTCCTTCGCTCGGTCATAAGAAGAGACAACCAAGCCACGCTTTTTCAGAAGCTTAATAACTTTGTCTGAAAACTTCAGGTTAACCGTTGCCCTCTTCCTTCTGTCAAGCTTGGCAACTTCAATTATGTATTTGGCTAAGTGAGAAGAGCATGCGAATTTCGGACTGCCAATTGCTCTTGCGCCTTCACATGTTTTTACAATTCTGCCTTCTATGGCGGCTACGTCGTCGATGTTTTCCACGTAGGGAATTGCCATTGCGATGTTCATACCTACTTCAGGAACAAGTGTTACAACTTCAGAGCTTGTTTCAAGCAACTTTTTGGCTTTTTCCAAGTTTATCAAGACATCATATCGTGAAGATTCACGGTAGAGATGGGCCATCGGGTTTACTGGACCATAGCCTTTTCCAATGTTTAGGCCAAACTTTATGCTCAAAGTTACAATTCTTTTTGCTTTTTCAACCGCTGTGGGTATGTCTGTTTTCTTGGCAAGTTCAGCTGCTATGGCTGCTGAAAAACTGCAGCCTGTTCCATGTGTGGTCTTTACGTCAAGTCTGGGGGTGCTGAACTTCTTAGTCTTGCCTTCGTAATAGAGGAGATCAACTACTTCGCTGCCCTCTAGGTGTCCGCCCTTTATGATAACGGCTTTTGGTCCCATTTCAGAAATTTTTCTAGACGCAATTTCAGCATCTCTTAGATTCCTTATTTCTGTATCAGTTAGTTTCTCAGCTTCGAATCTGTTAGGCGTTATTACTGTTGCTTTCGGCAAAAGATGATTTTTCAAAGCCTCCACGGCTTCAGGTTTCAGGAGAGGTGCCCCGGATTTGGCGATCATAACGGGGTCAACAACTAGTGGAAAATTGTGTTTTGAAACTTCAGATGAAACGGTTTTGATTATTTCTTCAGTGTGAAGCATTCCTGTTTTTCCAGCGTCGATACCTAAATCTTCAGCAACTGCTTCAATCTGCTTCCGAATCATTTCTGGTTTCAAATCTTCGACAGCCGTAACTGCACAGGTGTTCTGAGCTGTGACGGACGTGATTGCTGTTGTGCCATGAACACCTAAAGCTGCAAAAGTTTTGAGGTCCGCCTGAATCCCAGCGCCGCCTCCGGAATCGCTTCCCGCTATCGTTATCGCCACAGGAATTCTGCCGCTTGCTTTTTCCATTTCATGTCACCTTCTCAAGCACATAAAGCGTGATCGCCGAACCTATGAACGACGGTATGCTTGAGCCCCAAGCTGTATAATTATACAGTATGAAATACAGAATTACTCCCACAATCCAAGAAATTATGGGTTTAGTCCTCAGACTTTTTGCTGAAGAATAAAACTCTTCTAGGTTGTATTGTTTTCTTTTGATGATGTAGAAATCCACGGCGACCACCCCGAGTAAAGGAACAAAGACAGCTCCGATGTAGAGAAGGAAACTTTGGTAGGCTGATTGCCAGTTCTCAGGTATTAAGGCTGCCAAGAAAACGCTTATGGCAGTAATTGCGACGATAAGTTTCCATTGTCTGGATTTAGGTGACACATTTTGTAAGGAAACAGCACCGGAGTATATGTCGGCAAAGCAGTTGTCAGTTTCATCCACCAATAATATGGTTAGGGCTAAACCTCCAAACGTAATAGAAATTATTGAGGAGATTATGTCTTTTCCGGGATAAGCTAAAACAAGTATGGCTCCCAAGGCGTAGAACCAAGAATTTGCGAAAGTGTAGCCCGTAAGTGTTCCCAGAATGGCTCCTTTCTCGCTTCTTGAAAATCTGTTGTAATCTGATATTAGCGGCCACCATGATATTGGCATGGCTATGACTAGGTCAAGAGCTAATGCTATGGGTAAGGAACCGTCCCCACTGGATGAAAAGAATTGTGAAAAGTTTGAAACTACAATGTAGGTGATGAAAACCGCGGTTCCATAGGTGAACCATATGGCAAACTTCTCAAGCCAATGTCTTATAACGACTAAAGGGCCTCCGATGCTTAGGATCATGCACCAAACTGCAAAACCGAGAATCCAAAAATATATCGTGTACGAACCTAGAAATTGCCCAGTAATGAGCATGGCGGAATTGGCCATTACGATTATTTCGAATGATGCCCATCCAATAAGCTGTACAACGTTAAGTGTCGTTGGCGCATAGGATCCTTTCAGTCCTAAAACTGCTCTCAAGCTAACCATTGTTGGTATACCGTATCTGCTTCCCAATCCACCAGCCAAGGCTAACATAAGAGAACCTATTATTGAGCCTATCAGGGCAACAACAATCGCACCGACAGCGGATAGACCCGGAACAAGCAAACCGCCAGCTTGAAGCACAAGCAAGCCTACTGCCAAGCTGGACCATAAGACAAAATAGTCAATGGAGCCCAAAATTCGTTTATCTTCCGGTACCGGTTCTGTTCCCCATTCGGGAGGCATCTTAGGAGACAATTCCACTATGCACCTCTAGAAACTCCAGAAAATTACGTTTTCGACCTCTGAAAAGATTTTTCTTTGCGCACTTCTACATCCCTCCGCCAGCATTATCTGGGTCAGGTTCCATGGGTCGACGGTGTTCAACCGTCCTCTCAGCCGGGTCACAATCCCAGCTCCCCTAAACCCTTGAGGGATAATTGTTATTTATCGGTATATTTATCTTTCCTAGGCATAGTTCAAAAGTCACGTTAGGATGCGGTTAGAAAAAATGAAGAGACTGCCAAGGACATTCAATGTTTTGGAGATTGAGAAGAAATGGCAGAGTAAATGGGAAGAAATGGGAGTATATCATTTTGACTGGGCCGACCTGAAGCGCCCTGTCTTCAGTATTGATACTCCTCCGCCATATCCTTCAGGCGAATTCCACGTGGGGTGTGTTCTCAATTGGACATACTTTGATATAGTGGCCCGATACAAACGCATGAAAGGCTACAATGTTCACTTTCCGCAAGGGTGGGACTGCCACGGTTTGCCAGTAGAGGTGGAGGTCGAAAAAACCCATGGAATTAAGAAAACCGATCTTCCGCCAGAACAGTTCAGAAAACTCTGCGAAGAACTTGTGGACAAATACATAGGCATTATGAAGGAAGCCACCACCCGTCTCGGATACTCGATAGATTGGACGACAGAATACAAAACAATGGATCCTGACTATTGGAGACGCACTCAACTATCATTTGTTCTCCTTTACAAAAAAGGTTTCATCTACCGTGGAACGCATCCGGTAAACTGGTGCCCCAGATGCGAAACAGCCATAGCCGATGCTGAGGTTCAGTACGAAACCAGAAGCGCGAAGCTTCATCATATTAAATTCCAACTTGAGAACGGCGGCTGTCTGGAAATAGCGACAACAAGACCGGAGCTGATTCCGGCATGCGTTACGGTGGCTGTAAACCCGGAAGATGAACGTTACAGACGGTATGTTGGAAAGAGAATTCATGTGCCAACGACTGGCAGAATGGTTGAAGTGGTGACTGACGACCTTGTAGATCCGAGATTTGGGACGGGGGTCGTCATGATATGCACTTACGGGGACAAGGCAGACGTGAAGAGCGTTGTCAAACATAATCTTCCAATTATAATGTGTATTGACGAGAAAGGAAGAATGACTAAAAACGCTGGAAAATATGCTGGCATGAAAACTGAGGAAGCGAAAAAGGTCATACTTGAGGACTTGAAGAATGAAGGGTTGCTGAGAAAGGTTGAGGAGTTAAGCCAAGAGGTGAGTATTTGCTGGAGATGTAGGACTCCGATAGAAATCCTTGAAATAGAACAATGGTTTATGAAAACACGCATCCTGACCGACCAAGTCGAAAGGAACGCTCTAGAAATTAAATGGTATCCTGATTACATGAAGTATCGCCTAATCGACTGGGCAAAGTCGCTTGAGTGGGATTGGGTAATATCCCGGCAAAGAGTTTTCGCGACGCCGATACCAATATGGTACTGCAAAAAATGCAACCAAATAGTTCTGGCCGAACCAGACTGGCTGCCGATAGATCCGCGCATCGAAAACCCAAAAGTTGATAAGTGCTCCAAATGCGGGTCAAAAGAGTTCAAACCTGAGAGAGATGTTTTTGACACCTGGTTTGACTCATCCATCACTTGTGCAGTTCACGCTGGTTGGCCCGACAAAACAGATTGGCGAAGACTTTTTCCAGCCGACATGCATCCTTCAGGCGTGGACATTATTCGCACTTGGGCATACTACCTAATGGTTAGACATTTGGCACTTTTCAACGAAAAACCCTACAAAAGCTGCCTAATCAACGGCATGGTTCTCGGATCCGACGGACGCGAAATGCACAAGTCCTTGGGCAATTACGTGGCATCGCAGGACGTCCTATCCAAGTATGGAGCAGACGCCACGAGACAGTGGGCTGCCGGCGGCGGAGCAACAGGTTCAGATATACCTTTCCGTTGGCCAGATGTCGAATACGGCTGGCGGTTTCTGATCAAACTCTGGAATGCTTCATGCTTCGTAAGTAACCTGTTGAAAGGCTTCGCGCCAAGTGAAAATGCAGAGTATACGCTTCAACCTCTGGATAGGTGGGTCTTAAGTAAAGCTGAAAAGCTAACCGAGAAAGTTACTGATGCTTTGGAAAAGTGTCAGTTCAACATAGCATTAGAAGAAACGCGTAACTTCACTTGGCATGTCTTTTGCGATTATTACCTAGAGGCCGTGAAAGACAGATTATACAAGCCAGAAACCTACGGACAAGAAAAGAGAAGAGCAGCGCAACACACGCTATACACAGTTTTGCATAGGATTCTTCAGCTTCTGGCACCAATAATACCACATGCTGCAGAGGAAATTTTTCAGATAATGTATGCGGAAGAGAAAGGCTACAAGAGCATACATCTATCTCCCTGGCCAAGTTTCGATAAAAAGCGTATCGATGAAGAAGCTGAAAAGCGGGGGAACCTGATAATGGCAGTTATAACTGAAGCTCGCAAAGAGAAGGCTGAAAAGCATCTACCATTAAACACGCAAATAAAGAAATTGACAATTTACGCTGGAGAAGAGGATGCAGCAGAAATAATTACAGAGGGCCGAGAGGATATTTCTGGTACAATAAAAGTCGCGAAGATTGATGTCTTACCGAGAAAGGGTGAAGGACGGGAAATCAATCCGTACAACATTCACTTCGTTGCTGAATACTAAAGTCGAGTTTCTGGAAGCGATGAAGAGTGAAAAAAGTTGGAATAATAGGTTGCGGGGCAATCGGTACCCTGATCGCTGAAGCGGCTGGAATCGGACTCGTTGAATGTGACGAGTTAGTTCTCTACGATTATAACACAGAGAAGGCAGAGAAGCTTCGCAAATCGCTGCATTTCCCAGTCAGAGTTGTCAAAAGCGTTGGCGAGATGATCAAGCTCAAGCCTGCAGTTATCGTTGAAGCAGCATCACAGCAAGCTGTGAGGGAGTATACTCATGAGATCTTGACAAAAAACATCGAGTTAGTCGTTATGAGTGTTGGTGCTCTCCTAGATTTAGACTTGAAGAGCGAGAAGATTCACATACCGGCTGGAGCTATCGGTGGATTAGACGCGATTTCAACTGCTGCATTAGCAGGAATCGATGAAGTCATTCTGACCACAAGAAAGAATCCCGAGACTTTGGATATGGATAACCGGCAAGAAGAGTTAGTATATGAAGGAAATGCTCAGGAGGCCGTTAAGCTTTATCCAAAAGAAATGAACGTTGCAGCCACTTTAGCTTTAACTATCCAACCGGAGAAAGTGAAGGTGAAGGTGATTTCAGACCCGAAAGTGGATAGAAATGTGCATGAAATCAGAGTCAAATGGAGATATGGCGACATGTTTTTGAAGTTTGAGAATGATCCGCATCCGGAAAATCCGGGAACAAGTGCGCTTGCAGCGTGGTCTGCAATAAAGTTGCTGAAAGAACTTTCAGAAAAATGCGTCTAGCTCAAGGTCTCAAGCCTGTTCCTATATCCACCCAGACCTTTTCGCCTATTTTTTTGTAGCCGATCTTTTCATACGCCTTAATGGCTGAATAATTGTCTGACCTCACAAACAAGGCGGCTGTCTCGGCCTTTCTTAACGCTTCTTCTGTAATGGCAGACACGGCAAAAGTTGCGTAACCTTTGTTTCTATGTCTCGGTTGTGTGAAGACTCCACCTATCATCCAAACCTGCGGCAATTGGAGAAAGGAACCAGCATAAGAAACCAGTCTGCCTCTTACGAAGACTCCGTAGACTGGCATTTTGGTTATCCATTCAATATATTTCTTTATGGCTCTATTCGGGCGGTCTTTCCTATTTGAAACAAGTTCGGCAAGACTTAAGGCATCATCCTTGGTGTTCAACCGCCTCACGAGCTCTGATCTGGAATAATGGGCTTTACCTCTTCTAACCAGCATCCAATTTTCAACGTAATGCTTTTCGTTTGGAAATTTTCGTTGCACAGTCGGTACAAGATTTGGCGGAGTGTGAATAACAAAATTATTTTGGGGTGCATACTCAATTAGTGCTTCAGCTACGTTGTTTTCGCATTCTAGAATTATGCTTGGAACATCCGTGGCGGTGTAAATGAGAATGTATCCTTTGAGGCCGCCATTCTCAAGAGCTGCATACATTGTTGTGTGCTTGGGGTCGCATTGAATGTCATAGAAGGCGAAAACGTGTCTAATTATGTCTGATTTTAGGGAATCAATCATACGTTGCTTGTTGGCTTCATTGACTTTCTCAATTTTAAACATCAAGTCACAGCCTTTGGTTTCCGTTTCTCATAACATTCTGAACGATTGATGGAACTTCGCTCAGAGTTTGAACAGAATAGTCCGCTTGGAGATGCGCTTCTTCTTCAGGGTTTCGTTTGACAATGATAGATATTCCGTTGGCGTTCTTCGCGGCTAATAGGTCAAGAATCAAATCGCCAACCATAAAGAAGTTCTTTGCGCAAAGCCTTTTGATAGCCAGCAGTGTGCCTTCTGGGTCTGGTTTCAGTTTCTCCACGTCTTCCCGAGTAATGATCACGTCGAAATATTCGTCTAGGCCATGTAGCTGAAAAACCATGCCTACTGCTTCTCTTGACGTGTTGGTAACCAATCCCATTTTTGTTTCTTGCTTTTTTAGCTCTTCTAGCGTCGAGAGAGTCTCTGGGAAAAGCTTTGAATTTCTCGCTGCATCCAACTCATATTCCTTAAGAAATTCTGCCATTTCCTGACGAAATTTTTGAGCATCTGTCTTGCTGAAATTTCTTTTAACGTATTCCGAAGCTTTGTTGCGCATCAAAGTGGACCGTTCGATTCCTTCTAATATATTGGGTGGGATTGCAAGTTCTATTAGTTTTCTTCTGGTTTGAAGTCTAAATTCTAAAACATGTTCTGGGTCTTCCCATGGAGTCTGGACCAACGTGCCCTCCAGGTCGAATATCGTTGCCCAAGTCATTGGGTTATCCTTCAGTCTTCTTGATTTCTTCCATGAGCTTGTCAATTTCTTCTTCTGTGTTGTAGAAATGTGGTGAAACTCTAATGCCATGGGCTCTCGCGGAAACGACTATTCCCTTCTTCTTTAGTTTTTCAACTATCTTTTGCGGTTTGCCCGTTTTGAAGTTAACTATTCCAGAACGGCACGATTTTTCTTCCGGCGTCTGAAGTTTAAGGCCTAAGTCTTTAACCGCGTCTATCAAACAGTCCGTCAGTTTCATTATTCTTCTCTTAATGTTGTCAGTTCCAAAGCTTAACAGTATTTTCATTGCTTCTGCTGCACCTACAAAGCTTATGGTACTCGGTGAACCAACTTCAAAACGGCTTGCAGTCTTTGAAAGGCTTAAGTTCCAAATGTCCCAAAAATCTAATGTATCAAATATTTCTTGATTCACGCTTGCCCAGCCGACGAATGGTGGCTCAAACTTTTCGATAAGTTCATCCCTGACATAAAGGTAGGCCGCTCCAGGAGGGCTTAACAACCACTTGTAGCCTGCAGCCATCAAGAAGTCAACGTCATCTCTTCTAACGTCAATCGGCATTGTTCCAACTGACTGTATGGCGTCAACAATTAGATACGCCCCATGTTCATGCACTATTTCGCTTAAGACTCGTAGATTATGGCGAAAGCCGTTCATGTATTCAACATGGCTTATTGCAACCGCAACGGTCTTGTCGTCGACAGCTTTCTCCATGTCATCCAGCAACACTTTCCCATTAACGTTCCTGACGTAGTGAACTTTCACGCCTAGACTTTTGCGCAACCAGGGGTAGACCACGGAAGGATACTCTAAATCGGTTGTGACAATTTTCGAACCAGCAGGATAATTAAGCACGTTTGCAGCTATGTTTAATCCCACGGAAGTGTTTTCAATGAGGGCTATTTCTCCAAGTTTCGCGCCGATCAGTTTCGCGAAGTATTGCTTTCCGCCATCGTCAAATTCGATCGAACTTGTTCCGAATTTCGAATAATCGTTAGCGTACTTGCGAACAGCGTCAGCAACGGGTTTCGGAAGCGGAGACTGTGCAGCATGATTCAAAAACACCTTATTCTTAGTCACTGGAAATTGCTCACGAACCTTCCGTATATCTTCCATGTGACCTTCCATCCGATGTTGCGTCAGTAACCCTAAACTAATTGCATTCAACTATTAAAGCCTCAAGTTCCACCTGAGCGCGAATTTTTTCAACAATGTCTACATTTCACCTCTTATTGTACACCAGAAATCGCGAAACCGCCGAAGCAAATCCAGTTTTTTCTCAGTAACCTCTTTAGTTCGTCAATTGTATTTTCAACAATCTTGCGACAGTAAGCAGGCTCTTCTGGCGCGGTGTACGGTTCTTTGAGGTTAATTTCCCCCAGACCGATTATTCCCGCTATAAGTGCGTACCAGCAAAGCGGCAAGACTTTAGGATTGTATCCGCTCCCAGGCATCAGAACAAGCTTTCCGTCGCAGACTTTGTCGGCGGTCTGTCTAATAATGCGCGCTAGTTCAAAGAAGCCTTTAACTGTTATTCCCAAGTTACCGAGCGTGTCTGCAAAATGCGGATCACTTCCACCGTTCACGATGATAATCTGGGGTTTAAACTCCTCAGCCAAGGGGACAAAGATCTCGTTCAAGGCATAAAGATAAGTGCCGTCGCCTGTTCCAAGAGGTAATGGCACATTAACGTTGTAACCTTGACCTTTTCCTTCTCCAATCTGCCATGTAAATCCGGTTCCTGGATAAATCGTCCTTGGGTCTTGATGCAATGAGATGTAAAGCACGGTAGGGTCTCGGTAATAAATATCGCTTGTGCCATTTCCAAAGTGGACATCATGATCCAAAATCAAAAACCGTTCAACACCGTATTTAGCTCTCAAATATTCGGTTAGAACAGCTACATCATTGAATAGGCAAAATCCTCCGCCGAAATTTCTTCCAGCATGATGGTAGCCGCCGCCTATGGAAATTGCCCTCATCGCTCTGTTCTCGAGGACAGCTCTACCGCATTCAATTGCGCTGCCAGAAACAAGTAGTGCTGCTTCAAGTATTTCAGGAGAAACAGGTGTTTCAATGTCATATGGCTTGTTTTCTCTTGCTAAGCGAAAAATTAAGTCTACATAATCTTTATCATGGGCCCTCAGCAAGTCTTCGCTTTTTGCTGGTTGGGGTTGAATGAGGTCAAAGTCGCGAAGGTCGAGTAATCCTTGGCTTTGAAAAAATTTCATGGCGTTTACAAAGCGATCGCCTCTAAATGGATGCCCTTCACCTAGATCGTACTGCTTAAATTTCTCATGAAAACTCATTATCACTTTCTCAGTCAATTAAAGGCACTCCCAAATGCAAAATGAACCTAGATGAATATAAAATTCTGTGTCCAACCATGAATTCGCTAAGGAAAAAATAGGGAAGCTGATGCCGATTGTTACGCTTCTTGTTTCTCTTCGCTTTTGGCCTCTGTCTCAGAATTCTGCGCTTCAGCTGCGCATTCGATTTTCTCTACCACGATCTCTTCTGAGGCCTCTGCTGGTTCCTTTTTCACAGCCGAGGCTGGCTCTTCGGTAAATTTGACTTCTGGTTTGGGGGCCTCTTTCTCTTGAGTTTGCGGTTCAATCTCTTGCTGCCCTATCATAGCGCTATTCGAAAGTTGGTTTACTGCTTCCTCAACAGCGTCTAGCTCTTGCCTTGCAGTTTCAAGTCCCATTGAAAGAAGATCAGTTTCACGTTGATAGATTTGCTCATCTATTTCACCCGTTACGTGTTGGATTTCGAAGTTTGCAAGAAGTATCTCCAGTGTTTTGATTTGCTCTTCGAGCTCCATCGTTTTAGAGGCCATTTTTTCCAGCAAAGCCTTTCGCTGGTTTTCGATTTCTGTCATAGCATCATCTATTTCTCGGTTGAACAGGCTGCAAGTGGACTGTGAAATTTTGCCATTGCTTAGCAAATTGCCCAAAGCTTGTTTCTTTTTATTCGCCAATTCGTATTCTTCGTTTAATCTCCTAAATGAAAGCTTCCACGAGATCAATTTTTGCACCGTGCAACTATTTACCTCGAGAAGAGAAGATAATCTTTGTTAACATGTGGATATATCGCTAGCTGTTTAGAACAGCAGATTTTGTCACTCGGAAATAGAACCAAGCTTTAAAAACCAAACACTTAGTTAACATGTCATAGCCTTGAAAAATGCAACATCTTTCAGCGGCCGATGAAGCTTCAATCATTCTTTGACATGGACTTATTCGGATCTGGAATTAGAGGCACTTGCACAAGTCGCCCCATAGGCTTCTTAAGAGAGATCGACTGATCGAAACCCTAAAAAACACCTTTCCCACATCTACAGACGCTAAAGACAAGGCCCATGTGGGCCCGTAGCTCAGTAAGGACAGAGCACCGGGCTTTTAGGCGACAAGCTTCTGCATGGAAACCCGGGGGTCCCGGGTTCAATTCCCGGCGGGCCCGCCAGAGTCTTCCTAAAGAGGGCTTCGTGAATAAGTTGTGAGTGTGTTCCGTTGTTTTCGTTTCATGACAGTTTAGAATGCTTATTAGAGCTTGTTCTGCCATTCTGTTTGTACCTGAATCGTGTATGTTCTTGCTCCCATGATTTGAGGTAGGGTTAAAATGGTTGTAAATAGGCAAATTCGTAGGAAACTGTCCTGTTTCATCGACAAGATTAAATGTTGGAGGCTCCAAGCATATCATTGGATGTGTGAGGAGAGTGGTGTGGGCGATGTTTTACCTCTCCTTTCTCCCCTCTACCATTCTCCTCATGAACGTTAATTGTTGAGGCTTCTCGGTCTAAATGAATTACGTAAGGTTCTTCTAGAGCAACGTTCTAGTCGTCTTCGTGTAGAAAGGAAAGCTAAGATGAACAAGAAATGAAAGGCTCGTTGTTTGGCTTGTTTTTCATTAAAAGGCGTAGTTCGCGAAAGTGACATGTCGTGAGACACAAAATGCAGCGGACCTAGAATTAGAATGGTGCATAATGCCCGGTAAACTCTGACTTTGAGACCTCTACAGAAGTTAAGCCCAGTTTAAACCTAAAAGGTCTAGAGCATAGCAGAAAGTTCTTAGCAATAAGCCAGAGGTGATGGAAGCCTTCTCCTTTTCTCCCGCTTCAACTGAACAAGTGTATACTGAGTCTTTATAAAACATTTATGTCCCTGTCGGCATATATCGTCTTTGAAAATATGCCTCCCCTGCAACTCATTTCAATTTTTGAAACTTCCTTTTTTAGGGCAGCTGAGTAAAGGTTTTGACGGGAGTAGGCAAATGTTTGAACAAATGGCTGCTGATGCTGTCCAAATGCTGATTTTCACGTTTATACTTACGATAGCTTTCCTAATCGTTACGAGCGCTTTGTGGAAACGTGCTCAAAAAAGTGTTTGATACGCCCTGATCGTCTCTTTTTTGAGACTTCAAAAGA
>Ga0172364_10000438_pt1 | contig 29589 bp, 13 predicted proteins | sample LakKivSesite10cm_FD_114545 | JGI IMG/M metagenome (GOLD analysis project Ga0172364, IMG submission 114545) | Sediment microbial communities from Lake Kivu, Rwanda - Sediment site 10cm | ecosystem: Environmental > Aquatic > Freshwater > Lake > Sediment | place: Rwanda: Western Province, Lake...
AGATGAGGCTGCTGCGCTCCGACTTCGAGGGCATCGCCGTCAACGCGCCCGCCGTGATCGACATCACCAAGAGGCAGGCGCTTCCGGTGGTGGTCGGCATCGGCAAGACCACGCGGCGACAGTGGGAGGTCTACGAGCCCAAGAACCTCTCGCTGGTGGCCTGGGACCCGGACACCGCCCAGGTCTACCTCTCCGACGCCTCCCCGCCCCGCGTCAAGAGGCCCCCCGAGGAGATCACCAGCCGCATGCCCCCCGAGCCCGACGAGGAGCCGCCCTATGCGCAGACGGCCTCGGTGAAGATGGCGGTCAGGGCAAAGGACCGCCTTGAGCTGCCGTGGGCACCGGCGCGGCTGCGCCTGGCGGCGGTCCACTTCGACTGGCTGTCCAACGTCGTGCCGGTGGAGTTGAGGGGCGAGCGCGAGCCTGCACGGGGCAAGCTGCGGAAGATCAGCCCCGAGCCCAACCCGCGCGCCGCGGAGGCCGAACGGGGACTGCTGAAGAAGCCGGCCATTCCCCTGCCGTCCTACGAAGCGACGCCGCTGTCGCCCAAGGCGCCGCCTCAGGGGCTGGCGTTCACCGTCGCCTCGAAGCTGGCGGCCTCCACCAGCCTGCCGGTCTACGGCTCCTTCTCGACGCAGGCCCGCCAGTGGCACATCGACCGCTCCGGCACCGTGCATCCGGGCGCGGGGGGCAGGAAGCTGAAGGTGGTGGCCGTCGTTCCCGTCACGCTGCTGGTGTTCACGCTGGACCTGCCCCTCCCGAAACGATTCGACTGGGGCGTGCCCGTCTACGCCGAGGGTCCGGTGGAGGCGGGCAGCACCATCGCCGGCCAGTTCGCCATCGATGCGCTGCGGGGCGGCACGACCCGACTGGCCTCGGGCCAGCACACGGCATACGTCGTGTTCGACTCGGGCATCTACGGGCCGCAGCCGTTCAGCATCTGAGCGGCGGCAAAATCTTTTGACAGCGGCTCGGGCGGCGCCATAGACTTGCCTCCTGCGTGACCGGGCAGGGACCCGGTGCATGGTTTGGTTGTGCGCCGGAGCGGAGGGCTCCGACCTGCTCCAGTCAGAATGCGAAGGGAACGTGCGCATGTCCGGTGCCGAGACCAGGGAGAACCTTGAGAGGGTTCCCGAAGGCTACGCCGCCGTCGCCGTGCAGGAGTCGCAGGAAGCCGCCCCGCTGCGCATCTGCGTGCTGGCACGCCCCACCGCCGAGGCCATGGGCGGGCACCTGGTCGTCCTGCGCGAGCTGATCGACGGGCGCGTGCTGCTGGGCTGCCTCGTCGACGCCGGCGGCGTCGTGCAGCAGTGGCTGGAGCTGTGGATACAGGACACCTCCGGCCTGGACCAGACGGCCGCGGGCTGCCGCGAGAGCCTGACCAACTCCGTCCTCGACGGGCGCTGGACAAGCTGCTTCCGCGCGCTGGAGGAGATCGACCCCACCAGCGTCATCCGCACCGGCTGGGAAACGGACAACCCGCTGCCGACGTTTCTGGACCCCTCCTCCAAGCGCCCCATGCATCCCGTCGATCCGCAGAGCGGCAAGCAGTGGCAGCTCTGCCGCGACGACGCCCTGCTGGCCTCGCGAAAGCTGCCCATCTACTCCAACTCGCTGCACCGCTACCTCTACCTGCCGGAACTGGGCGAGCAGACGCCCTTCGTGGCCGTCACGGCCGGGGCGCCATCGGGTGAGTCGGTCCTGGCGGCGACGGAGCTGACCGGCGGACGCCGCGGGCTGGTGCCGCTGAACCCCGCGGCGGGGCTGATGTTCGTGCGCGTGCACAGCCCCGTCGCCTTCGAGCCGTTCATCGACTTGCTTTCCGGCGGCTCGTGGGACGGCGTCTTTCACGGGCGCAGCAGCCTCGACCTGGGGCCCACCTGGCGGGCGCTGAAGAACAGCGACCCGGCCCTGACGGGCGGGGGGTGGCTCTTCCTCGGCCGCCACGGACGCAGCGGGCGGATGGTCGAGTCGTTCCACCTGAAGCTGCGTCTGCTGGCCGACGCGGTTTCGGCCGTGCGCGACGCGGTGCGGGTCCAGCAGCGTCCGCTGCTGAACATTTCGGCGGGCAGCTTCGCGGTGCGGCTGGCGTCGCCGGGGGCGGGGCTGCCGTTTTTGTGGACGGCCCGCGCGACGCTGACGGACCCGGGCGACGCGATGGCGCTGCCGATCCGCACGAGCGACGCGCAGTACTTCCTGCGGGCGGCGGGAGCGGGGGCGTCGGTGTACCGTCCGGAGTCGGCCGGCCAGCCGGTCCGCGGGCGCGGGACGGTGCGCATCCGCCAGGTGCTGCCGGAAGTCGGCGGCGCGACGGTGGTCGAGGGCACGTTCGTCACGCAGGAGCGATTCCGCGCGGCGCGGTACGACCTGATCTGGCTGCGGCTGGGGCTGAGCTGCGGGCGGCTGGACCTGTACGGGCAGCTCGAGCAGGAGGCCGCCCTGGCGGCGGGCGAATGGCGCTTCCGCACGATTCCGCAGCGGTTCGGCCAGGACGTGGTCGCGGCGCTGCACGCGGCGGAGGGCGTGCCGGTCGGCGAGACGCCCTTTGAAATCGTGCCTCTTCTGAGCACTCCCTGCGACCTGTATTCGCTGGCGGTGCTGCTGGTCCGCAGCCTGCTGGTGAACGCGCACACCACGCTGCCGGTGGCGCTGGACGAGATGATCAGCCTGGCGCGACAGGTGGCCTCCACCCACGAGGAGTCGCAGGCGCTGGGGCTGCGGATCCGCACGCTCTTCGAGGGCGACGAGCGCTGGGGCCAGTCGCTCGGGCCGCAGCGCCTGGTCAACGACGAGATGGCGCCGGCCGAGGCGTTCGACCTCATTCCGGCCGAGGTGTGGTTCGACACTCTGGGTGCGATCGTGCGCGTGCTGCCGGGCATCGGGCCGGACAGCATCGCCAAGGACTACGGCGACGCCCCGCCGGGCGGGATCCACAAGGTCTTCGACCGCGTGCTGGAGGACCTGAAGGCCCTGCTGGTGCGGACGCGAAGCCTGATCGTGATCGACTGGCGTTATAACCGGGAGGTGCACGCGGTGATCCGCAGCCGCGTGGTGGGTGTGGGTTGAGAAGCAGAGCGGTTCGGGTCGATGTAACGTGTATGGTCCAGTGCGGGCCGGCAGAGGCCCGGGCCGAAAGCCAAACCAGCAAGGAGAGCCGAGATGAAACGGGCAATGGCGGCGTTGGGAATGGTGTGTCTGGGCGCGGCGATGGTCGGATGCGAGGGGCCCTACAACGTCGTGGTCAAGCTGGACGACAAGGACGTGGGCCTCAAGGACAACATCGGGACGGCCAGAGCGGTCGAGATCAACATCATCGCCGTCAACGACGTCGAGCTGCCCCAGTGGGAACAGGTGTCCATGAACGAGTACTGGGAGCCCGACAACGCCCTGCGCAAAAGCGCCAAGAAGATCGTCATGAAGTTCGGGCAGGACCACCCCGCCCGACAGGTGCTCACCCGCCAGGACAAGGCCTGGAAGGACTGGCCCGATGACTACAAGAGGGCCCACCTGCTCATCCTGGCGTCGCTGCCGTGGATCCACAAGGACCAGCCCGGCGGCGCCGACCCCCGGCGGATCATCCTTCCCCTCAACCCGTGGATGTACGACTGGTCGCTCTGGCCGGGAGAGGAAGGCAAGACGATCCCCATCCTGATCCAGTCCGGCGGGCTGCGCTGCCTGCGGCAGCCGAAGAAATAGTGCCGCCCGCGCAGCGACTGCGCCGGGGAAAGGACGAGCGTCAATGGCCGTGTTCGGCGGATACGAGACCGTGCGGGAGCTCTACCGCGGCGGTCTGGCCTCGTCGTCCACGGCGCGGAAGGCGGGCGGCGGCGCGGAGGCATACGTCGTCAAGTGCCTCAGCCCGCTCGGGGCCGAGATGACCGCCGAGCAGGCCGAACGCCAGGTCGAGGCGTTCCTGGAAGGCGCCCGCGCCCACCAGCAGGCCGTCCGCAGCGGCGCCAAGCATTGGGCCGCGCTGCACGAGCTGGGCAAGGCCGACGGCGGGGCGTTCTTCGTCACCGACTACCACCCCAGGTCGATCCGCCACCTCGTGCGCGGGCAGGTCAAGCTCGACGGACGCGGCATCCACGCCCTCGTCACCGGCGTCATCGAGGGACTGATCGAGTTCCAGGCCGCCTGCAAACGCCCACACGGCAACCTCAAGGTCTCCAACATCCTGCTGGCCGGCAAGGGCGGGCTGAGTTCCTCGGCCGTCCTGCTGACCGACCCGGCGCCCTCGGCCGACATCGACCCGAAACTGGGCGACGTGCCGGACTTCCACGCCATCGGCGAGCTGATCTACCAGCTCGTGCTGCTGCGGACCGGGCGGGCGATGGGCGGCTGGCCCGCTCCCGAAGGCGCCGAATGGACCCGCCTGGGGCGCAACGGCGAGAACTGGCGCCAGCTCTGCAACCGCCTGCTGAATCCCAACCTCTCCCCGGGCCTGCTGAGCCTGGAAGACCTGGCCGGGGACGTGCGAAAGCTCCGCGAGGGCAGGAAGATTTCTCCCGTCTTCGCGGTCGTTGCGCTGGTGGTGCTGCTGGTGGGCGCGGCCGGGGGCGACTACACCCTGCGCGGCCCCAACAGCATCGTGGGCAAGCTGTTCGCCCCCGGCGGCGGCAGCACCGTCGTCGACCGGGCCGACTGGGACCGCCTCTGCGCCGAGTACCGCGGTTGGTACACCACGCTGCGAAACGAGGTGGGCGAGCAGGACGTGGAAAAGTGGGCCGCCGACCCCTACCTCAAGGGCAAGGTCCTGCCCGTGCTGAAGCCGGTCCTGTCCGGCCAGGTGGAGGTCAGCCCCCACCGCATGGCCCCGCCCGGAACGGACTTGCGGTTCTGGTCGCCCACGGCCGAGGCGGTCGAGAAAAGTTCGGCCGCCCTGAAGGCCCTGGCGGCGGCCCGGACAGCTCTGGAGAGCGAAGGCTGGCCCGCGCTGGCGGACGTGAAGCAGTCGGCCGAAGAGTACTCCCGCCACGGTTGGGAGGCCCCCGCCGCCTACCTGCGCAAGTTGGCGGCGATGAACGGCGAGCAGGCCGCCCGGCGCGTGGCGGGCATCCTGCGGGTCCGTCCGATGCAGCAGACGGTCCGCCAGCGCTGGGGCGACGTGGTCAAGCTGGCCGAGCAGATCGCCGCGTGGGGCGGTCCGGGCCTCACCACGGAACGCCTGGAGGAGTACGCCCGTAGCGAGACGGGCTCCTCGGCCGACCAGGCCGGGCCGGAATGCCTGACGGAACTGGATGGCAAGCTGAGTTCCCTGCTGGCCGAGGGCGGCCTGCTGCGGGAGCTGGAGGCCTTCGTGAGCGGCCCGCAGGCCAAGCAGCTCGACATGGGAGAGGTGCGCAAGAACTCCCCGTTCCAGCTCGCGGCGGGCGATAAGATGACCGACGAGGTGCTCCGGCGCGGCTTGGCGAAGCTGCGCGGCGGCACATACGCGCCCCGGCCGGACCCGCGCACGCCGCAGTGGCGCGCCGGCGTCAACGACACCCTGGCCGCGCTGCGCAGCGACCGTAAGAACGTCGCCGACGAGGCCGCCAAGCTGCTCCAGAGCGCCAAGATCGACGCCGAGGACCGTCGGCAGATTCAGGCCGTCGCCCGCGACGTCGAGGCGACGCAGACCCGCCTGACCGGCGCCGCCGAGCTGCTGGGCAAGGTGCTGGGGCCCGCGGCGTATGATTCCGGAACGCGCCAGACCGTCGACGAGGGGATGCGCAGCCTGGAGGGCGACGTGAAGGGCGCCGGCGAGGCCGTGCGCCAGGCGGCGCGGCGCCTCAGCGACGTCCGCAAGAGCATCGCCGCCAAGCTCAGCCGGTCGTGGTCGGATTACGTGGCCGCGCTGCGGGGGCGCCAGCGGGTCTCGCCGACCGGCTCGGCGGAAGTCGACGCCGCCTGGGTGGCGCGCCGCGACGCCCTCATCGCCGCCGCCGAGCCGACCAAGGACGTGGCCTCGCTATCGGCCAAGACGGATCGGCTGGAGGCGTTCCTGCGCGACCTGGAGTCGCCGCTGGCCGGCGAGCTGCCGAGGAAGGTCGAGGCGCGCCCCTGGTGCGGCGCCCTGCTGACACCCGAGGAGCTCCAGCGGCGCCGCAGCGCCGCCATCCAGAGCATGCTGTCGTACGTCAACTGGGACAGCGTGGTGGCCGGCGGGAAGGACGCCGATTTCGCCTCCCGCAGCCAGCAGGTCGTCAAGGCCTACGACGCCTGGCGCAACGGGCTGGTGGACCTCGTCGAGGGCTTCAACCGCGTCGAGGACCTGCTGCGTCTGGGCTTCCTGACGGGCGAGAAGCCCCCCGCCGGCGGCACGCTCGGCGAGGCCTACGCCGCCCAGCAGGGCTCGGCCATCCTCAAGGATGCCGCCGTGGCGAAGGCCGTGGCGCCCCTCGTCAGCCGCGTCGAGGCGCTGAAGGTGGTCGAATCCGCCGGCGACAAGGCGGCGCTGGTGAAGCTGGCGTCGGCGGCCACGCAGGACCGCTTCGAGGCCGCCCGGGTCGCGTGGCGCCGGCTCGGCGAGGTGGGCAAGCCCTGGCCCGGCACGCGCGCGGAGGTGGGACAGGAGCTGGAGTTCGAGAAGAACCTGGCCGCGGTCTACGACCTGGTTCGCGACGAGGCGCGGAAGGCGGCCCTGAAGAAAGAGCTTGCCGCAGGCGGACCCGGGCGGTGGCGGGCCTACTTCCTGGCGTGCAGCGACCCGGCCGAGATCGAGGACGCCGCCGCCCGGATGGGGCCGTTCGGCCTGGACCGCGCGAAGGCGGCGTCGTTGTCTCCGGCCGTGGGCTACCGGCTGCTGATGCACGAGTTCCGTCGTGCGGTGGGGCCTCAGGCCGCCGCGGCCGAAGACGGCGCCGTTCAGGCTGCCGTCGCGAACTTCCAGAAGGCCGTCGCCGCCCTGGGCGGCGGGTTCGCCAAGCGGCCGGACGTGTCGGCCCTGCTGGCGAAGCTGGAGGAAATCCGCACCGCCTCGGGCGGGGGCGTGGACCTGACGAAGGCCGGTCCCGCCCTGGCCGGATGGGCCAAGAGCGAGGAGACCGAGGGAGCCGTGACCTACTCCTGGGAGGGTCGCGGCAGGCGCCTGTCGTTCCGGCGTGCCGAGCCGCCCGGCGGCAAGGCCTGCTTCCTGAGCACCACCGAGGTGCCGGTGGGGCTGTTCATCGACGTGGTGATGGGCACGCGGAAATGGCCGGAAGTGAGCCGCCTGCTGCGCAACTACGACCCCACCGTGGAGGACCCGCGCGAGGGCCCGCGCGTCTGGCGCCTGGAGAGCGGACGGATCGCGCTGGGCGAGAAGTGGCTGTTCACCAACCCGGCGATGGGAGAGGACCCGGCGGGCTATTACCCGCCCGGCCGCCGCCCGTCGAAGATCGAGCCGGACCACCCCATGCAGCAGGTCACGCTCGGCGCGGCGATGTACTTCGCGCGCCTGCTGGGCTGCCGGCTGCCCAGTTCGGCCGAATGGCAGGCCGCCCAGCAGATCAACGCCCGTTCAGGCGCCTCGGCGCTGCCTAATCTGCGCGACCAGACGTGGGCCGCCCAGAGGGACTTCGCCTTCTCGCTGGAAAGCCAGGGCAAGGCCGGGCCGGAGTTCTACGCCGACGCGGGGATCTTCTGGCCGAAGGGGATGCGCGACCGCAAGGAGGGCAAGGCGGCCACCATCGTCTCGCAGAACGACGGGGTGTTGTGGTTCGCGAAGGTCGGCTCCGACACGCAGCGCCCGTTCGGGCATCTGACGGGCAACGTGGCGGAGTACGTCTACGAGGACCCCGACGCGATGAGCAAGCTGAGCGCCGCGGGGGCCGACGACATGCGGAAGTTCCTGGAGACCGGCGCCGCCGCGGCGCGCGTCATCGGCGGCTCGGCCCTGTCGGCGCCGGAGGTCCCGCTCGACAAGCCCCAGGAGATCGAGGCCACCGGCGCCAAGGACGGCTTCGCCGACGTCGGCTTCCGCCTGGCGTTCTTCGCCGGGCGGGAGCGGCTCCAGGGCCGGCTGTGGCGCCTGCTGGCCGCGGCGCCCGCGCAGGGCTACCTGACGCAACTGGGCCCCTGAAACGGCGCGCGGCGTCCGCCCGCCAGGACGACGGCTTGAGCGGGCTGCGCGCGGCGACTATATTGGCCGGAGGCGCCGCCCGTGGCCGGAACGGGTCCGGGACTCGCCGGGCGGCGATGCGGATCCCTTGAGGAAAGGGCCAATACGGTGAACGGTTCATCCGGCAAGCGGGCGCAGCTCGTGGCGGCCACGGCGAATCGCCTGCGCCTCGTGCAGGCCGACTTCGCCGACCAGGCCGGCGAGGTGCGCCGCGACTACCTCAACGAGGAGCTGGAGCGGGCGCTGGCCAACATCGTGCCCGACCAGCGCCAGGACTTCCTCAAGGAGCTGATGGAGCAGTTCCCCTCCTGGGACGCGCGGGTGGAGGTGCAGCTCCGCAAGGAGGAGACCACCGACCGCACGCTCATGGACGAGAAGGAGCTGAAGGACCCCAACTTCCTGGTGGCGCGGCTGATCAGCCTGGCCCCGTCGCTGTCGGAGCAGGACCGGCGGGTGCTGGTGGAACGCCTGCGCGAGGCGAACCTGGCGTCGCTGTCGCAGGCGAGCTGGTCGGAGGAGGCCGCCGGCACGCTGCGCAAAGGGCTCCGCATGGCGCCCGCCGACGCGATCGACCCGACCCGTGCCGTGGAACTGCTGGCGATGCTGGTGGAGCTGGCGACCAAGCTCGACCAGCTCGTCTGGAGCAGTTGGAAGCGCGTCGCGCCCAAGAGCACCATCCGCCGCGGGCAGAACCTCCAGCTCACGCTGCAGGCCTTCCTGGCCGGCAGCGGCGATGTCCCGCGCGGACAGGTCGCCGCCGACCTGGAGAAGCTCCGCCAGCTCATCGCCTCGCTCGTCTCGGCCATCGGCCAGGCCGGACGCCAGTTCGCCGGGCGCCACCTCGCCCGTTTTTCGCCCATCGAGATCGAGGCCCTGGCGGGCATGGAGGGCGGGGGCTTTCTGGTCAGCAAGGAAGTCAAGTGCTGGCGGAAGTACATGGAGCTGGCCGGCACGCTCAACGAGGCCGCCATCGAGAGCGAGATCATGGAAACCATCGCCAACTACGCGGAATCGCTGATGAAAGGGCTCGGCCGCTGAGGCCGGGTGAACCGCCATGCCCGGACAAGTGCACTGGTACGAGGGCCTGTTCCTTCAGCCGCACCAGCTTCAGTGCATGCAGCGCGGCGCCCTGGACGTGCAGGCGGCGGAGCGCCGGCTGGGCTGGGCGTACCCCTACGGGCTGCTGGAGGCGAAGTTGTCGGCCGACGGGTTGGAGAACCTCATCGTCCAGTTCGATCGTCTGCGGGCGATCATGCCCAGCGGGCTGGTGGTCGATTTTCCCGACAGCGCCGACCTGCCCGCGCTGAACATCAAGAACGCCTTCGAGGCCTCCAGCAACCCCTTCCAGATCCTGCTGGGCGTGCCGCTGTGGTACGCCAGCCGCGGCAACACCATCGAGCGCGGCGAGCAGGCCGACTGGCGGATCAAGCGCCTCTACCGCGTCGAGGAGATCGATTGGACCGACGAGAACACCGGCGAGAACCCCCAGCCGGTGCTGCTGCGGAAGGTCAACGCCCGCCTGCTGCTGAGCGACGACGACCGGACGGACCTGGAGGTGCTGCCGCTGCTGCGGATCGCCCACGCCACGGGGGAGGAAAGCGGCCTGCCGCGGCAGGACCCCGGCTATGTGCCGCCGTGCATGGTGCTCGCCGCCAGCCCGGTCCTGCGCGAGATGGTGCGCGACCTGGCCAACCAGGTGGAGGCCAGCCGGGGCGAGCTGGTGCTGCAGCTCACGCGCGGCGGGTTCAGCATCGACGCGATGCGGGGCCTGCAGTTCGAGCAGATGATGCGCCTGCGGACGCTGAACCACTACGGCGGGCGCCTGCCGGCGCTGGCGGCGGCGCCCAACGTCGCGCCCTTCGCGATGTACCTGGAGCTGCGCGGGCTGCTGGGCGAGCTGGCCGCCCTCATGCCCGACCGCGACCAGTACGACTGCGCCGCCTACGAGCACGAGGCGCCGCTGGTGTGCTTCTCGGAGCTGTGCGCGAAGATCCGCTCGCTGCTGCGCGGCGCGGTGGCGCCGAGTTACATCAAGGCGGACTTCAGCCGCGAGGGGCGCATCATGGTCGCCGCCCTCAGCGACGAGCAGCTCACCCGCCCCAACGAGTACTTCCTGGGCATCAAGACCAAGACCGACCCCCGGGCGCTCTGCCAGCTCGTCGAGGACGGCGACAAGTTCAAGCTCATGGCCAAGACGCTGGTCAACCAGCGCATCTGGGGCGTCCGCCTGGCCGAGGAACGCCACCCGCCGCTGGAGCTGCCCAGCCAGGTCGGCCTGCACTACTTCCGCCTCATGCGGGCCGACAGCGTCCGCATGTGGGAGCGCATCAAGCAGGAAAAGACCGTCGCCCTGCGATGGGAAGGCATCGAGACGTCCGATTTTGAAATCGCCCTGTACATGACGGTCCCCTCCGGAGACAAGGCATGACCCTTCTGGAACTCTGTGAGCCGCTGTTTCAATACGTCTGCCGGCTGAACCGCTCCGGCCGAAAGGGCGGCAGCTTCGAGCCCTCCCGCGTCCGCAGCGAGATCCAGGCGATGCTGGACGACATGCGGTCGAAGTCCGCCGCCGACGGCAACCTGACCAGCCAGTTCGAGAAGATCGAGCTGCCGCTCATCTTCTTCGTGGACTTCATGATCAAGGAGTCCAGCCTGCCGTTCGCCCGGCAGTGGAAGGAGATGGCCTACGAGCGCAACGAGCTGGCCGGCGACGAGAAGTTCTTCGACCTGCTCGACGAGACGCTGGCCGACCCCACGCAGGCCGCCACCGAGCGCCTCGCCGTCTTCTACGCCTGCCTGGGGCTGGGCTTCACCGGCTGGTACACCGGCCAGCCGGAGTACCTCCGCAAGAAAATGCTGGAGGTTTCCGCCCGCATCCGCAACATCATGGACGTCGACGAGGCGGTGCGCATCTGCCCGGAGGCCTACGAGCACGTGGACACTTCCGACCTGGTCCAGCCGCCGGGCGCGAAGCTGGCGGGCATCTTCATCGCCCTGGGCGGCATGATCCTCGTGACGTTCATCGCCAACTTCTTCCTGTTCCGCACCACGGCCGCCAACCTCCAGGACGCGCTGCGCCAGATCCTGGACCGGGAGGCCAAGACCCCGCCCCCGCCGGCCTACGTCGTCCGCGAGGGGCCCTCCGACCCGAACAAGTAGGAGCCCGACATGCTCAGTTCGATGCCAACTTCCGGTAGATTCGCCGCCCTGGCGGGCCTTGGGACCGTGCTGGCCGGCGGCACGTTCCTGTTGTACCGTCTGCTGCCGCCGACGTACTTCTTCTATCTGACGATCGGCATGGCCGCCGTCGGGGTGGTGACGGGGCTGTTCGGATGGCTCGTCCACCAGCGGCGCGCCCGCAAGGCCCGCCCGATGGAGCAGGGACTCCGCCAGCAGGGCAGCGGCGCCCCGGCGGGCATCTCCGAGGCCGGACAGCGCGCCCGCCTCGACGACATCCGCAAGCGCTTCGACGAGGGGCTGGAGAAGTTCCGCGCCGCCGGAAAGAACATCTACTCCCTGCCCTGGTACACCCTGGTCGGCGAGCCCGGCAGCGGCAAGACCGAGGCCATCCGCCACTGCAACGTGGGCTTCCCCCCCGGCCTGCAGGACCAGCTCCAGGGCGTCGGCGGCACCATCAACATGAACTGGTGGTTCACGAACCACGCGATCGTCCTGGACACGGCCGGGCGGCTGATGTTCGAGGAGGTCGAGCCGGGGGCCACCAGCGAGTGGCGGGAGTTTCTCAAGCTCCTGCGCGCCAACCGCCCCAACTGCCCGATCAACGGGATGCTGCTGGTGATTCCGGCAGACTCGCTCATCAAGGACACCGCCGACCAGCTCGAGCGCAAGGGCGCGAAGATCGCCCAGCAGCTCGACCAGATTCAGCGCGCCCTGGGTGTGCGCTTCCCCGTGTTCGTCATCATCACCAAGTGCGACCTGATCAACGGCTTCCGCGAGTTCTTCGACGACCTGACCGACCCGCAGCTTCAGCACCAGATCCTCGGCTGGTCCAACCCCGCCCCACTCGACGAGCCGTTCAACCCCGACCTGGTCCGCGAGCACCTGGAGACGGTCGTGCAGCGCCTCCAGCGCCGCCGCCTGGGCCTGCTGCTGGACCCGGTCAACACCGAGGACCCCAACGCCCGGCGCACCGACCAGGTCGACGCCCTCTACGCCTTCCCCCAGACCCTCACCTCCATCGCCCCGCGCCTCCAGCGATACCTGGAGATGATCTTCGTGGCCGGCGAGTGGTCGGCAAAGCCCCTGTTCCTCCGCGGCATCTACTTCACCAGCTCGATGCGGGAGGGCTCGGCCCTGGACGCCGACCTGGCCGAGGTGCTCGGCGTGCCCGTGGAGAGCCTGCCGGAAGGGAAGGTCTGGGAGCGAGAGCGGGCGTACTTCCTCCGCGACCTGTTCATGAACAAGATCTTCCGCGAGAAGGGCCTGGTCACCAACGCTACCAACGCCAAGAAGCAGGTCCGCCGCAGGAAGACGGCGGTCCTCGTGGCCGGGTTCCTCGCCGTCCTGCTGGTGGCGGGCTTCACCGCCCTGGGCTACTGGGCCTTCAAGGGAAGCATCGGCACCGAGGAGCAGTACTGGCGTGCGGCCGCGCAGGACAAGTGGTGGGTCGAGCGGAACTACTGGCTGCCTGTGATGGCCTCCGAGGCCGGGCGCTGGAGCTACGTGGGCAAGACGAACGTGGAGATCGAACGCGGCAGCTACACGACCTCCGCGCAGTTCCATAGCGACACGATGAAGCTGGTCAGCAGGGAGATCCGCGTGCCGTGGGTCTTCCGCTTCGCCGCGACGTTCGGCTCCGACATCAACGCCAACCGGCGCAGGGCGGCGCGGATCCTGTTCGAGTCGGGCGTCATCCGCCCGCTGGTCGACGCCGCGCGCACCAGCCTGGCCAGGCAGACGGACTGGTCCGACCGCTCCACCCGCGCCCTGGCGGAGATGCTGCGCCTGGAGGCTGCCGCCACGTGGCAGGAGCGGCCAGCCACCCTCGACGCCAACGCGCTGTTCGCCTACCTGCTGGCCGACAAGCCCGACCTGCTGGGCATCTACGAGAAGGACGACCGCAAGGGCCTCGACGCGGTGGAGGCCTGGACGTACGCCTCCGGCGCCGACGGCGGATCGGGCCAGCCCTGGCCGCCGGAGAAGCTCGCCCCGCTGGACCCGCACGCCCGGGCGGCCGTCGACCAGGCCGTCGCCTCCTTCATCCGCTTCTGGGCCGGCAAGCGCGGCATCAGCGCCGGCGAGGCGTTCGACAGGCTCAAGGCCGCCCTGCGCAGCTACAAGGACGTCGAGGCCGCCCTGCTCGCCGTCGACGACCGCTACGCCGACAAGCCCCAGCTTCCCGACAGCCTCCAGGAAATCAGCAAGGTCGCCGCGGAATGGCACAAGCACCTGGCCGCCGTCAACGCGACGGCCGGAACCGTCGGCGCCGCCGTCGACGGAGTCCAGCTCGGCGGCCGCACGCTGATCGAGGCCTACGACGCCGCCGTCAGCGAGCGGGCCAGGACGGCCGAGCAGCTCCACGGCCTGCTGTCGCAGGCCGCGGCGCCGGCCAAGGCCGCTGCGCCCTCGGAGTCCGACAGCGAGGCAGTGAAGGCGGGCAAAGGCCAGCTACTGGGCATCCGCGACCGCGTCGCCTCCTCGCTGGCCGACTTCCGCCAGGGCCTCCAGAAGAGCCAGGACCGGCAGGACTTCCTCCTGCTGGACCCGGAGTTCCTCATCCCGGTGCCGATCGCCGACGCCGACATGCGGCGCAGGCTGGCGGCCGAGCAGGCTCGCCTGATGGAGGTGCGCCGTCGGATGTACCTCGACGCCAACAGCGTGCTGGGCTCGACGGTGACGGCGCCGGGGATGGAGGGCTTGGCGCCGGCGCTGGCGGCGGTGGAGGAGACGCTGCGGCGCGGCGCGCGGACGCTGGACGACCTGGTCGCCCTGAAGCCCGGGGCGTTCCGGTTCGACGAGGCGTCGGGCGTCTCGAAGTTCGTCGAGTCGCGCCTGGCGAAGCGCCGGCAGATCTTCGTGCTCATCGCCGGCGTGCTGAACCAGGCCCCCAAGACCGCCGACGAGGTGGCCGCCAAGGTCACCGCCGCCGCCAAGGCCCTGGCACCCCTGCCGCGGCCCGTCATCACCGGCACGAACTTCAAGAAGGACCAGGTCTTCGACCCCCGCTTCCACCCCAAGGCCGCCGCCGCGACGTTCGCCGGCTGGAAGGCCATCGCACAGTACGTCAAGGAGCCGGCCGCCGGCGAGGGTGCCGGCGTCTATGCCGACGTGATCGAGCGGGCCGAGCTGGCCAAGCTCTACCAGAGCCGCCAGGACGCCTACAACGCCTATCTCCGGCTCTACCAGGACTACTGGACCAAGGGCGTGCTGGGCGACCTGACCTACGCCTGCCCGACCTGGAAGAAGTTCCAGGAGGACCTCATCGGCATGCAGGTCCGCACCGTGGCCGAGAACCTCGAGATGCTTGGCCAGACCATCCTCAAGAGCCTCAACGAGGTCCGCAGCGTCGTGCCGGCCGACTCGCAGGGCACCTACAGCGAGGCGGTCAACCGCTTCGACAAGGGCATCCGCCGGTTCGGCACGTCCACGTACATGGGCGTCTGGCAGAACTGGCTGCGCAAGTGGAAGGAGCTGGGGGGCGAGCCGGACAAGGCCCGCCAGATCATTCTGCCCAAGACGCCGGCGGAGTTCATCGACGACTACATTCCCTTTTCGGCCGACGTGGACGTCGACATCTCGGAGAAGTACTGGAAGGAGCTGGCGTACACGGGCCTGGCGCTGCTGGCCAAGGAGATCGACGTCGACGTTCTGGCGGCGTTCGACGACGTGAAGAAGTGGGGACGGTTCCCGCTGGCCCGCCCGGACAGCTCCGTCAAGGAGTTGACGGTCGCGGAGGTCGCCCAGAGCCGCGCGGCGCTGGACAAGGTGCTGGGCGTGGCGACGGTCTACGCCGAGCCGTCCATCGGGGCCGGCAAGCGCACCGGGCGCTTCGCCGAGATCGACCGCAACCTGGACCGCGTCTGCGGGCTGGGCCTGCCGTCGGAGAAGCGCGCCTGGTGCCTGAAGGTCAAGGGCGTGCTGGACGCCCTGCCGGCCGGCGCCGACACGTTCGACTGCGTCGTGTCGGTGATGGGCGAGAAGGACCAGAAGATCGCCGGCGGCGGCTCGCCGAGCGTCCTGGAGCAGTGGCAGGTCCTTCAGATCGACCAGGGCGCCATCAAGAAGGGCGCCGTGAACGTCACCCAGCCGGAGACGAAGGTCGCCGCCAAGCTCAAGTACCCCGGCGAGGGCGTGGTCTTCCGGTTCTACCGGTTCCCGAAGGATTTCGACGAGGGGAAGGTGGACCGCACAAAGTCGGTCGCCGGCGCATGGGTGCCGGTGCGCCTCGTCCACGAGCTGAAGTCCAAGCGCCTCACGGGCGACGGGCGCAAGTGGCAGGTGGAGATGATCATCGCCGACAGCGACGGCCGCCCGCGCGTGCTGTGGCTCGAGCTGGATTTCAAGAACCCCCTGCCGGCGCTGGAGAACTGGCCGTAGCGGCCCGCGGCCGGCGCCTGCGGGTGAGGAGCGATCTTGAAGCGGTCGGTGGCCAAGACGGAACGCGGCGTGCCGGAGGTGTACCTGGCCGCCTTCGGCAAACACCCCGGGTGGAATGACCACATCGAGGACATCGGCCTCGAGACGGAGCGCCTGGCGTCGTTCAAGCAGTTCTTCTACGTCCAGGGCATCGGCGGGGCGATCGACTCCGGCGTCTGGGACAAGCTGCCGCCCGGGCACCGGCGCGAGGGCTTCCGGCACGTGTTCGTCCGCCGCAGCGGCGGCAGCATCATCGCCGGGCGGCTGTGGTCGAGCGTGGACGGCAAGGGCCGGGCACGCTACCCGATGGTCGTCTGCGTGGAATGCCGCAACCTGCCGCTGGCCTGGGTGCTCCAGCAGGCCCTGCCGCGCCTGGAGGACCTGGAGCGCAAGTGCCGCGCCACGCGCCAGGCCGGCGACGTCATCGCCGCCTGCGACCTCCTGCGCGGCGAGCTGGGCGGGCTGGCCGCCTCCGGCGAGGTGACGATCTCGGAGTTCGTCACTTCCTCGCGCGTCTTGGCCGAGCTGGCAGACTGCCCCGACATGAGCCCCGACGCCCAGGGGCTGCTCCGCATCCTCTACCAGGTCGAGCGCGACATGACGCCGTACCTGCCGGGCCAGGGCGGCGCAGCCGAGCAGTTCCGCCCTATCCACATCCGCCTGCCCGCCTGCGGGATGAACGTCGAGGAAGTCGTCGTCCGGTGGTTCAGCTTCCTGCTGCGGCACCTGCGCGGCGACACGCCCCTGTGGATCATCCTGCCGCTGGACCTGGCCTGGGCCGACGTGCTTGTGGGCACGCCGGCGCCCGGGCAGCTCGTCTGCCTCCAGGTCTCGCGCGAGGCCAGCCCCCTGGCCAGCGAAATCCCCTACACGCTCGACGACGAGTTCCTGGCCCGCTGCCGACAGCAGATCGACGCCGCACGCAGCGGCGAGGCCGAGGATATCGTCATCCGGCCGGAGAGGGTCGCCCCTTCGCCCAAGCCCGGGCGCGCCGCGGCCGAAGCGGCCGGCGAGGTGCGGTCCTTCTTCCGCAGCCGGGGCTTTCTCTGGGCGATTGCGATCATCGTCGCGCTGGCAATCGCCGCGGGCGTGGTGGCGCTGGCGATGTCGATCTTCTCGGCGTCGGCCAGGCACCCCGACCGAGGCACCGCGACGGGCAGCGGGCAGGAGCTGCCCAAGGAAGACGCCGAGGCGTGGCGCAGCCTGTGCACGGCCTTCTCCACGTGGTTCAACAACTTCCTCCAGGACGTCGACGAGGCCCGGCTGGAGCGGTGGTCGCCCGACGAGCACCTGGCCGGCGAGGTCGTCGCCGTGCTCCGCAAGGTGCAGTCGGGCGAGCTGAAGCTGGACCCGCGCCGCATCGCCGACGTCGTCGGCAGCGACCTGCGCTTCCTGGGCGTCTCGCCGCCCCGGAGCGTGCACGACCCGAAGGTGATGGCCGAGGTCCGCGGCGCCCTGGAGGCCGTGCGGAAGCTGGAGCTGGCGGTCAGCCCGGCAGGCTGGCCGGGGCTGAGGAAGCTCCAGGACCTTTCGAAGCAGTACGCCGCGCGGGGCTGGGCGCGCCCGGCGGCCTACCTCGCCGCCGCCGCGGCGCGGGTGAATGTGGACGCCGACCTGGCCAGGGATATCGACGAGGCCGTCGCCGCTTCTGCGCAGGCCAACGAGACCGAGGCCCTATGGGACAAGGTGCAGCAGCAGGTGCGGGCGCTGGCGGCATCGGGCAGCCCGGTGCTGGCGAAGTTCGGCCGCTACGCCCTGCTGGAGACGCAGAGCAGCGGCGCGGGGGGCAGCTCGGCCGATATGGCCGACCTGCTCAAGCGACTGGGCGACGTGCAGGCGTTCGCCGCGCCGCTGGTGGCCTACGCCGAGGGCGACTGGAAGACCAAAGTCGACCGCGAGCTGGTCGAGCGGAACCCGCCCGTGGCTGCGCCCGCGACCGACGAGGACCTGCGCGGCGGCGACGTGTTCCGGACGTGGCTGGCGGCCGTCCAGGGCGAACGCTACGCCCGCCTGGACCCGCGGAGCGACCCGCGGGCCGGGGACAACTGGCGCCCGGCCCGGCTGGCCGAGCTCCAGGATCTCCAGAAGCGCATCGACGACTGCGCGGGGCGGGGCTCGAAGAAGGTCGACGCCTTCCGCGGCCGGCTCAAGGAGATCAGATCGGACCTCGACTCTCTGTGCGCCTTGCGCTGGGACCGCGAGAACCGCGGCGAGATCACGCAGCGCGCCGCGGAGTTCCGCAACGCCCCGACGAAGCTCCTGGCCGCCGTGGGCGCCGAGCTGGCCCAGCTCATCGGCGGGCGCGACGCCTACCTCAAGAACCTCCCCGCCGACATCTCCGCCACCGGTTCGGCGGCCGTCAACGCCGCGTGGCGCAAACGCATCGAGGAGCTCAAGGGCATCCGGGACCTGGCCGACCTGACCGCCAAGGTCAACCGTCTCCAGCAGGACCTGGGCAGGCTGGAAAGCGAGCTGCCCATCGTCCTGGGCGTCGAGGTGCGCGACCGCGAGTGGAACCGCAAGGTGGTGGCCGAGGCCCTGCCGGCCGAGCGCGAGGCCGTGCTCGCCAAGGCGTTGGCGGCGATGAAGTGGCAGGACGGTCAGCTCGTGCGCGACGCCGACTTCGAGGCGAAATGGAAGGCGATGCGGCAGGACTTCGAGCGGTGGCGGACGGACGTGGCCGGGCTGCTGGTGGACTTCGACGCGCTGTACATCGCCCTGGTCCGCGGGGAGCTGCCCGACGAGAAGCTGCCCGGCGGCAGCAAGACGCTCCGCCAGTTGTTCGAGGAATGCCGCGCCCGGCAGGTGGCCAAGGAGGGCAGCCTCGTCTGCCAGGCCCTGCACCCCGTGCGGCAGCGGTTGGAGGAGCTGCTGGCTGTTGAGAAATCCACCGACCGCGCCGCCCTGGCCGCCCAGGCTGCCCAGGCCGTCGGCGGGCAATTCGAGGCCGCCCGCGCCGCCTGGAAGCGCCTGGGACAGCTTGCGCCGCCCTGGCCCGACAGCCCCGCCGAGTTCGGCCGCGAGCGGGAACTGCACGCGGGCCTGGCCGGCGCGTTCGACCTCGTCCGCGACGCCGCCCGCAAACAGGCCCTTCGCGACGACCTGACCGGCGAGACGCGCAGGCGATGGGAGGCATACCTGCTCCGTCAGACCGACCCCGCGCGCCTCGACAACGCCATCGCCCGCATGGGCGACTTCTATCTCGACGCCGACAAGCCGGGCGCCCTTCAGCCGCTCAGCCGCTTCCGCATCGCCCTCTACGGGCTGCGGCAGAAGGTGCGGGCCGACCGCGAGGCGCTCGGCGACGAGGCGGTCCGCGCGCTGCTGGGGCGGTTTGCCGCCGACGTGCGGGGCATCGGCGCCGGCGTCGCCGACGGCGCCGCGGTGGCGGGCCTCCTGACGGAGCTGAAGGAGATCGCCGCCGCGCGCGAGGCCGGCGTGGATCTCACGAAGGCCGGCCCCGCCGCCACAGGCTGGAAGGCCGAACCGTCCGCCGACGGCGCGCAGGTCAAGTTCACCTGGGCCACCGCGCGCGGCGACAGGCACTCGCTGCTGTTCGCGCGCGTGGAGCCGGCCGGCGGGAAGCCCTCCTACCTGTGCACCATCGAGGCGTCCGTCGGCCTGTTCATCGACGTGGTGCTCGCGCGCGACAAGTGGGCGGAGTTTCGCGGCCTGCTGAAGGACTACCCCAGCCCCGACGCCGACCCCCGCCGCGGACCGCGAACCTGGGAGCTGTCCGGCAGCGGCGCCGACCGCACCATCACCCTCGCGACCGCCTGGACCGCCCCCGTCATCGGCGTCGAGGAAAGCGTGCTGTACGCCCCGGACGTCAAGCCCGGCCGCCCGAAACGCTCCTGCCCCATGCAGTACGTTTCCCCCGCCGCCGCGGCGTACTTCGCGCACCTGCTCGGCTGCCGGCTTCCCACCTCCGGCGAGTGGCTCGCCGCCTGGCAGGGCTTCGAGAAGGACAACGCCGGCGACGTGGCCAACCTTCGCGACAGGACGTGGGACAGGCAGAAGCGCCACATCGCCGACTGCGAGAGGCAGGGCAAGTTCGTCGCCACCGGGCTGTACCCAGATGAGGGCATCTTCTGGCCGAAGGACTTCAAGGGGCGCACCGAGGGCAGCGCCGCCGAGGCCCTGCCCGCTGACGACGGCGTGCTGTGGCTGGCGCCGGTGGATTCCGGCAAACCGCGGAAGTTCAACAACCTCGTCGGCAACGTCGCGGAGTTCGTCTTTGAGGACCCCGAGGCCGTGGCGGGCCCGAAGGGCGCCGCCGCCCGCGGCGTGGCTGACCTGCTGGCCGCGAAGGCCGACAAGCTCGCCGTCATCGGCGGCTCGGCCCTGTCCAGCCCGAAGGTACCCCTCGACCGCCCGCAGGCCGTCGCCTACGACGAGGCCGCCGGCGGCTACAGCGACGTGGGCTTCCGCCTGGCCCTGACGGCGCCCAACGAGCCGCTGGGCTTGCGCCTGCGCCGCCTGCTGAAGGACCGCGGCTACCTGGCCAAGTGAGCCCCCGCCTCCCGTGCCGCGCCGTCAGTACTTCGTCTGCACAGCGGCCCTGCCGCTCCGCGCGGGCGCGCGCAGAGTATTCCGATCATCCGGCAAAAGTGCTCCAGGCGCGCGGATTTCGGGCAAAAGACGGGCGATCTCAGTCTGGGGGTGTCCAGACACCTCCGAGGGGTCGTTCGTCGCTCTGGCGCGCCAAATCCCGTCGAGCGGCCGGGATTCTCAGCGCCTGGCGCTCGAGCGCCCCCCCGTCCGGGCGGCGCGCGTGCTGCGGCATCCCGGCCGGCGGGAAGCCGCACTCTGAGATTTTGCCATGACTGCAGGGCCGCAAACGTGTTACATATCGTGGGCGGGGGGCCAGGAGACCACAGGCATGAGAATCACCCGGTTCGTTGATGCGGACGGCCGGCAGCGGCTCGGCGCCGACCGCGGCGACGGCACCGCCGAACTGCTGGACGGGGAGCTTTACTCCCCGGCCGGACTGCGGGCCACGGGCCGCGTCGAGAAGATCGCCCGGCGGCTGGCGCCGCTGGACCCGGCGAACATCTTCTGCATCGGGCTGAACTACAAGGCCCACGCGCGGGAATCGAAGATGGACGTGGGCCCCTACCCGACGGTCTTCATGAAGCCGACGACGGCGACCATCGGGCCGGGCGAGCCCATCCGCATCCCCGCCGCCACGCTGGACGGGCCGGAAGTGGACTACGAGTGCGAGCTGGTCGTGGTGATCGGCCGGGCCTGCCGCGACGTTCCCGCCGCCCGCGCGCTGGAGTGCGTGCTGGGCTACACGTGCGGCAACGACGTGTCGGCGCGGCACTGGCAGAAAAGCTGCGGCGGGCAGTGGGTCCGCGGCAAGAGCTTCGACACGTTCTGCCCGCTGGGGCCGGTGCTCGTGACCGCCGACGAGATCGCCGACCCGCAGGCCCTGCGCATCTCCACGCGCCTCAACGGCCTGGTCATGCAGGACAGCACCACCGCCGACATGATCTTCCCCGTCGCCGAGCTGGTCGCGTTCCTCAGCCGCGACACGACGCTCCTGCCCGGCACGATCATCCTCACCGGCACGCCGTCGGGCGTGGGCTTCGCGCGGCGGCCGGAAGTGTTCCTCAAGCCCGGCGACCGCGTGGCCGTCGAGGTCGAACGGATCGGCGTACTGGAAAACCCCGTGACGGACTGATGCGGTCCGTCCCATTTGAAAGGCCCAAGACCATGCCGAAGGAAATCGTCGAATCGCCCGATGTGTTCCCGCTGCGCAAGTACAAGTCGCTGGACCCGCCCAACGGCATCCCCATCAACATGGCCGTCAAGGCCTCCGGGGCGTTCCTGTGGACCAAGCAGGTGCCCGTCGACCCGCGGGGCGTCTCGGTGGGCGAGGGCGACGCGCTGGCGCAGACCGAGCAGATACTCAAGAACCTGACGGCCATGACGAAGGCGGCCGGGGCGACGATGGCCGACGTGGTGGCCATCACGTGGTACGTCACCGACATCGAGGCGTTCTACGCCTCCAACTCGTCGCAGTTGCGCTGCCGCTACATCCCCCCGCCGTACCCGACGAGCGTGGTGGTGGAGGTGAGTAAGCTGGCCCGGCCGGAGTGGATGGTCGAATGCCTGGCCGTCGTGAACGTGCCGGAGCGGTGACCATGGGGACCGGCGGCAAGACCGTTCGACGTGCCGGCCTGGCGGCGTGTGTCGCCCTGGCGGCAGCCGGGATTGCCCGCGCTGCCGCGGCGCCCGCCACCGCGCCGGCCCAATCGCAGCCGACGTGGCAGTGGGCCGTGCCGGTGGAGGCGCCGGACGGCAAGAGGACCACGGCGCTGGTGTACATCCCGCCGACGGCGAAGCGCATCCGCGGCGTCCTGATCGGCTCCATGCCGGCGCTGACGGGCGACGCGGCCGTGCGCAGGGCCTGCGACGCCGAGGACCTGGCCATCCTCCAGGTGCCCATCGACGCGATCTTCAACTACAAGACCGGTCCCGGGCCGGCGATGTTTCTGGCGGCGCTGAAGGCGGTCGCGCAGGCGACCGGCTATCGCGAGATCGAGATGGCGCCGTTCTTCTGTTTCGGGCATTCGGTGGCGAGCATCTACGCCTCGTCGGCGGCGGCGTGGCAGCCGCGGCGCTGCTTCGGCACCGTGCCGTTCAAGGGCGGGCTGGTCTACCCCACCGAGTGGGACCCCAACGCCGATCTGTCGGGCGTGCCGATCCTGATAATTTCGGGTCAGTTCGAGGAGTTCGGCCCCGGCCCCAGCGGCGTGCTGCGCGACTACGAGGACCGCGACAGCGGTTGGCGCGGCGGGCGGCTCGGCTACCTCAACATGCGGATGAAGAACGAGCGGATGCTCATCGCCTTCGCCGTGGAGGCGGGCACGACGCACATGGCCTGGTCGCCCAGGGACGGCGAGCTGGTGGGGCTGTTCATCCGCAAGGCCGCCGCGGCGCGCATCCCCGACTGGCCCATCGACGCGACCAAACCGGTGGACTGCAAGACCATCGACGTGAAGTCCGGCGCGCTGACCAGCTCGGCCATCACCAACCCGCACGCCCCCAAGCCGGCGCTGTACAACGACTACCCCGACACGCTCCAGAGCCGGCGCAGCGCCGCCTGGTGGCACGTGGACCTGGAAATGGCCCGCGCCTGGCAGGCGTTCCACGACGGCAGGTTCGCCAAGCGCACGCAGTACGTCACCTTCGCCGACCCCGCCACGGGCAAGCCGCTTTTCAGCCGACACGACCTGCGATTCGACGCCAAGGCCCAGTGGGTCGGGCCGGACGTGTTCAAGGTGGCCGGGACGTTCCTCCTGGAGGCGCGCGACAAGTACCCCGCCCCCGAGCCGCCGGTCAGCCACGCCGACGGGCCCATCCGCTTCCGGTCCTTCGGCGGCGGCGGCGTCGAGCAGGTCGGCCCGGACACGTTCCGCGTGCTGACGTACGGCGGGCGCGGCGCCTCGGCCGCCATCGTGGCGTTCCATCCGGGCGACGCGACCTACCGCTATGCCGAGCAGCCGGCCCGCGTGCCGCTGGGCACGCTGACAAAGGGCAAGGCGCAGACGATCACCTTCCCGCCCGTCGGCGATCTGAAGCGCGGCGCGGAGGTCAAACTGGCCGCCGCCGCCGACAGCGGCCTGCCGGTGCACTATGCCGTGAACCACGGCCCGGCCGTCGTGACCGACGGCAAGCTCGTCGTCCGCGGCATCCCGCCGCGGGCGAAGCTGCCGCCGAGCGTGCGCGTGACGGCCTACCAGTTCGGTTCGGCCGTCGAGCCGTTCGTCCAGACGGCCGCGCCGGTCTCGCAGACGATCGTGGTCAAAGATTGAGCGTGGAGATGCGTGTGCTGTTGGGATGTGTGCTGGCGGCGGCGCAGGCGGCGGCCGGCGCAACGCCCGTCCCGCCGTACGGGGCGGCCGACTTCGTGCCCACGCCCGATACGCCCATCGGCTTCCGGGCCGACGTGAACGGCTGGTACCCCCTCGCCGATCCGCCGGTGGAGTGGTGGGAGGGCACGCCCAGGCTCGTCAAGATGCCCGTGGGCGGCAACAGCGGCTACAACGCCGACGCCAAGCCCGCACCGGTCTGGACCACCGGCGACACCCGAAGCAAGAACATCCTCTGGAAAGCGCCGATTCCCGGCTGGGGCGACACGCAGCCGATCGTCGTAGGCCCTCCGGCGGGCTCAAGGCGGGCCTCTCGCGTCATCACCACGTGCGGCCCGGACGTGGTGGTCTGCTACGACGGCGACACGGGCAAGGTGCTCTGGCGGGACCGGCTGAAGGTGATGGCCCTGCCGGTGCTGGGCGCCGACAGGCGGACGGTCGGTCCGGCCCCGCCGGCGGGGAAGGCCGAGGCCGAGCAGACCGCCTGGGAGCTGGCCCGCGCGATGTACTTCCTGCGCGTGCAGGGCGGGGGCGGGGGCATCGGCGGCGGGGGCAAGGGCGATTTCTTCGAGGACGACCTCTGGCCGAAGCACCGCCCACTCGTCGCCCAGTGCGTGGCGCGCGTGCGGCAGTGGAGCGGCCTGCTGAAGGCCGACCTGCCGCCGGCCCTGCGCAAGGGCATGGACGACGCGGCGGAGGTCCTCCAGGCCGTGCTCAACGGCAGCAGCGCCGAGGTCCGGCAGGACGCCTGGCAGACGTTCAATCGCAACAACCCCTACCTGGAGGCGTTCAAGCGGAGCTGCCGGGTCACCACGTTCATCTGCTGGCAGGGGCACGTCGGCGGGGCGTTCTCCACGCCGGTCTCCGACGGCCGGCTCGTGGTAGTCTGCTTCGCCTACGGGCAGTTCGCCGCCTACGACGTGGCGACGGGCAGGCGGGTGTGGGCCTTCCGCGACGCGCTGATCCCCGACTGCCAGTACATGAACCACGGCGCCTCGCCGTGGATGTACCGCGACCTGGTGGTGGTGCGTTCGGCCGACGGGCAGGCGATCATGGGTCTGGACAAGGCCACCGGCGCCGTCCGCTGGGAGACGCAGATTCAGATGCAGCCTCGCGGCAGGGGCGCCAACCACGGCAACTACATCACGCCGGTGTTGATGGACGTGCCCGTGCGCGGCGGCGGCGTGCGCAAGGTGCTGGTCACCCAGCAGCCGCCGGTGCTGGACCCGCTGACCGGCGAGGTGCTCGGGCGGCTGGAGATCAAAGGCCCCAAGCCGCGGTCCGACCGCGGGACGATGGTCGGCCGCGACGGGCTGCTGTTCACCGGCTGGGGCTACGACGCGGCGCCCAGCCCGACGTACGGCTTCCGCCTCAGCATGGACGGCGGCAAGCTGGTGATCGCCAAGTCGCCGAACCTGGAGGGCAACCAGCAGCGCGGCTCCTACGGCGACAGCCCGCTGCTGTTCCGACCCGGCGCGATGGTGGGCAGCCACGCGGCGCTGTACGACCCGGCCACGGGCATCCAGATCTACCGCGCCGGCAACGGCGGGCCGGGCGACGGCGAGGGCGCGCCCGTCGTGCTGGCCGGCGACCTGCTCATCAGCCGCGCGCGGCAGAACTCCTTCAACCGCACGCGGCAGGATTTCAGCGCCCTGACGGCCTTCTGGGTCAGCGACGCGCGCGACCCCATTCAGCCCCGCCTGCTGAGCGGGCGCAACCTGCTAGGCAACGCCGACCTGCCCGCCGACCTGATCTGGGACACTTACATGCAGGGCTTCGAGAAACGCCGCAACGTCGGCTGCTACCTGGGCATCGCGCCGTGGTTCGGCTGCCGGGTCGGCGGCGTCGTGCCGCACGGGCGACGCCTCTACATCCAGAGCACGCAGGCGATGTACTGCATCGGCCCGGCCGTGCTGGGCACGCCCGGCGACGAGCCGAAGACCGTGGCGGCGATTCGGTCGGCCAGAAGCGCGGCGGAACTGGCCAGGTACCTGACAGCCGACAGCGCCCAGTACCGCCACGAGGCCGTCAAACGCCTCGCCGCCCTCGGCGCGCAGCGCGCCGCGCTCGACGCTCTGCGGCGCCTGGCCGAGGGAGACCCGTACGAGGAGATCCGCGCCGCGGCCGTCGCGGCGCTCGACGCCGCTGACCCGGCCAATCGCCCGGGCACGGCGCTGGTACGCGACAACCTCGCCGCCGGGCTGAAGGAATACCGCTGGTGGATCGGCGAAACGCACGACCGCCTGCGGTCGGTCATCCTGACGGTGCGCGCGATGGGTCCGGCCGGCAGGGAGATGCTGGCCCGCGAGATAGCGGCCGCGAAGGACCCCGCCGCGCTGGCGGCGTGGTATCACCTCGCTTACCAGCTCAACATCGACGTTCCGCCGGCGACGGACCGGGCGCTGAAGATCGTGGCCGACGCGAGGGCCGACCGCGGCCTGGCCGAGCAGTGCGGGGCGTACCTGGCGCACACGGCCTGGCGGGACGGGCGTGTGCCGGCGGCGCTTCGCCGCAGCCCGGTCTTCAGCGGTGCGATGCTTGAGGCGCTGTGCATGAGGACTCCGCCGGGCGAACTGGCAGCGACGCTCGACGACGTCCTGCGGAACCAGAAGGTCCCCAACCACCTGTGGGACATCGTGACGCGGGGCTTCCGGCGCTTGGGCAAGGCCGAGGCCCTGCCGCTGCTGAAGAAGCTGGCCGCGGACAAGCCGGATCTGGCCCAGCGGGCCGCCGGAATCGCCGCGGCGGTCCAGCTTCCCGACCTCGACCCGCGCCCGGAGGCGCAGGCGGCGAAGGAATGACGGCGCCGCCAACGGCGGCGCAAGGAGCATGACGTGAACGCGGAACGGGCAGCGCGGTCGATGCTGGCTCTCGCCCTGGCGGGCGCGGTCGCGCTGCTTGCCGCCGGCGCGGCGGCGGGAAGCGGACCGGCCGGCGGCTGGGTCGGCTACCGCGGCGACGGCAGCGGGGTGTTCGCCAACAGCCACCCGCCCGTCGACTGCGACATGAAGACGGGGCGCAACATCCTCTGGAGGGCCCCCATGCCCAACTGGGGCAGCAGCAGCCCGGTCGTGGCAGCCGGGCGCGTCTTTGCGCTGTCCGAGCCGGGCTGGAAGAGCGACTGGCCGGTGCTGACGTGCATCGACGCGGCGAGCGGCAAGGTCCTGTGGGAGCGGCAGGTGAACCACCTTCCCGCCACCGGCCTGGACGCCGCCCGCCAGGGCGAGATCGCCAAGCAATGGCACGAGTTCCACGCCCTTTGGCGCGAGCTGTACAAGACGTTCAACCTGGCCGTGGTGCAGAAGAAGGCCGACGAAGCCGACCGGCGCTTCGACGCCCTGGGCTACGTCTTCGGCGGGCACCGCGGCGGCGGGTACGGCCAGCTTCGCAGCCTGAAGGCCAAGAGCGGCAACCCCTTCGACGCGCGGCGGTTCGTCGTCAGCGAGGCGGGCATCCACGGGGAGACGTGGCATCACGGCTGCGGGCTGGGCACCGACTGCATCGGAATGGCCTTCGCCACGCCGGTCTCCGACGGGCGGTTCGTGTACGTGACGACGGCGTTCAGCGGGGCGGCCTGCTACGACCTCGACGGCAACCTGCGGTGGCTGGCGTTCGTGCCCACCTCCGGGCGGACGGAGGCCTACGCCCGCTCCCCGCTGCTGTACAGGGATCTGCTCGTCAGCGACTACTTCGGCAAGGTCGTCGCGTTCGACAAGGCCACCGGGGAGGTCCGCTGGACGGTCGAGACCAGCGCCGGCAGCATCGCCACGCCGGCCGTCATCCGCGTCGGCGCCACCGACATTCTGCTCAGCGAGGGCAAGACCGGCGCCGGCGGGGTCGGCGTCCACGCCATCCGCCTGAGCGACGGCAAGCGTCTGCCCGTCGAGGGCTGGGCCATCGGCGGCACGCAGATCCTGGCCGACACCGACCGGCGCGACGTGGCCTACTTCTGCGGGCGGGGGCAGCACAGTTTCTGGCCGGAGACGGAACAGGCCCCCAAGCCCCCCGTCGCCGTCCGCTTCGCCCTCCAGGGCGACAGCCTCAAGGCCAAGGTCCTCTGGGACGGCAGGGACTTCTGCGGCGCCGGCGGCTTCGTCGGCATGCTCTACCACGCCGGCAAGCTCTATTGCAGCACCGAGAGCACGGCGGTGGTGATCGACACGGCCGGACCGTTCGCCGGCAAGGTGGTCGCCGGCAGCATGGACCGGCGCGGCGGGGGCAACCAGGCGAAGCGGCCGCTGCCCGCCACGCGCCACCTGCTGCTGCTGGCGGGCGATCGTTTCTACGGCCTGTACGGCAGCCACCGCACCTGCGACGGCCGCTTCGACACGTTCGCCACGCTGGGCTGTTACAACAAGGAAGGCAAGTTGCTCGGCCAGAGCAGGCTGTACGCCGCCGAAGTGACCGGCGAGAAACTGGAGCAGGTTCGTTCGGCCGTCGGCTGGGACCGCTGGCCGTTCTCGTACGGCCTGCCGTTCACCATCGGCGGCGACCAGATCTACGTGCGCAGCTTCGACGAGATTATCTGCATCGGAGAGCGGCGATGAACATACATGGCTGCATGGCGGTGTGGCTGACCGGGGTGGCGATGGTTGCCGTCGGCTGCGGCGGCGGGGGCGCGGGGCGCCCGGCGAGGCGGGCGGCGTCGCGCCCGGCGTCGGGCCCGGCGTCGCGCCCGGCACAGCCCGAGCCGCTGCCGGGCGAGCTGGTGAGCCGCCTGAGCCAGGTTGACCAGCGGGCCGCGGCGATTGACGAGCTGGCCGCCGGCGGGCGGAAGGACATCGCCCGGTTCGTCGTGCCGTTCCTGGCCGACAAGGACCCCGCGGTGCGTCTGGCGGCGGCACGGGCGCTGCGACGCTCGCCCGACGCCAACGCCACCATGGCGCTGGCCGCCCGCCTGACCGGCGAGCGCATCGAGACGATCCGCGAGGAGGTCTGCGCCGCCCTGGAACTGATGGACCACCCCACCGCCCACGCGACGCTGGGACTGGCGTGGCGCGACCGCAACGACGCGGTCCGCCTGGCCGCCGCCCGGGCGGCCGGCAAACTCAAAGGCAGCGAATGGCTGGGGCGGCTGATGGACCTGCTGTCCGACAGCGATCCCCGCATTCGCGCCGCCGCCGTCGAGGGGATCGCCGTGCGGAAGGACGACGAGGCGATCCGCGGCCTGCTGAGCAAGATGGGCGATCCCAACGACGCCATCGCCGACCGCGCCACGGGGTATGTCCGGGCCCTGGGCCGACCGTTCACGCGCCTGTACGCCGGCGCGCCCTGCACGTGGCCCGGACGCGTGAGAATGCTCAAACTGCTGGGCGAGATGGCCGACCCCAACCTCGTGCCGACGATCCTGGCGGTGACGGCGTCGGGCCACGAGCGATCGGTTCCGCCCGAGCGCCGGCAGGCGGCCGTCGAAGCCCTCGCCTCCGTCGGCGAGCGGGCCGTCGTGCCGCTGGACCTGGCGGCCGTCCGGGCGCCGGAGCACATGGGCTGGAAGCAGGTGGCGGCCGACGTGTTCGTCCGCCTCAAGAGCCAGGCGGGCGTGGCGGCGATCCTCGAGCGGGCGATGCGCTGGCGCGTGCCGCCCGACGAGGCGGAACTGGCGCTCTGGCTGGACACGTTGAACAAGATCGGCTCGCCGTCGGCGAAGGAGGCGGCCACGAAGGTCCAGTCGCACGTCGAGCAGCGCCGGGCGTGGGCGAAGCTGCTTCGCGTCAAACCCCCGCTGGGCGATCACGCGACGGCGCCGGGCCTGGCCGGCGTCACCGGCGACCGCGACGTGGTGGCCACGCTCAAGGGCGCCCTGCTCGGCGCCGACGTGCACGTCACGTTCGAATGCCGCGGGGGCAACTGGCCGCGGACGGCGTGGGGCTACGGCTGCAACTACGACAAGGCCGACCACGAGGTGACGGTGCGCAAGGTGGCCCCGCGGGCCGACGGCGTCGATATGGACCTGCTCATCGACGTGACGGGCGACCCGTGGACCTACGGCGGGCCGGCGCCGATGGAAGTCCATCTCCGCAAGGCGGGCGACGGATG
>Ga0172364_10000439_pt1 | contig 29578 bp, 23 predicted proteins | sample LakKivSesite10cm_FD_114545 | JGI IMG/M metagenome (GOLD analysis project Ga0172364, IMG submission 114545) | Sediment microbial communities from Lake Kivu, Rwanda - Sediment site 10cm | ecosystem: Environmental > Aquatic > Freshwater > Lake > Sediment | place: Rwanda: Western Province, Lake...
CGCCGTCCGTCGAAATGGATCTGACCGAGATAAGCAAGAGAGGAATCACCATCGGCGTCGAGGCCGCGGATTTCCCGGCGCCTGACCGTCCGTCAATGATCGAGGTCAAGGTCGCGTTCGAAACGGGGGAGGGCCAGCTGCTTTATGAAGAAAAGATCCAATGCGGCGTAGCCCCGTTCCTGGTCATGAGCTGTCTCGATCCGGCCGAACGAATCCAGGTCGTCAGGACGAAGGCAACGGAACAATTCGTTCGCGACCTCCGGCCGCTCGTCGAGGCCGCGGGAGCCAAGCTGGAGATCGTCGAGGGTCCCTCGATCCCGGAACACGACATCTGGATGCAGGATGCCGTGGAGATCGGTCTCGCGACCGACGGGGAACATACGATGCATGTCGCCCTCCACGGCAATCGAGGCCGCGAACTCGACGCCGTGTTCGCGGCGAAATCACTGGGCAAAGACTTCGGAGTCATAAAGAAGGGCGGCTTCCGCGGCAAGTCCGCTGAGTGGATCGACTGGTATGGGAATCTCGAGGTCAGCCCTCCGGTCGCGGCGAGGGGCCGGGAATTCAAAAACGGCAGGATCTACGCGGGAACCCAGGGCGAACGGGCCATGCATCCCGAGGTCATCAGGTTCATCGAGGCTCAAAACGCCCAGGGGCCTGTTCTCTGGCTCGACACGTCCTGGTTGGTCATCGGGCATGTCGACGAGACCGTTTCCTGGGTGCCGTCCGAGGCCGGCACTCCGTTCCGTATGATGATCCCGTCGGCGCGCCTCGCTGTTGAGATCTTACGGCAAGCCGAGAAAGATTCTCCTGGAGGGATCCTGAACCGGGGTAGGAAGCTTGAGCGCGACGGGCCCGGCGAGTTCGAACGGACTGTCACCGAGGTCTTGAGAGACAAAGACCTGATGGCGGCTCAGGAATTCGTCCAGGGCAAGATCGACGCCGTCCGCCGGACACTCCAGGACGAACTCGGCGTAGCCGACGCGGATATCATCGAAATCCCCGTACTTTTCAATTCGGATAGCCGTTGGTTTCCGGGACGCTACTTCGCCGAGACGGTCAACATGGTCAACAGCCTGCTCGTCGGGAAGACTTATATCGTTCCCGATCCGCGCGGCCCGCTGGTCAATGGCCGGGACGTCCTTCTCCAGGCCGTGAAAGACCGTCTCGAACCTCTCGGTTGCCGGGTCATCCCTCTGGACTGTTTCGATCCCTATCACCGTGGGGGAGGCGAGATCCACTGCGGCACGAACGCCGTCCGGCGAAGCAATAAAAGGTAGCCGGGCGTCAGCTCGTTTCTTAATCGGCAGGCCGGAGGTTCGATCCTTCCTATGGCTGGTTTTTTCAGTTTCGATCAGAAGCCTTTATAATGTCCTAAGTTCGGTTGGCCCGGTCAGTCCGGTGCTATTTTCAAGCCTGGGGCGGTTTGGCCGTTTTTGGGGAAAATGATATATATGGAAAAGGCTTGACCGATGAAATCCTTCTGGAAATTCCTGAGATCGTTGAAACTGACCATAGTTCTCTTGATATTGCTGGCCGTTTTTTCGGCGATCGGGACGCTCGTCCCCCAGGGCAGATCTCCCGAAGAGTATGCCCAGCGCTTCGGACCGGCCTATCAGATCTTCAAAATCCTGCAGCTTGACCGGGCTTATAAGTCGTCGTGGTTCTTAGGGCTTCTGATGCTCTTTTCTCTGAATATGATCGCGTGCACGCTTTCGCGCTTGCCGGCCAAATGGCGCCACGTGACGAGGCCGAACGTAAAAAGCAGCCCCGACAGGTTGAAGGTTTTCAAGATCAAAACCACGTTCGAGAAAAATGTTCCTCCGGCCGAAGCGGCCGAGACGGCTTCACGGCTGCTTGCCCGGCGGAGGCGCTTCCGGGTCTTCGCAGAAAAAAGTGAAAGGAACATATCCCTTCTTGGCCTGAGAAGGAGTTCCGGCTGGTTCGGTTCTGATATCGTCCATTTCGGCATGCTCGTAATTCTGGCCGGAGGGATTACGAGCAGCCTGGGCTCGCAGGACACGATCCTGCCTCTTTTCGAAGGCGGCCAAATGAGACCTGAAGGCGCGGCGTTCATGGTCCGCCTTGATAAGTTCGAGACCGAATACTATGAAGAGGGAATGATCAAGGACTGGAAAAGCACCCTGACCATCATCGACAACGGGCTTCAGGTCCGGACGGGAACGATTGAAGTCAACAGACCGATGAAATACAAAGGATACAACCTTTATCAATCCGGATACGGATTGAACTGGGAAGAGACGGCTCTTGAGATAGAAATCAGAAAAAACGAGGAGCCTGATTTCTCGCGGTCTGTGTTCGTAAAACCCGGGCAGGTGGTGAATCTCCAGGAGGCGGGGCTGGATTCGGTCGCCGTCAGGAGCTTTGTGCCTGATTTCATCATCGTCGAAGGCGGAAGGGTTATGTCGAGATCCGACGAACCGCATAATCCGGCCGCGTACATCGAGATCCTGAACGGCGGGGAACGCTTGTTTTACGGCTGGGTCTTTTCGAATCATCCGGGTTTCAAAGCCGGCCCGGGCGCCGAGAACTCGCCTGTTTCGGTTTTCCTCAAGAAACCTCGAGCGTTTCCTTACTCGGTAATCGAGGCCCGGCGGGACCCGGGAACGCTCTTAATATGGATAGGTTCTTTCATTTTGTCAGCCGGATTGGTTTTCGCCTTCTACCTCCGTCCGGCCGAAATAAGGATGGTTTTCGAACCGCTGGCCGAAGGGACGCTGATCAGTGCCGGCGGCTCCGTCCGGGGAGGGGCGGAAGCTTTCAGAACCTTGTTCGAGGATTTAATCCGTGAGATGAGGAGTGCTTGATGAACGAACCGAACCTTTTTTCCGGAGCTTTCGTGCTTTACATCATCGCCGGCGTATTTTTCGTCCTGGCGCTTTTCCGCCGGGGGATATGGATGAAAGCAGTCATTTTCCCTCTTGGCGCGGGATTTGCGCTGCATACGGTCGCTCTCGTTCTGAGGACCGTAGCCAGCGGGCATGCTCCATTCACCAATATGTACGAGTCTCTGTCTTTTCTTTCCTGGGCCGTAGTCGGCGTTTATTTCGTTTTCGACCGAAAGAGGGCATATCCCAAGATCGGCTCCTTTCTGATGCTCATCGTCATACTGCTCATGGCCCTGGCCTCGTCGCCTTTGATTCCCCGCGGCATAGTGCCTTTGATTCCTGCCCTCCAAAGCTGGTGGCTGTGGCTTCACGTATCAGTGACTCTTCTCGGCGAGGCTTTCTTCGCCGTCGCCTTTGTGTCCAGCATTCTTTATATTTTTTCGGGGAAGGAAGATAAACGCCGCCTGTACGACAAACTGAGTTACAAGGCGATCGCGGTCGGCTTTCCTCTTTTCACCCTGGGGGGCCTGATTTTCGGCATGATCTGGGCCTATAAGGCATGGGGAAGGTACTGGGGCTGGGATCCGAAAGAGGTCTGGAGTCTCGTCACCTGGTTCATTTACGCTCTTTATCTTCACACGAGGGTCGTCATGGGCTGGGCCGGTAAGAAATCGGCCATAGTGGCCGTCATCGGCTTTCTGGCCGCCCTTTTCACTTATTTCGGGGTGAATTACATCATCGAAGGCCTTCACAGCTACGCCTGAAACGGTCCCTTAAAGCCTGGCAAAATTATGAAGTGATTATGGCGGGGTGAGATAAATCCCCCCCTTTTTAGCCGCGTGGGGTGATTGACCATTTTGCTTGCCCATTTCATATTGACACTCTAAGTAAATAAGATTTTTGCAGGTGGCTGATATGAAAACTGGGGGTCAAGGCACGGTAACGGTTTTCGCCCTTGCGGTTCTGCTGGTCGCCGGCTTTCCGGAATCTCTTCCGGCCGACGGAAAGAAACTTGAGGTAACCGCCGATCAGGCCGCCATTCATATCGATCCTCAGACCGCCAGCGCGGTCGTCGAAGTCCTTGAACGGGACTCCATTCTGACCCTGGCCAGCCCGATGAAAATTAAAATCTATTGGTTTTATGTCTATTTCATATCGCCGCAGACCGGAAAAACGCGGGCCGGCTATGTTCATGATTCACTGGTCAGGCCTCTCTATCCGCTGGTCAAAGTGATTAACATTTCCGGAGGCACCGGCGGGGCCAGCAACGGTGAAATAGACCCCGAAGCCGGGAACCTTATAAATCCCTCCTGGGGCGTCACCAAAGAAAGCATAATCAGGACCGAGGGGCGACCCTATGAGGAAGAACAAGCAGACGGGGTCAGGATACTGCGTTACCGCCGCTCGGCCATGAACAGAAAATGGCAGGTGGAATACGTTCTCGGCGAAACCGGACTCATAACGACCCGGTACAGGCTGCTCGAGAATTATTTCGATAGTTCGCGCTACATCCAGGATTACAACAAGCTCCGGATTTTCCTGACCCAGAAAGTCGGCGAGCCCAGATCGGATAAAGTCGTCTGGAGGAAAAAAGTCTACGAAAAGGTCGAGGAAGATCCCGGCACGGCCCTGGCCAACGGTTATATGGTTTATTTGTCGGAATGGGTATTCCGCGATACTTCCGTAAAGCTGAAGTTGGACGGCGCCGGCGAACAGGTTTCCCTGGCTGCGGAAGTTCGCGACGTCAAAGCCCGGATCCCGGGCGACTGAATTCGAAACGTTCTAAATCACGTCTTTTCCGGTGAAGCTGAGGCTGACTTTATTCTTGCCCAGCCATTTACTGTGGCGGGCCAGCTGTTCGGCCCTCTTAATTATCGCCTCTGCCGTATCGAAGCGGTTGGCAACGCAGGCTCCCAGGGATGCCGTCGCGTTCAGCATGCCGGTCTCGGTGACAATGTAGGACTCGGATATCAGGAGACGAAGCTTGTTGGCGATTATATCCAGCCGGCTCTCATCGACGTTTAGGAGGAGAACGAGAAATTCATCTGGGCCGACTCGCCCGACCATGTCGAAATAACGAATGTTCTTCTGGATGGTCAGAGCGGCCGTACGAAGGATCTTGCCTGAGTTATAGCGGCCGTATTTTTCCTGGATTTTGGCAAAGTTATCGATATCGATATAGATCAAACCGAAGTTCAGGCCGTGCCTTTCCAGCTCGTTTATCCTCGTGGTCAGAATCATGTCTATATAGCGGCGGTCGGCGATGCCCGTGTCCGAATCGAGGAAACCGGTTTTCTCGAGCTCCTTGACCTTCAATGGTATGGTTATTCTAGGGGTTGAAGGCGTGAATGTCTCAATGATGCCGACAATTTCACCATCCTCCTTGAAGACTGGTATTATCCGGAGATTCACGGGGAACCGGAATCCTTCCTTATGCAGCATATATGCGTCGTAAGTCCTTATGATTCCGTCCTTGAGAGTGAGCATGGCCGGGCAATTTTCTTCGCAAATAGAGCTGCCTTCGTTGTTGAGATACAGGTTCAGGTCGGCGAAACAGAATCTGCCGGTTATTTCCTCGTTGCCGAATCCCGTTAACTGGGAAGCGGCTTTGTTCCAGAAAATCACCTTCCGTTTGCGGTTCATGCAAATTATGCCGTCCTGGAGCTGGTTGAAAATGAAGTTACATAAGGTCTTGGTAGCTCCCTCGTAAGCTTCGATCAGATTCTCTTCGGCCATTGGCAATACCCCTTGATTATTTTGAACGATGATAACCTATTAATTTACTGACTTACGGACTAAAGTCAACATTTTTCTCTCGGGAGCCGCTTCTCTCCGGTTTTTCATTTCAATATTTCAATCCGCCCAGAATGAAACCGATACCGAGAAGCAGCTGGGTCAGCAGAACGACCAGGACGTTGTTGGCCAGGGCGGGTACTAACCGGGACCTGTCGTCATATTTGAACGAGCCTTTGATAGCTTTCCAGGAGAAGGGAATGGTCAGTAAAGAGATTAAGCAGTGGGCAGGCATGACCTTAGCTGCGACGCAGCCTATGATCCACAGATAGACCATGATGGTCGAAGCCGAATAAATTCTTGCGGACTTTTCCAGGCCCAGAACAACCGGTGTCGTTTTCCTGCCGCCTTTCCTGTCGGCTTCGACGTCCGGGAACTCATTGATGAAAAGCAGGTTGTATACCAGAATACCCGATGGTATCGAAGCTGCCAAAGCGTCGAGGGAATATCGACCGGTCAGGATGAAGTAAAATCCGAGGATGGGCAAAATCCCCAATCCCAATCCCGGAGCCCACTCGGGCCTGTATGTCTTGAGAATGACCGGCGTATATAGAACGACCAGCAAGGCTGCGATTATAAGTAACGGTATAAGCAACCAGCCGGTTTTAATCACGAAGTATACGCCGATCGCTGCCGCCAGCAGCAAAGAAGTCAACCCCAGCCTGAGGACCTGCTTTGGCTTAAGAGAACCGAGCGGCAGGATACCACTGCCGCCGCTGAAGGGCGTCTTATTGGTAGCCAGGTCGATACCGCTCTTATAGTCGTAATATTCGTTGAGTGTGTTGACGCTGATATGGGCTAGTAACAATCCGAAGAATGCCAGGACGGCATAACCGGGATTAATAGCCTCATATCCGCCCTGGACTTGATGGGCCTTCAGATCATACCAGGCCAGGCCCGTGCCCAGGAAGGCAAGCACAAAAGGAAGAAGCAAGAATGGCGCCCGGGCTGACAAAACCCACGGTTTTAATTTCATTTTTGATCTCCCGGCAGTCTCGAAAATTGTACTCGGTTATTCGTCCTGGCATCAAGTTCCCGGTTTTACAAATGGTTGACACTATGCTTACTCCATGTTAACTTACCGGTGGAATCCGGTATCAAGGACAATGAGTTCATCCATCGGTCCCAAACTCAGGCAGGCCAGGGAAGAGGCGGGTTTGAGCCAGGGGGCATTCGCCCGTTCCGTAGGGCTTTCATCCGAGTACATCTCTCTTTTGGAATCGGGGAAAAGAGTGCCAAGCTTTGATACCCTCATCCGGATTGCGTCTTATCTCGGCAAGGAACCAGCCTTTTTCCTATCGGAGAAAGTGGTCACTTTCCGGTCGCTTCTCGAGGGCGATTCGATCCCTTCCGGATTGAAGCGCCAGCTCTCACGCTTCAGGGTTTACTGCGAGAGTTACCTTGAGGCCGAGAAGGCGACAGGCCGTTTCATCGAGCTGGCCCCGCTTTATAAGAGTATTTCGGCTGAGCGAATGGCCGAGGAGGAAAGAAGGAGACTGGGACTGGGCGACGAGCCGATCCGTGATCTTTTTTCCCTGGTCGAGATGAACGGCCTATGTTTGTTTAAAGAGCCTCTTCCCGATGAAGCCCGGGTGGCGGGAATTTTCGTCTTCGACGTTGATACTGCCCGGGCCTTCGCTCTGTTGAACAGCCGCGAACCGGCCGGTCTCCAGCTTGTGGCCGCAGCTCATCTTTATGGCCATTACCTCCACGACAGAGATGCCGGATTGATCGTGGACAGCGTGGACGTGGTCGTCGATGAATACGTTTCCCTTTATCCGCCCCGTGAGCAATTCGCTCAGGCCTTCGCTTCGCGTTTCCTGGTTCCGCCTTCGAAATTGAAGATTATCGTCGAAAAAGACGCCGGCTCGCGCGGCCTTTCCTATGACCAGGTCCTGTTCATGAAGAGATATTTCGGCGTGAGCACCAGGACGGTTTTAAGAGCTCTTCGCCGGGATAATTTGATCGGAGGAAGCCGCTTTGAAGAATATTTCAGGCGCGATGCCGAAGGCCGTGAAGAAGAGATATTCGGCAACACGTCTGGTTACGAAGAAAAAGCCAGGCTTTTGAAGCTGAAAAAAACAAGGGCCGTCGCTTCCGACCGGTTCAAATTGCTCGAAGCTGAGCGAGTCCAGTTAGCCAGACAGAAGTCGCGGGACAGGGAAGAAGAAAACCAGCCGGGATAACCGCGGTTTTGATTGCCGGTTAGAAAGATCTCAGCTTCTGGCCGGGCGTGGATTGTTGAAGAGCCTTCAAAGCTTTCAGCTCGATCTGGCGGATTCTTTCCCGGGTTAGGTTGAAATGCTGGCCGACTTCTTCGAGAGTGTATTCTCGGCCGTCGCCCAGTCCATACCTCATCTTGAGAACGGTCGTTTCTCTGTCGGGAAGGGTTTTGAGAGCTTGCTCGATCTGCTCCTTGAGATTGATATGGATTACGGTGTCAGGAGGAGCCGGGAAATATTTGTCTTCGAGGAGATCACCGAGCGAACCTTCCTCGTTTTCTCCTATCGGAGTTTCGATGGAAACCGGATCCTGAGAACTGAAAAGCATTTCCATGACTTTGACCATCGGCAGGTTCATTTTCCTGGCCAGTTCTTCCGGCGTAGGCGCCTTACCCGTTTTCTGTATGGATTCCTGAATAGTCTTCTTCAAGCGGTGAATGGTTTCGGTCAAATGGACCGGTATTCGTATCGTCCGGCCTTGATCGGCAATGGCTCTGGTGATTGATTGCCGGATCCACCACGTGGCATAGGTGGAAAACTTATGGCCTCGCCTGTAGTCGAATTTCTCGGCGGCACGCATCAGCCCGATGTTTCCTTCCTGGATAAGGTCGAGCAGCTGCAAGCCCCGCCCCTGGTATTTTTTGGCTATGGACACAACCAGCCTGAGGTTGGCCGAGACCAGGTCGTTCTTGGCTCTTTCTTTGGTCCGGTGACCGCCGTTCATGGCTTGAATAATGGACCGGACTTCCTTTCGTGAGGCAGCTGATCCGCAGGTGGCCTGTTTCTTCAAGTTCTCCTGGACTGACAGGACGATCCGTTCCTTTTGTTCCGGCTTGATGTCCAGCGATTTGGACAGCTGGATCATTTTGGCGACAAGCCTGCCCCTCTTGAACCGGTTCTTCATCCGGGGTTTGATCCTGCCGAACCTGGCGGCCAGAGTTCTGATGGTTTTGATCGTCGTGGTTATTTCGGCCAGTTTTTTCTCGATGTTCTTTTCGTCCAGGTTTTCTTCCGAGATATTGAAGTAACGGGTCAAATTATCCCGGTCTGCCTTAAGTTCGGTTTCAAGAAAGATAATCGCATCCAGCAAAAGAGGTGTTCGGGCCAGGGCTTTCAGAACGAGCTTCTCGCCTTTTTCCATCTTTTGAGCCAGGCTTATTTCCTGTTCACGTGAAAGAAGAAGATAACTTCCCATCTCCCGGAGGTAGATCTTTACCAGATCGGTGGTTTGTTCAAGATCTTCCGGAGACGAGATCCCGGGAGAGTCGCTACGCCTTTCGTAAATGCTGTGCGTATCCAGTCTATCCAGACCTGGCTCAAGAGCCGGAAACAGGCCTTCTTCTTCCAGTGATTTTCTTTCGCCTGCGCCAGGCACGAGTTGCAGTAATTCTTCGTCCCGGTATTTGAAGTTTGCACTCATTTTTGCGCTCCATTTAATTATTATTTCTATAGGCTCAATAAAATTAGTAAATTATAATCAATCTAGCTGTAAATTTACTTTACATTCTTGCTTCGATTTCTCAACCACCCGGTTACGGGTAAGGATTATATTTGTTATCCCCTGAAAATCTTCAGCTTCGAATAAAGGCCGTCTTATATATTTTTTTGCCTGCCTTGTCAAGGGATTTCTCATATTTTTTCCGCCTCCATGCATCTAAAACCTTTATAACTGAAATTTTGTTTCCTTTGACTAATAAGTCAGGAAACCCTTTTCTGTTAATTTTATTAATACAAGTTTCGTGCCAACTTATTTTATAGATTTATCTCGAACCGTCCCTGTCGCGCTTCTGGAAATATTTTTGATGATGTTCTTCGGCTCTGTAAAATTCACCTGCGGGGGAGACCTCGGTAGCCAGCGGTTTCTTGTATTTACCAGACTTGGCCAGTTCATCCATGACCTTGAGAGCGATCTGCCGCTGTTGCCCGGTGAGGTAAAAGACGGCCGACCTGTACTGGGTGCCGTGATCCGGCCCCTGCCTGTTAACCTGGGTAGGGTCGTGCATCTCGAAAAAGTGCCTGACGAGCTCTTCGTAGGAAATGATGAGAGGATCGAATTTGATCCGGATGGATTCGGCATGCCCCGTCATTCCGGTTCGAACCTGTTCGTAAGTAGGGCTGGCGGTGTTGCCTCCGGTATATCCGACTTCGGTAAATGTTACACCTTTTATTCTGGAAAAGTTACGTTCCACACCCCAGAAACAGCCGGCGGCGAAGATGGCTGTCCGGTCCGGATTGCTTTCGTCCGGTTCTTCGTCTCTTGCCTCTGGAGACGGATGAGGCCGGCTCGCGGGCAGGAAACGCAGCGCGGCTGAGTTTATGCAGTAGTGAATCCCGGCCGGAGGCGGACCGTCGTCGAAAACATGCCCAAGATGAGAACCGCATACGGCGCAGCGGACTTCTGTTCTCCGCATGAAATGACTGTTATCTTGTCTGTATTCGAGGTGGTCGTTGTTAATGGCCGCTTTGAAACTGGGCCAACCGGTGCCATGTTCGTATTTGTCAACCGAAGAGAAAAGTGGGGTTTCGCAGGCCGCGCATAAGTAAGTTCCTTCATCCCAGAAATCGTTGTATTCGCCGGAGTAGGGCTTTTCTGTTTCCCCGAGCCGCAGAATCCTGAACTGTTCCGGAGTCAGGATCTTTTGCCATTCTTCATTTGATTTCTGTATTTTCATGGTCATTTTCTTATCTTCTCCTCGTGAATTGACCAGATAAGTCACGGCCGTTTTCGAACGCCCGGCAGCGTCGATGACCTTCCAAAGACCGAAGCTGGCTGAAACGGCCAAGAGCATTATGAGGATTTTTCTGATTGTGTCCATATTTCCCCTTTATACTACTATTCCTATAGTTACTATATAATAAATAATGTAAGGAGCACAATTTGTCAAGTCTCGATCGATCGGCTTTCATTTTTTTGCCGATCAGAAACACCGGCCGTCACTGTGGCTTTAAAACTTGTTTTTTCTGATTGACTTTTGTAGTTTCGACTAAATATAATTAAACTGCTGGCTGGAGAGGGATCCTCCTTAGCCCCGCTTCCTTTTCCTTGAAACCTTGGCGCCTCGCCAGCCAGCCTTCCATTTATATTCCGGCCGGGTTACTTCTTTTTCTCTTCAGCCGGTTTTTCTTCTTTTTCGACCAGTTTTATTCGGGCTGCGCTTTCCTTCAAATGGTCCTTCAGTTTGAGGTGGCTGATTCCTTCCTTGTACCAACCGGGCGCCGGCGCTCCCTTGAGATGATGATCGAAGAACTCCTTCATCCTTATTCCGTAATCCTTGCGGTTGGCCGGTTTCCGGAGCCCGTGGTTCTCGCCCACGTACTGGAGCATGACCACGGGTTTCTTCAAGCGCCGCAGGGTGTTGTAATATTCAATACCCTGGTTCCAGTCGACTGCTCCGTCCTTGTCGTTGTGAAGTATTAGCAAAGGTGTGTCGACACGGGTGGCGTAATAAACGGGTGAGTTTCTGGCGTAGGCCTCGAGGTTTTCCCAGTAGCCTCCGGTGAAACGGCCCTGGCTGCTTTCAAAAATAGGCTGGTTGGCCGAGCCGCTGTTCCAGTAAATCGAGCTGTACATCGAGATCATGTTGGTCAATGGCGCTCCGGCTACGGCCGCGGCGAAGGCGCCGGTCTGGGTCACGAGAAATGCAGTCTGATAGCCTCCCCAGGAGTGGCCGTGGAGTCCGACCCGGTCCGCGTCGACGATTCCGGTGGCCACGGCCGCTTTGAGCGCCGGAAGGACGCACCAGACAGCTGACATGCCGGGGTCGTCGATTTGGTACTTTATGTCCGGCATCAGAACCGCATAACCATGGCTCGTATATACGGATTTGTTGAAGCCATAAGGATTGGGCATCGTGTACGAATTGAGTCCCTGGGAAAGCTTTTCGTATATGTAAACGATGGTCGGGTACGATTTGCCCTTTTGATAACCGGCCGGCAGGAAAAGCGCCGCCTGGAGCTTGTCGCCCTTGTCGCTTACGTAATCCAGGAGAAGCTCGCCGTCCGACCACAGGAAATTCTTCTGCTGGGGATTGGCTTCCGTGATCTTGACCGGAGCATTCAAATTGAGGTCGGCGGCATAAAAGTCGGGAAAGTCTTTACCGGTCGGTTTGGTAAAAACCATAACCGGGGCTTTCTTGGCTTTGAGCAGAGTCGTATACGCTGCATCGTCCCAGGCGATTCGCCTGGCTCCCGGCCGGCCCTTTTCGATTACGGCGATGCCCGATTTCTTCGTCCATTCCCCATAGATCCGGAAATAAACCGGTTTTGCCAGGTCGATGCCCTTTTCTTCCGGGTCCAGCCGGAACGGGCGCTGATAGCGAATCTTGTTCTGGCTGCCGTCTTGAGTCAGGTTGACAGCCTGGCCACGCCCGTCGGCATGGACCAGCCAGACATCCCAGCCGTCGGAAAGGAGGACACGTTTGCCGTCGGCGGTCCAGCCGACCGGCATGCGCGGAGGATCGGTGACGTTGTGGTCGTCTTCGGTATTGATGAATGAGACCGGCAGATTACGGGTCAGATTGAGCGCAGTCCGGGTTCTCATGTCGTAGGCGTTGAAATGCCCGCCTTCGTAATAAAGGAAACGCAGGCCGTCGTATGAGGTCCCGAAGTACCAGCGGCATTTTTTCAAAGCCTGGTATTTTTCGCCGGTCTTGAGATCGATGACGTAAACGTCGCGATAGTTCCGTCCGTCAAGATTGGAATCCAGCTCATAAGGTGAATTGTCTAAGCCTATGGCGAATTCGTCTTTTTCGACCGGCATTATGTCCCGCATGGAATCGTCGGCCAGCCTGATGAACCTTTTCTCCTTGACCTGATAAAGCGACATGTAACTATAAGTGGAATCGCGGTTGGCCTCGACCTGTTGTTGCGACTGCAGCCGGGGATCTTTCCAGTTCCAGACGACCAGATCGGGGATGTCTTCACTCGGTTCTGGTTTTTTCGCCTCGCCTTCTTTTTTGCGGAGTTCCTTTATTCCGAAAAAGACCGCATGGAGGGAATCGGACCAACGCGGTTTCCTGTCCGGACTCAGAGTCATGGCTTCCGGAAAAGATTTGTCGGCCGACGGATCGTACTCGATCTTGACCGGGCCTTTGGCGCTGCCGAACCCATGGAATCCGACGAGGCTCCAGAGATTGTCTTCGTAATCTTTGTTCTCCAGGCCTTTGAGCGCGGCCAATGCGTCTCCTTTCTCGGTCCAATTGAGATTTTTGAAGACCGCCTTATCGCTCACCAGGGGGATCAGGATTCCAGTCTTCATATCGCGGACCAGAATGCCGTTCCCTGTCCGTCCCTGGGCGTCTATGGCCAGAGCCAGACGTTCGCCTTTCTTGTCGAAGGCGAACTCGGAAACGTTGCCGATGGTCGTGTCGAGAGCCGGCTTCAGTTCTCGGATTATGAGATCCGAGCCGGACCACTTGTTCTTCTCTTTTTCCTGGCTTTCCGGAGCGTACTTATGAAGAACGACGAAAAGGGGATTTTCCCCTGAGAACGAGAAACTCCGGATGGCCTCGAACTCCGTTTTTTCCCCGCTAGCCAGATTGACCAGGACGGCATTGGACGTGATCCTTTTTTTCTCCTTGCGGAGGTTACGAGCCTCTTTCATACTGGGGTAAGTCAAGAAAGCCGCCCATCCGGAATCTGCGGAGAAAGAGGATACGGAGGCCAGGCCGCGAGTAACTTCGCCTGACGGGAAACGGTATTCTTTCGTTCCCTTGATCTGCCTGATGACCGTTTCACTGTCGCCTTCGACCGGCATCAGACGGTAAATGAACCAGTTGCCATCGGGCGACACTTCGGGGGCCCCGATGCTTTTCCAGTTCAGGATATCCTGAAGTTCAAGGGGCTTTGGCCCCTGGGCCGGCGCCTGATCAGGCATTCCTGAATAAAGACCGGCTGCGGCCAATAGGACTGCGGCCGACAAAGTCGCCAATAGCCGTTTATCTCTCATCTCTTGATCTCCTTTGTCGTTTTGATTTCGATATATCCACTTTCTGACTCTAACAAAGTCGCGGCCGGGCTGTCAAAGCCGTTTTTCCCTTCAGCCGGTGATCGTTGACTTTTTTCCTAATTTCCAAAATTCGATTAAATGCCGGAGATTTTGGGCAATGACCCCGGCCGGTCATTCAGCCTATCAATGCCATTACCATCCCGGGCTCGATGTCCCGGAAATCCGGTATGACCAGTTCGACACCCGCTAATTCCTGGGGCGGATGAGTGGTGGTCAGCCCGATGACTTTCATCCCGGCCGCCCGGGCCGAGGCTATTCCGGGCAGCGAATCTTCGAAGGCCAGGCACCGCCGGGCTTCGACTTGAAGCATTTCGGCCGCCTTCAAGTAAAGATCCGGAGCCGGTTTTCCCTTTGATACCATGCTTTCGTCGATCAGGATGTCGAAGAAACGTCTCAAGTCCGCCTGGTCCAGAACAAACTCCAGATTGATCCTCGGAGCCGCGGTGCAGACCGCAACCGGGACGTCCGAGTTCGAGAGCTTAATAAGGAATTCCCTCAATCCTGCCGCCGGTCTGACCCGGTCGGAATAGAGCTCACGGTAAAGAGCTTCTTTCTCTTCAGCCATGGCCAAGGCCTCTTTTTCGGGAATTCCATGCCCGAAAAGACCCCTGAGAATCTCTTTGTTAGTTCGGCCGAAGAGCTTGTTCTTGAAGGACTCTTCATCGAATTCGAGCCCGTGTCGCGAGGCGAACGTCCGCCAGGCCCGGAAATGGAAATCTCTGTTGTCGACGATCACCCCGTCCATGTCAAAGACGATGGCCCGGTCATCTTTCAATTCTGACTCTCCGGTCATAAAACCGCCGTAAACTCGGCAGGATGATCTTCTGGATATGATAATTAATTTTTCTTTGATTCTCAAAGAAAACATTTTCCGCTTAACGGCGGTTGCGGTCAGAACTATTAGAATACATGGCTGTTTATGGTAAAATGCGGGGAGAGATAGGACGCTTTGGTGACTTAGAGTCCGGGGAGGAAAAAATGCGAGTAAAAAAGCTTTTGCCGCTTTTGATTTTGACGGCGCTTGCCGCGGCGCCGCTGGTCCTTCTGGCCCAGCAAGCGGGATTACAGTCGGCCTGGACGGCTGTTTCGCCGGCGGTTGACGGCAAGGATGACGAGTGGGCCGGCCTCGAGCTCTTTACAGATAAAAAATCGGGTGCCCGGTATACTTTCCGGAACGACGGCCGCAACCTCTATTTATTTTTCTTTTTTGAAACTCCCATGGCCATGAGCACTATCGAAGCCACTGGCATGAAAGTTTATTACAGTCTGGACGGCAAGAAGAATAAGGATCTTGGCGTGCATTTCATCAGGAAAGAAGTGAGCGGCGACGAACTCATCAAGTCCATCGAGAAGGAAGGCGAAATTCTCAGCCAGGAGAGAAAAGACGAGATTAAAAAAAGGCAAAGCTACCTGATTTTCCAGGCCGACATCATAAACAAGAAAAAAGCCCCTGCCCCTTCTGACCCGTCCGTCATGACTGATCGGCCGGTTTTCCGTTTCGCTCCCAAGAAGAGATCGTTGGTCTGTGAATTCCGCATTCCTCTCAGCCGGACCAATCAACCCGGCGGCATCGGCATCCAGCCGGGTCAATCTTTCACCGTGGGTTTCGAGTGGGGCGGAATGACCAAGGAAATGGTTGCCGCCCAGATGGCCCGGAGAGCGGAGCAGAGCAGTCAGGCTTCTGCCCGTGGAACATCCATAGAATCAGCCATTTCAGGGGGTGATGAGCACGTTGACTCTTCGGGAGGCCCTTCAGGTTACCGTCCGGACAGCCGGGCCAAAAAGCATTCTTTCTGGGTCAAGATCCAACTGGCTCAAGGGGCGAAATAAGAGCGCTGAGAAAAAAACGCCGGAATCCGACTCAGAACTTTCCGGCCGCCAGCCAGGCTCCGGCGAGAGCCAATACAACGGCCAGGATTTTCCAGCGCGTCATCCTTTCCTTCAGAAACAATACGGCCAAAATGACGGTGAAGACGACGTTGAGCTGGTTCAATACCGCGGCGATCGAGGCCTGGGTATATTTCATTCCACCCATCCACAGGACGAGGGAAAGGTATGTGCCGAAAAATGCGGCGGGGATCATGACCTTCCAGTTATTCAGTTTGAAGAGCGGTTTCAACGCGGCTCTTCGCCCTTTATAAAAAGGAAGGAAAATGAACAGGGCGGCCAGCCCTCCCGTCAGCCTGGCCATGGTGGCCCACGAGGTCGAGACCATTCCGAGGTAAGGCTTGACAAGGATGATGCTTATGGCCACGAGCACCATGGCCAGGATTCCGATTATCATGCCGGAGACCAATTCCTTTCTGGATTTCGGTCCTCCGTTGTCCCCTCCCGCTTTGGAAACCGTCAGGACCGCCGACACAACCAGCAAAGCGCCGATGATCTGCCACGCGGTCATCCTTTCTCCCAGGAAAATAAAGGACAGTATTATAACGAATGGGCTGTAGAGGCAGTCGACTATCGCCAGGAGACCGGCTCCGAGCTTATTGAGAGCGGCTAAAAACAAGGTATCGGAAATTGCTATTCCGAGAACACCGCTGAGTAGAAAGAGCGGTAAGACACGCGGCGGAAGGTCTGGATCGAATTCCTGGCGGAGAAGCAGAACGGTTGGAATTATCAGGAAGAGGGCTATGAGGTTCTTGAAAACGTTCAGCCCGATGGGAGTGACTTTACGGCCGCTGATACGGAAAAGGATAATGCCCACGGCCCAGGCAAAACCAGAAGCGATAGACAGCCACTCGCCGGATCTGGCGGAATATTCAAGCCATCCAGACAGGGTCGGCACTTATCATTCTCTTTTCTGAATCGGATGACCGGGCCGTATTTCCCGGCAGGGAAAGGCATTTATAACAGACTCGCTGGCAACCGTCAAATAACCGCCGCGCCCATAAGCCTTGCTTATTGAAGTTGCGTGGCCTGTGTGGCCGGGAGTTCGGGCAGCGGCCGTTCCGGTGATTGACCGGTCCGAAGCTGCCGTGTTATAAAGCCATTCTTAACGATTTGTTGATTCTAAGGAGTGATCGATGATCAGGCAAAACCGACTTTCAGTTATGACATTCTTCACCATGGCCTTGCTTCCTGTCTTTCTCTTTTTGGCCGTTTTTCTGTCGGCTGATTACGATGCTCGTGTAGTCGGCTCTGAAACCACACCGGACCGGGCGGAAATTTCGACCGCCGATACCGCACTGCCCGGATTGGATTCCTGCACCAGTATTCTCGTCGGGAGATTAGCCTCGGTCGACGGCTCGACCATGACCTCTCATTCCTGCGATTCGGGCACCGACCGGACCTGGATTTCCATGGTGCCTCGAAAGAAGCATAAACCGGGATCCACGGCCAAAGTATATCTGGAATCCAAAAGGGCCAAATCTCCCGGTGATCCGGAGCTTATGGAAGCCGGGGAAATCTCCCAGGTGCCGGAGACTTATGCTTATTTGAATGCGGCCTATCCCATCATGAACGAGCATCAGCTGGCCATCGGCGAGACGACGATCGGCGGCCGCCGCGAGCTCGTAAGCGATAAAGGCCTGATCGACGCTCCCGAGCTTTTCCGGTTGGTGCTTGAGAGGGCTAAAACGGCCAGGGAAGCCATTCAGATTGCCGATGAACTAACGGCCAAGTACGGCTATAGCGACTGGGGGGAATGTCTGACCTTCGCCGATCCTAAAGAAGTCTGGCATTTTGAAATCTTCGGTCCGGGCCGGGGCAAAATAGGGGCGGTCTGGGCCGCCCGCCGCGTTCCCGACGATGAAATAGGAGTCTCAGCCAATGCCAGCCGGATAAGATCTCTGGAGCTGGCCAACAAGGACTATTTCATGGCCTCGGCCAACGTGAAAAAGCTGGCTGAGCAGCTCGGTTTCTGGAGCGAAAAGAGCGGGCAGCCGTTCGATTTTTGCTATGCCTACGCTCCGGACTCCCGCAAAAGCCTTTATTGCCGGCGAAGGGAATGGCGGGTTTTGAGTCTTCTTGCTCCGTCGCTCAGACTCCATCCGGAGTCGGAGAATTATCCGTTTTCGGTCAAGCCTGAAAAAAAAGTCCGTGTTTCCGATCTGCTCGCTATTTTCCGCGATACTTACGGGAATACCGAATACGACATGACCAGGACGCTCGTGGTCATCGACCGCCAAGGCCACGTCCGTAAAAGTCCTGTCGCCAATCCTTTCATGAACAACGATTTGCGGGAACTTTTACGAATAAGAAGGGAAAGGCCGATTTGCTCGGCCGCTTCGACCTATCTCCAGATCACCCAGTCCAGGGCCTGGCTGCCTGATCCCATCGGCGGGGTGGTCTGGTTGGGTTACGACAATCCGGCTTCTACGCCCCATACGCCGTTTTACGCCGGCATCTCTAGCATGCCCGACTCATATATGGTCGACGGCCGCTGGGGTTATCGCCGGGATTGCGCCTGGTGGGCTTACAGGACGGTAAGTAAACTGGCTCTTTTCCGCTGGCAGGAAATGAGCCTGGACATAGAAAAGGTCTGGCGCGGAATAGAAGACCGCATTTTTTCCGAGCAGGCCGCGATCGAGGAACAGGCCTTGGCCCTGTTCAAAGCCAATCCAGGGAAAGCGCGCGACTTTCTTACGCGTTATTCAGTAAGTCAAGCCGAGCAGGCGGTCGCCGCCTACTGGAAACTGGCAGATGAACTCTGGTCCAAGTACTCGGGGCGTTTCTGAAAGACGATTTCCCGGCCCGGCCAGGTTGTCTTTGACAGAATGAAGGGGGCCGCCGTCCGTTTTGGTGGCGGCTGTTGTGATTTTAGATATGGCAGCTAAACAAGACCTCCGGGATTTGACCCTGGATGAGCTCAGAGCGGAGTTCGTTTCTCTGGGGGAGCGGGAGTACCGGAGCCGTCAGGTTTTTGCCCGGCTTTACAGGAAAGACCGGCCGGCTGAACGTTTCGATGATTTCAGTGAACTTCCCTCTTCGTTGAGATCGAAGCTGGCCGACAGGTTCAAACTGTCAAGGCCTCAAGTCGCTGGCCGGCTGGAGTCGGAAGATGCCACGGTCAAGTTCCTCTGGCGGTTCGATGACGGAAGTTATGCCGAGAGCGTTCTGATCCCGTCCGGCGGCCGGCTTACGGCCTGTCTTTCAACCCAGATCGGTTGTAAGTTCGGTTGTTCGTTCTGTGCCAGCGGCCTCCATGGATTCAAGAGGGACCTTTTTCCCTCGGAAATAACCGGCCAGTTCTTGTTCGCAGAGAAGCCCGCCGGCAAGGAGATCACCAATTTCGTTTTCATGGGCATGGGCGAGCCGCTGGACAATTTCGAGGCCCTGGAGCGAACCATCAGGATAATGAATTCGCCTTCGGGCTTGAACATTGCCGCCCGCCGGTTAACCGTTTCGACATCCGGCTACGTTCCCGGCATCAGGCGTCTTAAAAAAATCGGGCTGCAGGTCAACCTGTCTATTTCCCTGCACGCCGTGAACGACCGGCTGCGCAGCCGGCTGATGCCTATCAATAACCGCTACCCGCTGGAGGATTTGATGGCCGCAGTGGAAGACTACATCAGATCCGGAGGCAGGATGGTAACCATAGAATACATAATTTTCGCCGGCTTGAACGACGGACTGGCCGATGCCGACGGACTGTCGGGCATTGCCCGCAGGCTCCGGGCCAAAGTCAATCTCATTCCTTTCAGCCCCGTTCCCGGGCTGAAGCATAAATTCGAAACTCCATCCGCTGGAGAGGTGCGACGTTTCAGGAGATGGCTCGAGGAACGGAACATAAGAGTAACGGTGCGGCTTTCCAAGGGGAAAGACATTGCCGGGGCCTGCGGCCAACTGGCCGGAAAATTCCTCGAGTGAGGGATTACCGTCTTTGACGTTTCGATAGAACGGCCATGGTTTCGATATGGGGGGTATGTGGGAAAAAGTCGTAAGCGCGTATGGCCTCTGGGGCGTAAACGGCCGACAAACGGGCCAGGTCCCTGGCCAGAGTCGACGGATTACACGACACGTAAATGATTTTTCTCACCGGCTTGGCTGACAGGGCTGAAACGAGAGACGGAGCCAGTCCCCGACGGGGCGGATCGAGCACGACTACCTGCGGCCGGCGGTCCAGTATGGAGATAATCCGATTCTCGCTCTTGCCCTGGCATACGCGGAAATTCCGTATGCCGTTCAGGTCCACATTCTTCCTTAGGTAGCGCAGGTTCTCGGGATCGGATTCGACGCCGATAACCTGGGCCGAAGAAACCGACACAGACAGGCCGAACGTCCCGACGCCGCAGTAGAGATCAGCGACCTCCGGATGGCTCAACTCCGACAAGGCCGATTTGACATCGTTGATAAGTACCTCCAGCATGCCCAGGTTCACCTGGAAAAATGAGCAAGCGCCATACGAAAAAGTGAGCCCGCCGATTTTTTCCTCGAGATATTCTTGCCCGGTTAAAATTGTTTTCCGCCTCCGGCCGTTCTTTTCGATCAAGGCGACCACCCCGGCCAGTCCGGCCGCGGCCGGCAACCCAGGTATGGACACGGCCATGTCGCCGAGATCCCTGACGGAATCGGCCTTCAGAACGGCAAGAAACCGGCCGGAGGACCGGCTCAGCCTGATTTCGATCTCATTCAGAGATTTCGAGTTTCCGGTCGCCGCGAGATCGCGCAGCCCGGCCGCAAAATCATTGATATCATCCGGAACTAGAGCGCAACGGTCGACCGGAACGAAGAAGTTCGTTTCGCCCGGCTCGTAATAGGCCAGTGAAGGCCCGCGTTCTTCCCAAAAGAGCCGCAGGGTTATCTTGGTTCTGTAGCCCCATTTTTCGGGAGAAGGAATTATGGGTATGGAAGGCCGGGGATGATGCAAAACGGGCGCCAGAATCTCTTCAATCTGGGCCTTCTTGATTTCGAGTTGCAGGCCGTAGTCCATTTCCTGATAAGGCGAGCAAACCCGGTAATGGCGGCAACGAGGAGCAACTCTCCTTAGCGACGGTTCGATTATTTTGACCGTCCTGGCTTCGGCGTATGATTTCCGCTCCCTGAAGGGCACGACCTGGACGAGCTCCCCGGGCAGCCCGAGATCGGTGAATATGACTTTGCCCTGGATCCGGATAAGCCTACGGCCCGGATAGACGATTTTCTCGATCAGTCCGTTCATCGTCAGCCGGGACGTCAGAGCCGGGACGGCCCGGATAGAATCCTGGCCGGCAGGGTGATCACGGCTTTGAACAGATCCAGTATGGCACTCACGGTAATCCCGAGAAGGCGGAAGGGAATGGACAGGATCCAGACGAGCGGGTAAAGAACGACAGCCAGCAGGGCGATCGGCCAGCAGATTACCAGGAGTATCAGCCAGATGAGAAATTTCATGATCATCTTCTCCATAAATATAAATACGTAAAAGCGTCCGCAGAAGTTGACGGCCCGTTCCGGTTTATCTCTTCGGCAAGGGGATGAAGGCCGAGGACATAGTGTAAACCCCGAAGATCACCAGGACAAATCCGAGAACGTAGAGTATCCGGTTGAAGGTGCCCGGCTTTATCCGCTGCTGCCGGCTGGACAGGAAACGCACGATTATAGAATACCAGATCAAGGCGCCTACGCCGCAGGAGGCGGCAAAAGCAAAAGTCTTCCAGCCGCTGGCACCGACAATATTGTGACTTGTTACGGAGCCGGCCACAGCCATCCAGAATATGTACAGGGACGGGTTGGTGACGTACAAAGCCAGGACGCCGAATATGGGCTTGGACGCGGCCGAAGGGATTTTAATCCCGCTGGCGGGCAAGCTGAAAGTTTTTGAATCACGGACCAACTTGTAGCCTATGGCTATGATTATCAGTCCGGCAATTATCTTCATGATCGGTATAACTTCGGGCCGGACGTTGATTTTGACCTGAAAGAATCCGATCAGGGCAACCATGCAGTAGATGAAGTCGAGAGTGGCCGTGGTCGAAGCAGCCAGGAAGCCGTGGAAGGAATTGCGTTTGAGTGTTTGCGATGCTATGTAAACATTCACCGGGCCCAGAGGTATGGCGGCAGTGAACCCAATCATGATACCCAGCAGCACGAACATATGGGTAATAGTATACAGAAACGGTAGCCAGGGTCAATCAGCCGGGGATGGTTTCGGCCTCCGAAGCACTCGATGCCGCGGCGCTTCCTTGACGGTCAGAGGGGGAAAACCTGTCTGCCCTCACATTTTGGTCATTTCGGCGGCTTGATCTTCGTCGGATTCGCTCTCGAGTTCGATTCCAAGCAGCTTGGCCATGCCTTCGTACACCTGCCTCAATGATTTCTTTGAGTCCTGAAGCTCGGCTAAACGCTTCCTGACTTTCTGCAATTCCTTTTCCACTTCTTCGTCGATGTGGTCGAGTTGTCTTTTGACGTCGTCCATAGTCCGGCGGTAAAGATCATCTTGCTCTTTGGTAATGGCCATGAGTTTCTCCTTTTGCACCGTCACGGTTCGTCGGCCTTGAATTTGATGACGACCGGGATCCACACTTTGACCGGTATACCTTTCAGGTACCCCGGCCTGAATTTCCATTTTCTTACGGCTTGCTCGGCCGCCTGGTGAAGGCCGCGGTCGTCTTTTATGCCCTTGATGATCCCGGTATCAATTACGTTACCGAATTCATTGACAAGGGCGTTGACGGTTATTGAGCCTTCAACTCTGAATTTCCTGGCGATCTCGGGGTATACGGGAGCGACTCTCTTGGTAACGGTTGGTTGCTGATCCACTTCCACTAGAGCCACCAGCTGGCCCGGCAGTATCGCGGGGGCCGTTGGAGTCTGAGTCGTGGCCGTCTCATTTTCGGCTTTATCCTTTATGGGAGGAGAGACGACCTGCTCCAGGGTTTTTTCGGTTTCTGTTTGGGATTCGACTGCCTGAGTCGAGGTCTCGACAACCTGGCTCTTCGAGTTCTCATCCTGGTTTTGCAGCTGGATTTTTTCGCTTTTCTTCTGATCTTCCTCTTTGGCTGGAACTGAAGTCGGCATTTCCAGCTGTTGCGCGCCGGGTTGAGGTTGCATTACAGGTTGTAGTTGCAGTTCCTCCTCCCGGGCCGGTTTTTTACGGACTGCGGGGGAGGCCTTCGGCGTTATCAATCTCTGGTCATCGTTTTCTTCGACCGATTGGGCTTTGGCTCCGGGATCCGAGGTCTGAACCGGATTCAGAGTATCGTCGATTGGCGAGGTTGCGGCCATCAGGCTCTGGCCTTCAGGGATGAGATCTTTGCTCGATGAGGATTCCGGCTTAAAAATCAAGAATGCGGCTACACCAAGCAGGACTACCCCGATGGCGGCTGCGGCCAGCGGCCTGAACTTTTTCTTGACTGGTTCTTCATAGAGTCCGTCGAAAGGATGATAATAGGCCGTATTTACTGCATCGGATTTGCTTTGCCGCTGCTCAGTCCGGCCGGCCGGGGAGACCGCAGGCTTTTCGGACGTCTGATGGACTGGCCCGTGGGCCGGCGTTGCCGGTTTGGCCGCGGCGACAGGAGCCTTTTCGATCACCGGAGGTTTGAACCCCTGGGCCGGTTCTTTGAGAGGAGCTCTGGCGATCGGGGGTGGAGGAATCACTTTCCTGGCCGGTTCCGTAAGCGGGGCCTGTTTGCCTTCTTTCTCCGCCGGCCTGTTGTTGCCGGATCCGAAGTTGAAATCCTTCAGAGCTTTCTTCAGCAATTCGTCTATTTCCGGGTTTTCCTGCCCACCGGCCTTGGTCTGGCCCTGTTTTTTTAGCGGGCTGGTTTTTGAGGCCAAAGTTTGCTTCAGCAGTTCTTCCAGATCCTTTTCATGGTTGTCGGCGGCAGAGGTCTGGGGCTTGGGCTTGAATCCGGCGATCCGGGGCATGGTCGCGGACGTCACCGGGCCACGAGGCTTTTCGGAGGTCAGGATGCCTGGCCATGAGCTTTTTTCTGACAGGGTATCTTTGACCTCGTCCGGCTCTTCGATCTTCAGAGCGCGGGTAATTTCGGAGAGGAGTTTGTCGTCATCGACCGGCTTTTCGTAGTACTGAAAGGCTCCATAGGTCTTGAGTGCTTCGGTTTTATATATTATGTCTTTGTATATGGCGGTCGTTATTATGACCGGGGTCCGGCCGAGGGAAGCGGATTTTATTTTTTGGCAGAGTTCGAAACCGTGAATCTTGGACAACATGGGTTCAAGCAGGACGAGGTCGGGCCCAGCCTGCTTGTAAAGGTCCCATCCGGTCTGCCCGTCATTGGCCGTTATTACCTCGAAACCGTGCGAGGAAAGGAAGGCGGAAAGGCGGGATGTATTTTTCTGGTCGTAATCGATGACGAGGATCTTTTTCGCCATTATTCAGTCCTCATTGCTCTCCGCGCCGTACCGGCTGGAAATCGACGATTCATAGTTCTTTTATTCCGTGCCCGGCATAACATTCATTTTTTTATCACCCTTAGCATGGGTCAATCACCCCTTGAGGTGAATCAATGGATGAAAACTCACCCGTAGCCGGGCTAAAGGGAGGACTCGCCGGTTAAATGGGCTTCCGGCTGCCCCGCGATTCTATGAGAATCTGCAGTATTTCGAGTTCGTCGGTGTCGAACCAGATTCTCGAACACGACAGGCATTTGTCGACCGGGATGAAATATTGATAGTTGAAAGGCCTCTCGACCATCGGCCAGCCGCAGGCGGGGCAGCGTGTCTTTTTTATAAGTTTTTTTTCCCGTTGCCTGAGCATCCGGAGCGGATTTCGAGCCATCGTCTCTTCGAATTCTCCGGCCTTCTTGAGCAGTTCCTCCGAAAAGGCGAATTCTCTCCTGACGATTATCCTGTCGACGCCGCCCATATCTATCAACCGGCCGCCGCATTCAGGACAGATCCTGACCGGTACGCCTTCGTAAAAGGAGTCGTGCAATAATACTCCGCAGCGGGGACAGAGTTTTGAACCGCCGGACCTCCCGCTTGTTTTCGATCCGGCTTTTGTCCTCAAGGCCAGCTTGATTTGGGAAAATTCCCTGGCCTTGGCTTCGATCTGTTCCTGAATGTTTCTGACCATAGCCAGAGAAGAGAAACCCGGCCGGTCCAGCAATTCGGATGTCGAGAACGGGCCTTCCCAGGAATCATCTCCGGCGAGGATCATCCAGATTCGCAGGTAATTGGGTTCATCGGGTACTTGAGCCCCGGTTTCTTTATTAGTCGGAGGAGGTCCGGAGGGCAACACGAAGCGGGCGTTGTCTCTCAGCCTTTCCCCGGCGATGATATCGTTTACGAGTTGGTCCGCCTGCTTCCGGGCCATGGGAGCGAGCGCGGCTATCCGGTCTTCGAGCGGGGGGTGAGTGCGGAACAGGCGGGATTCGGAACTACCTTCCGTCAGGTGAGGTTGAGGTCTGACCATGAAAAGAGGCCCATAAGAGTCCGAGAAGTCGCCGACGAATGAATTGTTAAGGTGGGCTTTTATAAGTATCCTGGCCAGTGCTTCGGGCGACCGGCAGATCTCGACCGCGGCCGCGTCGGCCAGGAACTCCCGCTGGCGGCTTATCAGAGCCGAAAGGAGCCTCATGACCAGTCCGGATAAAGCCGTGGCCGGCAAGAGAAGCAAAGGCGCCCAGCCGCCGCCCCGGCTGACCATCGCCTGGCTGGGATGAGCTCCGGCTGCCGCTTGGTCGTAATTACTATAATAAACATCGTCCCGGTCGGGCTCGAGCGCATCCCTTATTTTCTCGAAAAACTCGGCCAGAGAGCAGACCAGAGTCACGTAGAAAGTGTCCCCCCGTATTAGGTGAGCAAGTTCATGGGCGATTGCGGCTTGCAGCTCGTCCCTCGTACTCACGGCCAGGAGCCCTTCCGTGGCTATTACCGCCGGCTTGCCTTCGTTTTCTATGACGGCGAGGGAATTGACCGCCATATAAGGAAGGAGATAGCCCCGGACTGCCGGCAGGCCTGCCGCCAGCCGCATTTCTTCGAGGACGTTGAGAAATTCGAGGTGGTATCGGTCGCTACGGTCCGGTTCGCGGGCCTGAAGCCTGCGGAGGACGTACCGGCCTCCGTTCCGCCGGGCGTCTTCGAAGTGCAAGAAAGCCGTAATGCCGGCTATGGCCACGGTCACGGCCAGGAACTTTGTCCAGAAAAAAGAGGAACCGATTATCTCCCGGCTCAAGGCCAGCCCGAAGCTCCACACGGCGGCCAGGGCAATGAGGCCGAACCCGCAGAAATATAGAACCATGATAGCGGCGAAAACCAGCAAGCTTTTTCGCTTCTGGATTGCTTGGATCTGATAAAAGTCCGCGGCCGGTTTGTTCATGAATTATTCGGGCTTATGTTAAGAGTTTCAGGATTCCAAGTCAACGTGGATCCTGATTCATCGGTTGCCCGGAACTTCTCACCGGGCAGGAACGCATCCGGTTTTGAAAGATAGAACGAACTCCTCAAACGCTTCGGGGCCGAGAACTATCTTCCCTTCTTTGAGATAAGAATTGTAGAGACGGTTGAAACAGACCTGAAGGCTGGTCGTCGCGACAGAGGGCTCGAAGTCCGGCCTGGGTTCATCGTAAAGACGTACGGAAATCAGGGTCTCTTTGTCTTCGGCCAGGTCATAGACGTAGTTGGCGGCCCCGATGCAGTCCTCGACTCCGGCTTCCAGATCTTCGTTCGGGGCAAGATCGAGCTTGGTCCTCGAGGACATATCGATCATGGAGAAGGGAGTCAGCTCACGCGAGTAAAAGAAATCGTCGCCTTCGATCCTCTCGTCCATGAGGCCTCCGTCACACGAGATCCCTTCCTGCCAGACTCTGCGCAGAATCAGCCAGGGGCCTTGCTTTTCGATCAGCAGCAGGTTACTGATCTCCCCGGTCGTGCCGTCGTCGAACTTGATCGACAGCACGTAGAGTTCGATACGGTTGACGGACTCCGGGGAAAAAGGATCCAGATTAGTGAACGCCGAATACGCGAAAAACGGTCTGCGTCCCGTCGAGTATTCTTCTTCCAGCCTGGCTATTAGCCAGCCGGGTTGATTTTCCCAGTCTTCAAGCCTGATGTAAGTTCGGAAAGAATTCAGGTCGAGCATTCCTTCCCTGGATTGGTAAAGCCGGCTGACGGCCAGCGGATGAACGGGCGTAGCCCGGAAAGTGAAAGCCCCGGGCAGGTCCACGATTTCACGGCTGCAGGCTGTCGGGATGACCGCGATCGAAGCGGCCAGGAAAAAAGAGGCCGGCTTCCAGGCTGTTTTTGCCTTCGGGCGCGATCTCTCCATTATTCTGCCTCCTTCATAACGGTTCGACGGTCGGACGAGTAATCCGGCCGGATCTGGTTGATTCGCTTGGGCCTAAAACAACTATTTTGACGTTTCAAATCTTTCAATCTTCCCGGATCAATCGCAGCCAGAGGGAACCTTTCCGGGCTGGAATCCGTAATTAGTTAAGAAATCCAAGTAGAAGACAGGCAGAGAAGGAAAGAAGAATGAAAATTAATGTTAACGAAGGGCCGGGGAAACCGGTTTCGTCGAGTATCATAAAAGTTATCGCGGCTTCTATTTTGGCTATCTCGATCCCTTTTCAAACCGCAAGGGCAGCCGGCCTCGGGGCAGACGCCGCGGATTCGTCCCGCTCCGTTCCCATGGCCGAGCCCGCGCCGGTCATTGACGGACGGCTCGACGACCCGGCCTGGGAATCGGCCCTTCGGTTCGAAGATTTCAAGACCTTCGAACCTGATTTCGGCAAGGACGGAAGTCAGAAATCCGTCGCTTACCTTACTTATGACTCCCGGAACATCTATTTCGCCATCAGAGCTTTCGAAACGGATCCTTCTAAAATCAAGGCCTCGATATGCCGGCGGGATGCCATGGGCTCCGATGACCTGTTCGGTGTGATTCTGGATACCTTCAACGACATGCAGAGCGGTTACGGTTTCATGGTCAATCCATATGGCATACAGGGCGACGGAATGATGAATTCCCAGGGAAATCTCGATGACAGCCATGACATGGTTTGGTACAGCAAGGGCCGGATTGATGAGGAAGGCTGGACGGCCGAGGCCCAGATCCCCCTGGAGAGCATTCGTTTCCGGAACCGGGAAGAAACGGCCATGCGCGTGCTTTTTTTCCGTTTCATAATCCGGACTTCGGAACAGCTTTCGTACCCGGCTTTTGATCCCGACAAGGGCAGTCCGCTAATGCAAAGCATGCCGCTCGCTTTTACCGGCCTCGAATACAAGCGAGTGGCCGAGATAATCCCTGCCTTCACATATGGCAACAGATATGCGGCCGATGCCGGCGAACTGGTGAAGGCCGAGGAAGACAAGGACTTCAGTGTCACCGGGAAAATTGGCTTAACCTCCGACCTGACCCTCGATGGAACCTATAATCCCGACTTCAGCCAGGTCGAAGCCGACGCCGGCCAAGTGGACATAAACCTGCGTTATCAGCTTTACTTTCAGGAGAAACGGCCGTTCTTCATGGAAGGCGCCGATCTCTGGAATTTCGGCGGCATGGTCGAGGACGGGCCGGTCGCTGCCGTCGTTTATACCAGAACGATAATCAACCCGGGTTTCGGATTCAAATTATACGGTAAGATCACGCCTCGCGACACGCTTGCCGCCGTTTACGCCAGAGATTCGCTGCCCGGCGACACGATCGACGAACACCCGGATTTCACCATCGCCCGCTATAAACATGCCTTGAAGAACGATTCGTATCTGGGAGGTTTCTACACGGGCCGGGAAACAAATCAGGGATTCAACCGGGTCGGCGGGCTCGACGGCATGTTCCGTCTGACCAACAAGTCGATTTTTTCTTTTCACATATTAGGCGGTTTTACCCGGGCCGAGGGTGAGGAAGCAACGAAGGATGATCACTCCCTGGCTCTCGATTACGTATTTTCTGATAGAAAATGGATGATTGATCTCGGCTATCAGGATATCTCTCCCGATTTCCGGATCGACACCGGTTTTGTGACCCGAACCGGGGTCCGCCGGATCTCCGCCTTCGCCATGTACCAGATATATCCAAAAAGCAAATTCTTCCAGAAAATCGAGCCTTTTTACTGGAGCTACCATCTTTATGACACGGTTTACGACATGTGGGAGACCCTTAACTTTTTCGTCGTCCGCTTCCAGCTTCCAAGAAGCACTCAGGTCCGCTTCGAGGGCATAGCCGGAAACGAGGTTTTCGCCGGCGGCAGGTTCAACCGCAGCGCTCTCGGCTTCAGGTTCTGGTCGCAAATAGTCAAGCAGGTATACCTCGAATTTTTCTTGCGCCGCGGTGGATCCATATATTACGACCCCGACGCTCCTTATCAGGGATACGGAAATAACATGAGCGCTTTTCTGCGCTACCAGCCCGTCGGCAAGCTGGATTTTTCTTTGAGTCTTACTTATTCGGATTTCTACCGGCAAGCCGACCATGAAAAGATCTATGACTACATCATCATGAGGAGCCGGAACACGTTTCAGGTCAACAAGTACCTCTTCATGCGGGCGATCTTCGAGTACAATTTTTACCGCAAGAGACTAACGGCCGACGGTCTGGTTTCGTTCACCTATATTCCGGGAACCGTTTTCTACGTCGGCTACGGATCGGCTTTCGAGCGTCTGCAGTGGACCGGATCGGAATACCTCGAAAGCGATCGCTTCCTGGAAACGAAACGGGGTTTTTTCCTCAAATTGAGTTATCTCTACCGGTTCTAGTATCCCGTCTCGCAAATCTCTTTCCAAAGTCCTCCGCAGAGACGGGACACTTCCATGGGGGAGTCAAGCTCCCCCCTCGGCGCTTCGCTTCGCTCCGCTGACCCCCTGAGGGGAACGACGCCGTC
>Ga0172364_10000440_pt1 | contig 29551 bp, 20 predicted proteins | sample LakKivSesite10cm_FD_114545 | JGI IMG/M metagenome (GOLD analysis project Ga0172364, IMG submission 114545) | Sediment microbial communities from Lake Kivu, Rwanda - Sediment site 10cm | ecosystem: Environmental > Aquatic > Freshwater > Lake > Sediment | place: Rwanda: Western Province, Lake...
AGGCCGATCTTCCAGGGCGTCGAGGCGCTGTAAGCGTTATAGGTGACGCTCGTGTCAAAGACCGGGCCGTCGATCGTCACTGTGCCCGTGGGCGATCTGTTGTAGCTCGGATAGGCGAAGTTCCAGGTGGCCTCATCGTTGGCCTTGAAGACGATGTGCTTCTGCGCGACGACCCGGGAGTCGAGGGTCGTCCCGTTGAAGTCGAAGTTGTGGTTCTCGTAGGCATATTCGAGGACACCGCCGTAACTTGTGGTCAGGCGCGAGAGCTCGTAGCGGTTCGATGTTCCGTCGAGATACTCGAAAGTCGTCGCAGGAAGCATAGGCGGCGTGAAGCTGTCGAGGCGATGATAGCCATTCGCGTAGGTCCCGACCGAGTAATTGAAGACCCGATCGTTCCCTAACGCATCCTTGACCTTGATGCGGACAAGCCTCTTGGGCGAGCCCGTCGTCTCGAACGTGACCACCCGGCCGGTGCTGTCCGTGATCGTCTGGATCGTCGGCAGGAATCTCCCGGGGACCCCAGGTTCCGGATCATAGGCAATTGTGATGAAGTGCCCATATGAGTCTCCGATGGAGGTCACCAGCATGACATTATCACTTGTGCCGTCGGCCCTGGTGATCAAAGCCGGGGCGGTGAACGACCAATAGACTCCGTTCTTGAAAGAGAGTACGGGATAGCGATGGTTGGCAGGATCGAGGGTCGTGTCCAGTTTCAAGAAATCCCGGGTTAGAGAGATATTCGACCCGAGACCATAAGCGTTTGAGAAGGCCTTCTCAAGCCTTCCGTCCGGGAACTCAATAACCGGCGAGGCAATGGGTAGGTGAAGCATGCCCATATGCATTGTCCAGCCCATGCCGACCCAGGATTGGTGGTAGGCTTGGACGACGGGATTTCCCGACTGGCGGTCCTTGAGGATCTTCGAGTTATAGACCCGCCAGACCTCGACATCGAGGCCGTTGGGGCCCGGTAGGTAGACGTCACGGTATTTCAGGGTGACGTTACCGGTGAAAAGGTCGATATTCTCCTCGGGGAGCGAGCCGTAAGTACCGTGTCCGGGGATGAGACCCACCCGGTCGTATATCCCGCTCTGGGCGAGGAGATGGGCGCCGGCAGCAAAAGCGATGAGAAAACTGCTAGCGATTAGGGCTCTTGTCTTGGACATCTTTCCTCCCTCCGCATGCCTTAGTCTAATGTTCAGTCAATAGACGGTCTCCCATAGGAAAGACAGCCGATAGATCATCTTTTTCATGCACGTGAAAAAAGAACCCTGCGATGACCTTATGGGCGAAGTCCGCCCTGGCCCGAGTATCGAGGTTATATCTGACGAGCCAGCTATTAGGTAGGTAGGTAGGTAGGTAGGTGCGCGAAAGAATAGACGCTTGACATCGGAGGGCGCCTATAAGATTCCCAACTGGCACTTAAGATAGGCCGTCGAACCCGGGAAGTCAAGCTCCCTTTTGACCTTCGTACTGCCTTGACTTTTCCCCTGGTCCGCGAGAAAATAGCGCTTCTGAATTCGACCAGATCCCCCGGTTAACCGACCGGAACCATAAGGAGTCACGGCATGATCGTCCTTTCCCTGAACTGCGGCAGTTCGTCCGCCAAGTACCGCCTCTATGATTATGACAAGAAGGAAACCCTGGCGACCGGCATCGTCGAGCGGGTCGGCATCGGCAAGAGCTATATCCAGCAGTCCGGCCTCGGACGCGAGCCGATCAAGTTCGACCACGAGTGCGCCAATCACAAAGAGGCGATCAAGCTCATCATCGACACCCTGCTCGATCCCAAGATCGGCGTCCTCGACGACCTTTCGAAAATCTCCGCCGTCGGCCACCGCGTCGTCCACGGCGGCGAGAAGTTCACCAAGTCGGTCAAGATCACCCCGGAGACGCTCGAGACCTTCAAGAGCCTCTTCAGCCTGGCTCCGCTCCACAATCCGCCCAACGTCCTCGGCATCGAAGCGGCCATGGACGTCCTGCCGTCGATCCCGCACGTGGCCATCATGGACACGGCTTGGCACCAGACCATGCCGGCGAGCTCCTACATGTACGCCCTGCCCTACGAGTGGTATGAGAAATACGGCGTCCGCCGCTACGGCTTCCACGGGACCTCGTTCCTTTATGTCGCCAAGCGGGCCGCCCTGCTCCTCGGCAAGGACACTTTCAAGTGCAACCTGGTCTGCCTCCATATCGGCAACGGCGTCTCGGCCAACGCCATCAAGAACGGCGTTTCCTACGATACGAGCATGGGCCTGACGCCCCTCGAGGGCCTGGTCATGGGGACGCGGGCCGGCGACCACGACGCGGCCATCGACCTCATGGTCATGGAGAAGGAAGGCATCGCCCCCGGCAAGATGAGCGACATCCTCAACAAGAAGTCCGGCCTGCTCGGCATCACCGGCAAGTACACCGACCGGCGCGACGTCCAGCAGGCGGCTGAGGCCGGCGATGCCCGGGCCAAGCTGGCCATCGAGGTCGAGTCCTACCGCATCAAGAAGTACATCGGCGCCTACTCGGCGGCCATCGGCGGCGCCGACGCCATCGTCTTCACGGCCGGTGTCGGCGAGATGTCGGACCTCATCCGCGAGAAGTCGTGCGAGGGGCTCGAGTTCATGGGCATCAAGCTCGACAAGGCCAAGAACAAGCTGGCCAAGACCCGCAACGCCGAGACGGAGATCTCGGCCGACGACTCCAAGGTCAAGATCTTCGTCATCCCGACCGACGAGGAGCGGGTCAACATCGAGGACGTCATCGCCATCCTCGAGGGCAAGTACGACGAGCACACCCGGTTCAACTATCGCTTCCAATCACCCGATTACGTCAACTCGCAGCGGGAGCAGGACTTTCAGAAGGAATGCGAGAAGAAGCCCGGGCTCAAGGCGATCCAGATCAAGCCCAAGAAGCGCTAGCTATTTCCAGTCAGAAACGATCGCCAGAATGAGGTCGGTGAGGGCCTCGAGGTCGCGGCGGTCGATCTTCTCGATGAGCGAGTGGGCGTAGGAGCCCGGCCAGGAGAGGGGAATATCGACGGCCCCGCCGGCGAGGAAGACCGAGCCGTCGTTGCCGCCGCGGGAATTGCCGACCTGGATCGGGATCCCCCGGCGGCGGGCGATGGCCAGGGCCTTGGCGATCTCCGTCTTCGGTGTGACGTTCGACGAATCGATGGACCTGAGGACGGCGCCCTTTCCGACCGGGAGGAAGCCGAAGCGCTTCGACTCGAGGGGGGAGTCGGTCGAGACGAACGTGTCGATGGCGAAGACATAGTCCGGCTTCAGGGTCTTCGCCAGCTCGGCCGCGCCGAAGAGCCCGGTCTCCTCCTGAACATCCCAGGCGAACGTGACCGTCCGGCCCTTGATCGTTTCGGGCTTTAAGCGCAAGGCGGCGTCGAGAAGGGCGGCGCATCCGGCCCGGTCGTCGACGGCCCGCGTGGCCATGAGCCCCGGGGCGAAGTCGGTGAGGACCTTCTTCGCGGTGACCGTGTCGCCCTCGGCGACGCCCAGGGCCCGGGCCTCGGCCTCCGTCGAAACCCCGAGAAAGATGTCGAACGATTCGGCCGTGAACGGCTTCTCTTCCTGAACTTCGCCCTGCGACGGACGGTCGTCGTAGCCCGGACGCGGCGCGACGATGCCGGCGACGTCGCCCTTGGCCGTATGGATGAGGACCGGCCGGGCCTCGATCGTCTGGGGCAGGATGCCGCCCCCGGGCTTGACCCGGACGCGGCCCTCGGGCGTGATCCGGTCGATCGTCCAGCCGAGCTCGTCCGAGTGGGCGACGAAGAGGATGTGCGGACGCCCGCTGCCGACCGTGAACCAGACGTTGGACATGGCATCGCGTTCGGCCTTGAACCCGGCGGGCAGACGGCCCTTGATGAAGTCGGCCACCGGCCCCTCGTGACCCGAGACGCCGGGGACGAGGACGATCTCGCGCAGGATGTCCCAGGCCTTGGACTGGGCCGCGGCGGGGGAGAGGCCGACCGAAAGGACCAGAAGGACGAGAAGAGCCCGCTTGATCACTTGGCACCTCCCGGCTGGAGGAATCGGACGAGGATGTCGCGCAGGGCCTCGAGGTCCTTGAGCGCGACCACCTCCGACGGCGTGTTCAGGAAGCGGACCGGCAGGGCCAGCGTGATGACTTCAGAGGGCGGCGCGGCGAAGGGCAGGGCGAGGGGCGAGCCCGGCGCCGTCAGGACCTGCAACGGCGCGCCGGCCGCCGCGGCCGCAGCCTCGAGCGCCCGGCGCAGGGCCGACGGCTCGTCCTTCGCCTGGATGAGGACCGGTCCGCCGCCGGGGAACGGAAAGCCGTCGCCCCGGCCGGCGGCGACGACGTCGATGACGATCGTCCTTCTTGGCTGCCAGCGGGATTGGGCGGCCGCGGCCCCGACGGCCGGGCGCGCCCCCCGGCCCCGGGCCGGGAACTTCGTCTGCGCGGCCCAGGCCAGCACCGTTTCGTCGCCGCCGACGCGGCCGGCCCAGCCTTCGGCCACGGCGATGAGCGCGGCCGCCGCCGCCTTGACGCCGAGCGACGTCCCCGCCCACTGCTGGCCCGGGAGCTCGGTCAGGACCGCCGGGAAGGTGACGGGATCGAGGAGCTCGATGCCCTTGGCCCGGGCCTCCTTCTCCGAACGGACGCCGATATCAATGAAGGCCGTTTCGAGCGAGAAGCCCTCGACCAGGGCCTTCCGCCTCTCCGGCGTGAGAAGGTGCATGGCCGGCTGGGAGACGACGCCCTGAACGGGGCCCTTGGCCGTCGAGATCACGACCGGCTGGCCGAGCAGGTAGCCGTCGAAACGCGGATGGGGCGGCGGCACCGGACGGTCGAGCGTCAGATAGCCTTCCGGCGTGATGCCGCTGACCATGTGGCCGTAGCCGTCGAGGGCCGCCAGGATGAGCGTGGGGCCCGGCGCCCCGCCGAGCCGCACGGCGATCGTGCCCAGGCTGGCCGTCTCGACCGGCAGTTCCTTCGGCAGGAGCCCGCGGACCTTCGCGGCCAGCATCTCCTCGTTGCCCGTCGTCGACGGGACCTGAAAGAGCTCCTTGGTCACGGTCCTGATATCCGCCGCCCGTGCCGCCCCGGCGAGGCCGCCGAGCAGGAGGACGATCGCTACGATCTTCGTGCCGCGCTGCGCCATTTGCCTCTCCCTTCGTCTCGCAAATCCCCGCATTTTTCTCATAGCACAGTCCTCGCCGCTCCGTCAAACGTGAAGAAAAGTCAGGCCGAAGCGTTTCGGGATCGAGCGACTATGGACAATGGCGCAGGGGCGATGCCCGGAGGAGGGCGTGGTAGGGGCGAAGCGGGCACGGATGAGGATTGGGGACACGTACGATGAGTGCATGTCCCCAATCCTCAGAGCGAGCCCCGGATCCGAGGGGGTTTGGCGCTCCGGGCCAAACCGCCGACCCGACGGAGCGGCGCGCCCCGAGCCGAGAAGTCCATAAAGCGAGATCCCAGCGAAGGCCCCTTTCCTTTTACGCGTGGATTTCGTTATGATGAAGGGACGGGAGCAAGCGTGGACAAGAACCGTTGGCTCAGGATCGGCCTCGCCATTTTGGTCCTTTTCCTCGTTTGCGTCTTTCTGCGCCTGGCCCGCTCGATCCTCGTCCCCTTCGCCCTGGCCCTCCTCTTCGCCTTCGCGGTGTCGCCGGCCCTCGATTTCCTCGTCAGCCGCAAGGTCCCCAAGACCGTCGCCCTGATCCTTATCCTCATCCTGTCGTTCTCGGTCCTCTACCTGATCGGCGGCGTCTTCTATTCGGGCGGCAAATCGCTTGCTAATGAGCTGCCGTCCTATACGGAGATGGTCAAGGAGCTTCTCGCCCGGGTCGACAGCCTGATCTCCAATCCCCGGCTGAAGGTCGGCCTGACGGATTGGATCCAGAACTTCAACATCGGCCAGGCCGGGACCTTCCTCCTCTCGGCCCTCGGCCCCTTCTTCTCCTTCATGTCGGACCTGCTCCTGGTTTTTCTCTTCATGATCTTCATCCTTGCCGCCCGGGGACGCCTGCTCGACAAGCTCCACACGGCCTTTTCGCCGGCCCAGGCCGCGGCGGTGAGCCGGACGGCGGGGCGGATCGACCGCGAGATCCAGAGATACCTGGCCGTCAAGACCCTGACCAACCTGGCCATCGGCATCCTGGTCGCGGCCCTCCTCGCCGTCCTCGGCGTCCGTTTCGCCGTTCTCTTCGGGGTCCTGTCCCTGCTCTTCAATTATGTCCCGACCCTGGGCGCCGTTGCCGCCGTGGCCCTGCCCACGGTCATGACCCTGATCATCGAGGGGGGCGTGGACCTCAAGGTCGTGCTGGTCCTGGTCCTGCTCACCGGCGTCCATCTCGTCCTCCACCGCTTGGTCGAGCCGAGGCTCGTGACCAAGGAGATCAGCCTCTCGCCGCTCCTGGTCCTGTTCTCGCTCTTCTTCGGGGCGTGGCTGTGGGGCATCCCGGGCATGATCCTGGCCGTCCCGCTGCTGACGGCGGCGCGGATCGTCTTCCAGAACGTGCCGTCGCTCGACGGCCTCGGCAAGATGATGGACCGCTAAGAAAAAGGGCTCAGCCGGCGAGGCCGGCCGCGGCCAGGAACTTCTCCAGCCGGCGCTCGATCTTGCGGGCGGTGTCCTTGAAGGTCTGGAAGTCCGCGCCGAGCGGGTCCTCGATGTCCCATCCGTAAAGGACCCGGTCCGCGACACCCCAGACCTCCCGGAGATGGCGCTTGATCGTCGGGTCCAGGGCGACGATATAGTCGAAGCTCTTCAAGTCGAAGACGGCGACCGGCCGGGCGATGTGGCCGGAGATGTCGAGGTGGTAGATGGCCCGCATGACCTCGACCGCCTCCGTGACGGCCGGGCCGCCGGCCGCGCCGATGCCGGCGCTGGCCACCTCCGCCGCGTCGCCGAGGCGCTGGCGGGCGATCGCCTCGGCCATGGGGCTGCGGCAGATGTTGCCGTAGCAGACGAAGAGGAGGCGCTTTTTGCGTTGGGATCTCAAGCGGGGGCCCGTCAACGGCGCCCGGCCTGATCGGTCTCGACCGAGACCTCCTTGGCCTTCTCGTACAGGAACGAGGCCAGGATGTACTGCTCCGCGGCCTGCGGCATGAGCCCGTCTTTGACCATGCCGCCGGCACTCGCCTCTTCCGATTTGGCCCGGTCGTAGAGCCAGGCCTGGCGGGACGGGGCCTGCGCCGCCTCGGCCTCCTTGCGCACCGAGGCCGTCATCTCGGCCAGGGCCGCCAGGGCCTGGTCCTCGTCGGCCGCCCGCGGGCTCATCAGGTAGACCCGGTTGAGGATGTTGCACAGGATCCGGGCCCCCGAGAAATCGTTCTTGGCGAATGCGTCGGAGGCGTCCTTTTCTTTTTCGGAGGCGATCCAGACGAGCAGGCTCGGCCGCCCGGCCCGCGCCGTTTCGGCCATGCGGCGCTTGGTCTCGGTGAGCTCCTTGAAGGCCGCTTCGGCCTGCTCCCGTTCGCTGACCTGGGCGAGGAGCTTGCGCATCTCGGACTCGCTCCGGTCGAAGCTCTTCTTCGAGGCCTCGGGATTCCCCTCCGCCTTGAACTTCTTGGCGTCGGCGATCCGGTCCTTGACCTCACCGATCCACCGGGACATGGCCGCCGCCTCGTCGGGATGCTGCTGCTGGAAATCGGCCAGGCCCTTCTCGATCTCGTGAAGGTCCTTGTCGCTCAGAAGGCGGGCCGGGCCCTTGATGAAGGGGGAGAGGTATTTCATGACGGCCGACCCGGCCGTCAAGCCGAACGAGGGCCCTTTGACCTCAGGCGCCCCCTGGTCCCCGGCCGCGTCGCCCGAGGGTTGCGGCATCGGCCCACCGGATCTCTGGGCCTCGAGGGAGGGATCGCGCCGGGATATGTCGGGAACGTTGATGAGGCCGCCGCGGGGCCGCTCGGCCCCGGAGCCTTTCCCGCCCTTGCTCAGGATCGAAAAGACGCCGATGATGGCCAGGACGGCGACGGCGAGCGCCGGGATGAGGATCTTCTTCAGGCGGAACTTGACGGTGATCTCGCGGTCCGTGATCGGCTTGGCCGGGGACGTGGCGGGCTTGACCTTCGCCGTCATCGGAGCGGTCATCGGCAGGCCGGCCTCGACGGCGGTGAGGTCCTCGAGGACCTCAGTCGCGGACGGATAGCGGTCCTCGCGCGACTTGGCCAGGCACTTGAGGATGATGCGGCTCAGTCCCTCCGAGATCTGGGTGTTGATGGTCCGCGGATCGGCCGGCGGCTCGCTGCGGTGCTTGAGGACGATGCTCAGGGGCGTCGTCCCCTCGAACGGGACCCGGCCCGTGACCATCTCGAAAAGGATGGCGCCGAGCGCATAGATGTCGACGCGCCGGTCGATGTCCTTGCCTTCGGCCTGCTCCGGGGCCATGTACTCCGGCGTCCCGATGATGACCCCCGTTCCGGTGACGCCGCGCGTATGGAGCGAGCGGGCGATGCCGAAGTCCATGATCTTGGCGTTGCCGTCCTTGTCGATCATGACGTTCTGGGGCTTGAGGTCGCGGTGGACGACGCCGAGCCGGTGGGCCTCGGCCAAGCCTTCGGCGATCTGCTTGGCCAGGCCGACGGCCTTGGCCTCGTTGAGGTGGCCGGAGCGGCGGATAAAGCTCTTGAGGTCCTCGCCGGCGACATACTCCATCGAGATGTAGATCGAGAGCCACTCCTCGCCGAGGTCGTACATCCGGCAGACATGCCGGTGCGAGACCTGGCGGGCCAGCTTGAGCTCGTTGCGGAAGCGCTCGATGACCTCCGGATCGGAGGCGATCTCGGCCCGGAGGAGCTTGAGGGCCACGACCTCGCGGATCTTGCTGTCGTAGGCCTTGTAGACGGTGCCCATGCCGCCCTGGCCGATCTCCTCGATGATCTCGAAGCGGCGGGCGAAGGTCGTGCCGCGCTCGAGGCCCTTGGTCGGCGTCTGGAAGGTCGCCGTCCCGGCCGGCAGGGTCTCGCCCGAACCGGGGAGCTCACGTCCGCAACGGCCGCAGAATCGGGTCCCCTCGGGATTATCGTTCAGGCAGCGCGGGCATTTCATGGGAGGGCCACTCTCGGGTTCAAGCCAAACAATAACAAGATGTCCTTATTATATCAAACCCACTGAGAAATACGCCCAGCGAAGGCGTTTGGTTTCTGGCCCGCGGGTCTGTCGGAAGTCCTGGGATAAACCCTTTTTCCGGATATTTACCAGAGGCTCAGCTCCGTGGATCTCCGCTGTGCCTCTGGGCCTCCGCTCCCTTCGGTCGCTACGGGTAGGTCCCCGGGCCTGAGCGGGCGGAAGGTCACGGTGAAGACCATGTCCTTGGCCGGCAGCGTGTATTGCGGATGGATTCTGGCCCCCCAGGAATCGTCGCCGCCGACCCCCATCTGGGCGTGGTCGAGCGTCAGGCAGACGAAGTCGCGCCTCTGGATCTCGGGAGGGTGCTTCGCGCCGCGGCTCGGCAGGGTCAGGTCTTCCGGCCAGAACGGGTGGGCGGAGAATCCGAGGACCGGGTCGCCGGCGATGAGAAGCCCGCGTCCGTCCGCGTCGCGCACGGCCAGCCAGCGGGTGTCGGACCGGTTGCCGTATTCCTGCGGCGCGACGTAGGGGCAGGGCTCGGCCGCGGTCATGTCGTAGAGGCCGACGAAGGCCGCGGTCTTGCGGTCCCAATAGCTTTCGAAGGGCCCGCGCCCGAACCACTGGATGCGGTCGAAGGCCGCGGGGACGGCCATCTTCACGCCGATCCGGGGCATCTCGGGGAGCTTGGCCTGGTCCCTGAGCTTGAGCCTCGAGGTCAACACGATCCGGCCGTCGCCGCCGATCGCGTATTCGAGGGTTTGCGTGGCCTGGCCGCCGGCGAGGCTGTAGACGACGGTCACCGTCGCCTGGCCGGGGCCGGACTCGCGGACTTCGATCGCCCGTAGGTCCCGGTAGAGGCTGGCGGAGCGCCAGACGGAGAGGCGCCGCGGCATCTGGTTGCCGAAATCGTTGTCGGTCGGGGCCCGCCAGTAGTTGGGCTCGATCCCCGCGGCGACGAGCTCGCGGCCGTCGACGGAGAACGAGTCGAGGCCGCCGGTCAGGCGGTCGAAGCGGACCGCGAAATCGCGGCCGGCGACGCGGACGAACCGCGGGCCGTCATCGATCGTCGGGGCGGATTGGCCCTGCTCGGCTTGACCCTCCGGCGCCGGCGGGGCCGCGAGAGGGAATTGCTCGGAGGCGACAACGTGCCCCTTTGGGACCCCGGCCCAAGCCTCGCGGGACTTGAGCGAGACGTTCAGGAAATATTCAACCCCGGGCTGAGCCTGGAAGCGGGGGAGAGGAAGGCGAACAGTCGCGCCCGCGCCCGGCGCCACGGCCGGGCAGTGGACCGTACCCGAAGCCATGACCTTTCCCGACGCGGCCAGCTCCCAAGCGAGGTCAAAGCGGTCGAGGTTGACGAAGACATAGCGGTTCCGGACCTCGATCCGCCCGGCGGCGAGGTCGACGGCCCGGAGCTTGGCGTACTGATAGACCTTCCGGACCTCGAAGAGGGCCGGGTGGGGCGTCCGGTCGGGCGCGACGAGGCCGTTGCAGCAGAAGTTCTGGTCGGACGGCACGTCGGCCGGCCCGTAATCGCCGCCGAAGGTCCAGAATGGCTCGCCCTTGGAGGTCTTCGCCGCGAAGCCCTGATCGACCCAATCCCAGATGAACCCGCCCTGGAGCTGGTCGTGGCTCTCGATCGCGTCCCAGTAATCCTGCAGGTTGCCGGTCGAGTTGCCCATGGAGTGGGCGTATTCGCACTGGATGAGCGGCCGGGCCTGCTTCGTCGACGCGTACTTGACGATGGCCTCGATCGAGTCGTACATCGGGCAGTAGATGTCGGTGTGCGGCCGGAGCTCGGCCCGTTCGTATTGGACCGGGCGCGCCGGATCGGCCTTCTTCAGCCAGGCATAAGCCTTCTCGAAATTGACGCCGTCGCCGGCCTCGTTGCCGAGCGACCAGATGATGATCGAGGGGTGGTTCTTGTCCCGCTCGTACATGCGCTCGATCCGGTCGAGATGGGCCGTCTCCCAGGCCGGGTCCTTGGCCAGGCTCTCCGGGCCGTAGCCCATGCCGTGCGATTCGATATTGGCTTCGTCGACGAGGTAGAGGCCGTATTCGTCGCAGAGCTCGTACCAGAGCGGGTCGTTCGGATAGTGGCAGGTCCGGACGGCGTTGATGTTCGAGCGCTTCATGAGCTCGATGTCCTGCCGCATGGACTCTTCCGAGATGACATGGCCCGTGAGGGGATCGTGCTCGTGGCGGTTGACGCCCTTGAGGAGCACGGGCACGCCGTTGACGAGGAGCCGCCCGTCCTTGATCTCGCTCGTCCGGAAGCCGATCTTCGAGGCGACGGCCTCGGCCGTCCGGCCCTGCGCGTCCTTGAGCTCGATCGAAAGGCGATAGAGGTCGGGCGTCTCGGCGCTCCAGCGGCGGACGTCGGCGATCGTGCCATCCAGGCCGAACGCGAGCCGCGAGCCCTTGGCCTCGCCGGCCTTGGCCCGGTCGGCCAAGACCTTCTTCCCCGCGGCGTCATAGACGGTCACGAGGACGGCCGGCGCCGGCGAGCCCGCTCCGGGCGTCCCGACCTGGACCTCGACCCGCAGCCGGCCGTTCCGGTAGGCCTCGTCGAGCCCGGCCAGGACCTTGAAGTCGTCGATGAAGGTCTGCGGCGCGGCTGTGAGATACACGTCGCGCTCGATGCCGGCCAGGCGCCAGAAGTCCTGGCACTCGAGATAGGAGCCGTCCGACCAGCGGTAGACCTCGGCGGCCAGGACGTTCTCGCCGGCCTTGAGATAGGGCGTGATGTCGAACGCCGCCGGCGTTTTGGAATCCTTGCTGAAGCCGAGCTTGTGGCCGTTGACCCAGACATAGAAGAAGGACTTGACGCCGCCGAAATGGAGGAAGACCTTCATCCCGTCCCACTCCGCCGGAACGGTGAAGGTCCTCCGGTAGGAGCCGACGGGATTGTGATCGTGCGGCACGAAGGGCGGCCGGGGATTGACGGCGTATTCGTAGGACGAATTGACGTAGATCGCGTCGTCGTAGCCCTCAAACATCCAGTCGGAGGGGACCGGGATCTCCCTCCAGGCGCTGACATCGGCCTTGGGCTTCCAGAAATCGAGCGGTCGGTCATCCGGCCGGGCCGACCAGCGGAACTTCCACGGCCCGTTCAGGGAGAGATAACGGGGCGACTGTTCCGGCCGCAGCCGCAGAGCGGCCGCGGCGTCGGGAAACGGCACGAACTGAGCCCGCGGCGCCCAGGTCCCGGCGTGCGGCAGGGCGGGATTCTCCCAGTCCTCGAGCTTTGATTGCGCCGCGGCGTTCGCGAGGGCGCAGAGTCCCCAACAGACGATCAGGGCGACGATCTTCTTCATGGTCTGACCTCAGTGATGATGTCCAACGGTCAAGCCCGTCCGGCCCAGAGGTCGCGCGGATAGATCCCCTGTTCGACCAGGGCCAGGATGGCCGCTTTGAACAGCGGCCGGTCCTCGGGATAGGTCACGCCGAACCAGCGCTCCCGCGTCGGCAGGATCCGGACCCGGGCCCGCTTTTCGCGGATGAGCTCGCCGACGACCTCGGGGATGAGGAATTCGGCCTTGAGGACCCTGGCCTCGTTCCGGCGCAGGAACTCGGGAAAGCGCCGCTCGAGCTCGCCGAAGAGGGCCGGGGTGAATCCCCAACAGTTCATCGACGTCCAGCTGGCCGGATCGAGCCCCGTCCAATCGGCGTCGTTCTCGGTGTGCTTGATGCCGTCGGGGAAGCGCTTGATCTTGAGGAGCTCGCGGATGCCGACGAGATAGCCGTCGGTCGTGGCCTCGCAGACGCCACGGGCGACCGTACCGTGCTCCGACAGGGTGTTCTCGAGACGGTAGCCGACCATGCCGAACTCCGTCACGGCGGCCTCCGCCGGGCGCCCGCGCAGGAAGCCGGCCATGGCCGCGAAGGCGGTCCGGCCGTAGTAGTCGTCGGCGTTCACGGCCAGGAACGGCGTCGTGACGGCGTCCTGGCAGGCGAGGATGGCCTGTCCCGTGCCCCAGGGCTTCTTCCTCTCGGCCGGGACGGCGAACCCCGGCGGGATCTGGTCGAGGGACTGCAGGACGTAGTCCGTGTCGACGGCCCCCTCGATGCGCTTCCCGATCCGGTCCCGGAAGGCCTCCTCGATGTCCTTGCGGATGATGAAGACGACCCGGTCGAAGCCGGCCCGCCGGGCGTCGTAGACGGAATAGTCGAGCACGACCTCGCCGCTCGGGCCGACCGGATCGATCTGCTTCAGGCCGCCGTAGCGGCTGCCGATCCCCGCGGCCATGACGACCAGGGTCAACGACGGCATGGAGTCCTCCTCTCGAAAACCGGCTGGCCCGTATCTTATGCGAATCCCGCCGGATTTTCCAGCCTCGGCGGGCCCCCCTTCATCTTTACTTGTCCGGGGCCATCAGATATCATTTCCCTTAGAGAGGAGCCCCGATGATCCGTTCGACGACCGTCATCTGCGTTCGTCACCAGGGAAAAACGGCCATGGCCGCGGACGGCCAGGTGACCATGGGCCAGACCGTCCTCAAGCAGACCGCCCAGAAGATCCGCCGCCTGGCCAAGGGCGACGTCCTGGCCGGCTTCGCCGGGGCGACCTCGGACGCCTTCGCCCTGTTCGCCCGCTTCGAGGCCAAGCTCGAGGAATACCGCGGCAACCTGTCGCGGGCGGCCATCGAGCTGGCCAAGGACTGGCGCATGGAGAAGGCCCTCCGCCAGCTCGACGCCCTGCTCATCGTCGCCAACGCCGAGACCTCGCTTCTCATCTCCGGCACCGGCGACGTCGTCGAGCCCGACGACGGCATCCTGGCCATCGGCTCCGGCGGTTCCTTCGCCCTGGCCGCGGCCCGGGCCCTCGTCAAGCACACCGCGCTCGACGCCCGGACGGTCGCCGAGGAGGCGCTGCGCATCGCCGCCGACATCTGCGTCTACACCAACGCCGAGATCCACGTCGAGGAGCTCTGATGCCGCCCATCGTCCTCCCCGAATCGCTCGAGGGCCCGCTTCCCGAAGCGGCCGAGGCCGAGCTCACGCCCCAGGAGATCGTGGCCGAGCTCGATAAATACATCATCGGCCAGAAGCCGGCCAAGAAGGCCGTGGCCATCGCCCTGCGCAACCGCTTCCGCCGGCGCAAGCTGCCGCCCTCCCTGGCCGACGAGATCGCGCCCAAGAACATCCTCATGATCGGCCCGACCGGCGTCGGCAAGACCGAGATCTCGCGCCGCCTGGCCAAGCTGACGAGCTCGCCGTTCCTCAAGATCGAGGCCAGCAAGTTCACCGAGGTCGGCTACGTCGGCCGGGACGTCGAATCGATGATCCGCGACCTTGTCCGCATCTCCGTGGACCTGGTCAAGCAGGAGAAGATCGCCGAGATCGAGACCAAGGCCCGGGCCGCCGTCGAGGAGGGGCTTCTCGACATCCTCCTGCCGCCGGCCCGGAAACACGAGGACCCGGCCGGCGAGACGGCCGAGGAGGCGACGACCGGGGAGACGCGGGAGAAGCTGCGGGCCCAGCTCCGGGCCGGGCTCCTCGACGAGCGCACCGTCGATCTGGACGTCAAGGAGAAGACGGCGCCGCCCGTCGAGGTCGTTTCCAACTCCGGAATCGAGGAGATCGGCTTCCAGATCCAGGAGTTTCTGCCCGGCTTCCTCGGCGGCCGGACCAAGCGCCGCCGGGTCAAGATCAAGGAGGCCCGCGAGCTTCTGCTCGAGGAAGAGGAGAAGCGCCTCGTCGACATGGACCAGGTCTCGCGACTGGCCATCGAGCGCGTCGAGCAGTCCGGCATCATCTTCCTCGACGAGGTTGACAAGATCGCCGGCCGCGAATCCGGGCGCGGCCCGGACGTCAGCCGCGAGGGCGTCCAGCGGGACCTGCTGCCGATCATCGAGGGCACGACCGTCAACACCCGCTTCGGGCTCGTCCGCACCGACCACATCCTGTTCATCGGGGCCGGGGCCTTCCATGTGGCCAAGCCCTCCGATCTCATCCCCGAGCTCCAGGGCCGCTTCCCGATCCGGGTCGAGCTCACGCCGCTCACCAAGGACGATTTCGTCCGCATCCTGACCGAGCCCGAGAACGCCCTCATCCGCCAGTACGAAGCGCTCATGGGCACGGAAGGCGTCAAGGTGTCCTTCACCGCGGACGCCGTCGACGAGATCGCCGACGTCGCCGAAAAGGTCAACGCCGACGCCGAGAACATCGGGGCCCGCCGCCTCCACACCGTCGTCGAGAAGGTCATGGAGGACATCTCCTTCGCCGCCCCGAACATCGCCGAAAAGTCGATCCGCATCGACCGGGACTACGTCCGGGACCATCTCAAAGACATCCTCGTCAGCCAGGACCTGCGGCGATTCATTCTGTGATGAGAAGAACCGTTCTCCTTCTCCTCCTCGCCGGCTTCGGCCTCGTCTTCGCGCCGGCCTGCGGCCGCAAGGGCGCCCTGGTCCTGCCCGCGCCGCGCCTGCCCCTCACGGTCGATTGCTTGGCGGCCGTCGCGGCCGAGGGAGCGGTCGTCCTGAGCTGGACGAACCCGGTCAAAGACACGTCTGGCCGGCCTCTCTCCGCCCTCCGGGCCGTCGAGATCTGGATCTTCGAAAAGGGCCTGCCCGAGGGCGCCGAGAGACTCGGCGGCGAGGCCATCGAGAAGACGGCCCGTCTCATGCGGACCGTCCCGCAGCGCGAGTTCGCGGCCCTAGCCGTTGCCGGGAGCGCGCCGGGCGCGCTGACGATCACGGTCCCGCCCGCGTCCCTGCCGGCCGGGGCGGACAAGATCGCCTTTGCCGTGCGCGTCCGGGACGGCCGGGGCCGGGCTTCGGAGTTCGCCGGGCCAGTGGCCGTCGAGATCTCCCGCCGTGTCGCGGGGGTCGACCGGCCGGCCCCGGAAGGTGTATCCTGAGGAACGGAGGGAGTCTTTGAAGATCTACCGCTTCCGCTACCGCAAGAGGGTCCTCCAGGGCGTCCTCAAGGAGGAGTTCCTCTTCCCCGTTATCGGCTCGGTCTTCGGCGACTTCCGGATCGGCACGAGCCCCGTCCCGATCGCCGACGTCCACATCCTGCCTCCGGTCCTGCCCACCAAGATCGTCGGCATCGGCCGCAACTACAAGGAGCACGCCCAGGAGATGGGCAACCCGCTGCCCGAGGAGCCGCTTGTCTTCCTCAAGCCGCCTTCGGCCGTCATCGGCCATCTCGACGTGGTCGTCCAACCGCCCTCATCCCGCCGGGTCGACTACGAAGGCGAGGTCGGCGTCGTCATCCGCAAAAAGATACGCGGCCTCATGGACGGCGACCCCGTTGAGGCCGCGATCCTCGGCTACACCTGCTTCAACGATGTCACGGCCCGCGACCTCCAAACCAAGGACGTCCAGTTCACCCGGGCCAAGGGCTTCGACACGTTCGCCGCCGTCGGCCCCTGCATCGCCACCGGGCTCGACCCGGCTGGGCTGCGGCTGAAGACCTTCCTCAACGGCAAGCTCGTCCAGTCCGGGACGACGTCGAACCTGATCTTCTCCATCCCTTTCCTCGTCCGCTTCTTGTCGCGGATCATGACCCTCAACCCCGGCGACATCATCGCCACCGGCACGCCGGCCGGGGTGGGGCCGACGCAGCCCGGCGACCGGGTCGACGTCCAGATCGAAGGGATCGGCGTGCTCTCCAACACGTTCATACGCCCTCGTGCGGAGGAGGATCGATGAAGCTGTTCCTGGATTCTGCCAACCTCGACGAGATCCGCGAGGTCGCGAGCTGGGGCGTCCTCGACGGCGTGACGACGAACCCGTCGCTCTGTTCGAAGGAGTCCGCGTCCTTCGCGGACAACATCCGGGCCATCTGCGCCCTGACCCCGGGGCCGGTCAGCGCGGAGTGCGTCTCGCTCAAGGCCGAGGACATCCTGCCCGAGGCCCGGGCCCTGGCCAGGATCGCCCCCAACATCGCCATCAAGATCCCCGTCGGGATCGAAGGTTTGAAGGCCGCCAAGCAGCTTGACGGCGAAGGCATCGCCGTCAACATGACCCTCATCTTCTCGGCCGGCCAGGCCCTCCTCGCGGCCAAGGCCGGGGCCCGCTTTGTCAGCCCGTTCATCGGCCGCCTGGACGACATTTCCGAGGACGGCATGGCCCTCATCGAGGAGATCGCCCAGATCTTCGAGAATTATCAGTACAAGACCGAGATCATCGTGGCCAGCGTCCGCCACCCGCGCCACGTCATCGAGGCGGCCCGGCTCGGCGCCGACATCGCCACCGTCCCCTTCGCCGTCATGCAGAAGCTCGTTCGCCACCCGCTCACGGATCTCGGCGTCGCGCGCTTCCTGGCCGATTGGGGGAAAGTCAAGAAGTGAGGCTCCATGCCGTGGCCCGGGTCCGCGAGCAGGCCCGGGCCCTCGCCCGCAAGGTCCGGCGTGCCGCCGTCCTCGTCGTCCTCCTGACGATCCTGGCCGTCAGCCTGGTCGTGGGCAAGAACATCCTGCTCAAAGAGGTCCGCGCCGGCGTCCACAAGGCGTTCGCCTACGACCGCCTGACGCTGACCTATTTGCCTCCGGCGCTCGTCCTGACCAACGTCCGTTCCCTCGACGAGCCGCCGACCCTGCGGGCCCGCAGCGCCCGGATCGAGGTCCCGTACCTGTCGATCCTCCGCAACCGCAAGGCCATTTCCATCGTCCTCGACTCGCCGGAGGTGCGGGTTCGGAAGCGGCCCCGGCCCGCCGCCGCCCCCCCGCGCAAGCCCCGGGCGCCCTTGTCGCTGCTCAATCTCCCGTTCATCGTCGAGAGCGGCCGGATCGTGAACGGCACGGTCGTGGCGGATCTCGGGACCGTGACCCTCGAGGCCGGCGGCATCGACGCCCTCGTGACCCAGAACGGCGAGGCCTTCACGCTGCGGGCGGCCTCGGCGACGAGCGGGTTCGCGACGCCCTCCCAGAGCCTGACCGCGCTCGGCGCCCTGACCATCCTCGTCCAGGGCCGCGGCCAGGACCTGACCATCGACCGGCTCGAGGTCGACGGCCCCGGGTTGACGTTCCTGGCGAACGGCACGGTCAAGAATTTCCTGGACCCGACGATCGATCTCCAGTCGCGCTTCGATCTCGAGACCCGGATCCTCGATGACGTCCTGCAGATGCCCTTCGGCTGGGGCGGCCGGGTGAGCGGAGAGGGGCGCCTGGCGCGCAAGGACCGGCGCCTGACCTTCGGCACGACCGTGCTCTCGAGTGACCTGGTCATCAGCGACGTCGTCATGGGCCAGGTCAACGGCCGCCTCGACATCGCTCCCGAGACGGGGGGCCATGTCGAAATGGGGTTCCAGAAGCCCGGCCGTCCGGCCGAGCGCCTGACGCTTGATTTCCTGCGCGGCCGGGTCGAAGGCCGGGCCGCTCCGATGATCCTCGATCCGCTCTTCAGCGACATCAAGATCCCCTGGCCCGTCCTATCGCCGGCCTGGGGGACATTCACCCTGGCCGACCAGGTTCTCGAGGCTCGGGCCGATTTCCAGGACGGGCCGCTCGCACGGCGCGGCGACCTGTTCGCCTTCCGCGGCGGCGTCCAGGTCAAGGTCGATTTCGCCCGCGACATCGTCACCGTCGACACGCCGGGACTCGAATCGGACTTCGGCAAGCTCGAGGCGACGGCCCGGATCGACCTCAAAGGCGATATCGACGCCCGGATCCAGGGCCAAGTCGCCGACGTCAAAGAAACGCGGGAATTCGTGTCGCTGGCGATCCGCCAGAAGTTCGACTTCGGCGAGATCCGCGGTCGGGGCTACGTCGATGCCCATCTCACCGGCCGCTCCGCCGCTCCTTCGGTCGCCTTCAAGGCCACCCTCTCGCCCGGCGGCTTCGATGCCTTCGACGCGGCCTTCGTCGAAGCCGATGTCCGCGTCGCGGGCGGCCTCTTCGACGGACAGTTCGACGTCGACGATCCGGCGCTGAAGGGCCGGATCCGCGTCCAGACGTCGGCCGGCAACCTCCAGGTCGACGTCGAGCGCGGCGAGGGCGAATTGTCCAAGGTCCTGCCCAGCCTCGGCATCCCGGTCGCCCTGTCCGGACGCGCCGCCGGGGATTTCCGGATGGTCCAGAAGGCCGGACAGACCCAGGAATTCGCCGGCACGTTCACCGGTCCCGAGCTCAAGGGCTATGGCCAGACGGCCACCCGGGTCTCCGGCCAGCTGGCCTGGAAGGACGGCGTCCTCCGCTTTCCCGAGCTGGCCATGGACTTCTACGGCGGGCGGTTCGAAGGGCGCCTGCTGATCAACACCCTCAACGGCGATTTCGACATCGACGCCCGCGGAGAGGAGCTCGACTTCGCCCGGCTCGTCCCGGCCGCCGCGGGACGGCTGTCCCTCTCGGCCGCCGGCCAGGGTGTCTTCGGGCGCGACACGCTGCCGGGACTGTTCACGATCAAAGACCTGTCGCTGTCCCCCCTCAGCCGGACCGAGGCGCGCGGCTCTCTCTCGATCGGGGTGGCGGGCGGCCATGTGAGCCTCGGGCTCAAGGGCGCCCTGGTCCCGGGGGAGAACCCGTTCGACGGCTCCTTCGACTTCCCGCTCGGAGGCGAGCCCTGGCGCGGTGTCGTCAAAGGCCGGATCACGGACCTCGACCTCGTCGTGCCCTGGAAGGGCGCCCAGGGCCGGACCGATTTCGCCGCCGACGTCCGTGATGTCCCGCCGACGACCCGGGTGGCGGTGGATCTCACGATCGCGGCCTCGGTCATGCCCCTGCCGGGCTTCCCCTACGCCGTGACCGATTTCACCTCTTCGATGAGCTATCTCGATGGCGTCCTGACCGTGACCGCTCTCGACGGCCGGCTCGGGGGAGGGCCGCTCAAGGGGTCGGGCCAGGCCGGCCTGGAGGGCGGCGGCGTGTCGTCGATGGACATGACCTTCGAGGCCAAGGACATGATCCTGTCGCCCATGGCCCGGATGCGGGCCCAGGCCGACGCGACCCTCCGCATCCTCAAGGACCCGAGGCGCTTCGTGACGGAGGGCGAGATCCTCTTCAAGCGGCTGGACTGGCGCCGCGAGGTCTACGAGCCCTTCGAGTTCTCCTCCCAGACGCCGACGGCGGCGCCCTCGGGCCCGTCCTTCTTCGAAGGCATGGCCCTGAACATCCGCCTCCGGGGCGAGGAGAACGCGGTCATCGAGAACTCGCTCGGCCGCTTCAACGTCCGCTTCAACCTGACGGTGTCGGGACCGTTCGCCGAGCCGGTCCTCCTCGGCGACATCGACTTCGTCAGCGGCGACATGTATTTCCAGGACCGCTCGTTCCGCGTACTCCACGGGCGTCTGGGCTTCGCCGACAGCGTGAGCGCCGAGCCCCTCCTCGATTTCCGCGGCGAGACCTACGTCAAGGACTACCGGGTGACGATCAACCTCGGCGGACCGATCAGCCGCCTGAAACCCGAGTTCACCTCCTCGCCGCCGCTGCCGCCCGAGGAGATCCTCTCGCTCCTGGCCCTCGGCGACTCCTTCCGCCGGATGTACTATTCCTATTCCGGCGACCGCAGCACGGCCCTCAACACGGCCTCCCTCCTGACCTACCAGATCGCCGACATGGCCAAGAAGCAGGCCGGCGGACTGTTCTCGCTCGACCGTTTCCGCATCGATCCCTACATCCCCGAGGGCGCGCCGGGCGGGATCGCGGCCCGGATCACGGTCGGCAAGAAGATCTCCCAGAACCTCCTCGTCCTGTATTCGACCATCCTGGCCAATTCCAGCGTCCGCCAGGAGATCGATGAGTTCCCCATCTTCCGCGCGGAGTGGGATATCAGCCGGCGATTCTCGCTCGTGGGCGGGCGGGACGACCGGGGAAGGCTCGGTTTCGATGTCAAGTTCCACAGGCGCTTTTAGGCGGCGGCGGGCGGCCGGGGCCTTCCTGGCCGGGGCCCTTGCCGCGGCCGCCCTGGCCGCGGCCGGGGCGGTCTTCGCCGCCGCGCAGGAGGCGCCCGTCCCGGCCTCCGTCGGCCGGATCGTAATCATGATCGACGGCCGGCCCGGCGATCCCGGCCTGCTCGATCTCATCCCGTTCCGAACGGGCGACCCCTACTCGCCGCGGCTCGTCGATCAGGCCGTCAAGCAGATCTTCAAAACGGGACTGTTCGCCGACGTGCGGGTCACCAGGGCCGGCGAACAGCCTGTCGATCTGACCTTCGATCTTGTCCGGAAGATCTTCATCAACGCGGTCCGCTTCACGGGGCCCCGCGTCTCCTCGACCCGTCTCGTCCAGGGATTGACGGCGCTGCGGCCGGGCGGTTTTCTCCAGGAGGAGCGGATCCCGGACGCGGTCCGGGAGGTCCAGGCGGGATTGCGGCAGGTCGGCGACTTTGACGCTGTCGTCGAATGCGACGTCCTTCCGAAAGGCCCGGCCATGGCCAACCTCGTCTTCCGGGCCCTCGATTGGAAGACCTTCCGGATCGGCGGCCTCGAGGTCGAGTGGAAATCCGAGATCCCCGAGCGGACGCTGCTGAAAAAGATGAAGACGCGCATCGGCCAGGTCTATGTGCCCGGCCGCCTCGAGGCGGATCTCCAGGCTCTGGCCGACGGGCTCGATCAGGCCGGCTATCCCCGGGCCGAGGTCCGGCTCGCCGGAGAGAGCTTCGACGAGGAGAACCGCCGCGTCGACCTCCGGCTCGAGATCGTGCCGAACGAGAAGATCCTGATCATCGTCAACGGCGCCAAAGTGCCGCAGCGGCTCCTCGCGCCGATCTGGAAGGAGCGCGTCTTCGACCAATGGGGGATGGCCGAGGGCGAGGCGCGGATCCTGACCTATCTCCGCCGGCGGGGCTATCTCTTCGCGGCCGTCCGGAGCCGCATCGAGAAGGACCGCAACCTGATGCGGATCGTCCATGACGTCGAGCCCGGCGATAGGTTCAAGATCTCGGGGATCGATTTTCGCGGCAACCAGGCCTTCGCCGGCGTCGACCTCAGGACGCGGCTCGCCCTCCGCGAGGGCGTGCCGATCTTCTCGCTGCTCAGCTACGACAAGATCTTCGCCATCCCCGTTGAGCTCGCGGACTTCTACAAGCAGAACGGGTTCGCCGACGTCCAGGTCAAGCTCGATCTGGTCCGGCAGCCGCCCCGCGGCGTGAGGGCCGTCTTCGAGATCTCGGAAGGGCCCAAGACCTCGGTCGAGGCCATCCGGATCGAAGGCGCCGCCCTCCTCGCGCCCGACGCGATCCGCCGCGAGCTCGTCAGCCGCGAAGGCGGCCCGTATTTCCCGCCGAACGTCCAGCGGGACGTGGGCCAGATCGAGACGTTCTACCTGAACCAAGGGATCCGCGGCACGGAGGTCGCCGCCCGGGTCGAGCGCGAGCCCGAACGCCAGTCGGCGACGCTGGTTTATGAGATCACCGAAGGCGCCCGCGTCACGGTGCAGGACGTCTTTGTCACCGGCAACCGGACGGCCCGGAACCGGATCATCCGCCGGGAGCTGCGGATCCAGAAGGGCGACGAGGCGGAATACGCCAGGATCCAGGAGAGCAAGCGCCGGCTGGAGCGGCTGGGCATCTTCTCCGAGATCAACCTCGACGAGGTCCAGACCAGCCCGAGCCAAGAGGTCGTGGTCGTGACCGTCCGCGAGGGGGATCAGAACTACGCCGGCGTGGGGCTCGGCTTCGAATCCCGGAATCCGGTCGTCGGGCCGATCGCCGACTGGCTCGATTTCCGGCCGCGGGGGACGGCCGAATACATCCGGAGCAATGTCTTCGGGCTCGGCGCCCAGGCGGGCATCCTCGGCCAATACAGCACGATCGAGCGCCGGGCGGTCCTGTCGTGGAACCAGCCCTATCTCCTCGGCCTGGCCCTGCCGACGACCCTTCTCGGCTGGGCCGAGCGGGAGGCGCGGACCGGCTTCACCTTCGACCGCGTCGGCCTCAGCCTGAGCGCGGCCAAGTCGCTCACCAGGGCCCGGCTCCTGCTGGGATCGCTGAGCGTGACCCGGACGTCCATCGTCCAGCCCGTCGACCTCTCCCAGCTTCCGCCGGACATCGACCGGCAGTTCCTGCCGTACTCGGCCGCCCTGGCGTCCTTCAGCATGAGCTGGGAGCGGCGGGACGACACGCTCAACCCGACGCGGGGCTGGTTCGGGAGTATCGTGACCGAGATCGGCGTGCCGCTCTTCGGCACGGAAGCCGATTATCAGAAGATCTTCCTCAAGGGGCAGTACTTCCATCCGCTGCTCAGCACCCTGAACCTCGGACTGACGGCCCGGCTCGGGCTCGGCAACGGCCTGAGCCACCTGCCGGAGCGGTTCTTCGCCGGCGGCTGCAACACCTTCCGCGGCGAGGAGTTCGAGCTCCTCGGCCCCATCGACCCGACGACGCAGAAGCCCTACGGCGGCGAGGCCGTGACCCTCGTCAACACGGAGTTCACCTGGGCGGTCTTCCCGGCCTGGAAGGAGTTCCGGCTGGCCTCCTTCTTTGACCTGGGCAACGTTTATGAGAGCCTGCAGAAGTTCCGCCCGTTCTCCCTCGAGGGCGCGGCCGGCGCCGGCCTCCGCTACCGGACGCCGCTCGGCCCCGTGCGCGTCGAGATCGCCTGGAAGCTCTGGGGCTTCGACGCTCAGGACCACAAGGGCCATCCGCTCATCTTCCTGACCATCGGCAACATCTTCTAAATGGATCTATCCATGAAACTGCAAGAACGGATCGCGCTGGCGCTCGTCGTTGTCGCGGCGGCGGCCGCCGGCCAGACCGTCAATTGCGTCACGGCCGTCGTCAACGGCCAGATCATCACCCGCCTCGACGTCGAGATCGTGGCCGCTTTCCGTCTCGGAGGGGCGGCGGGCGAGGAGCCCGGGGCGGACCCGCGCCTCGCCGCCCTCGACGCGCTCATCGACCGCAAGCTCGTCCTGGACCTGGCGAGGGAGGCCCGGTCGGTGACGAAGGACGAGCTCGACGCGGTCCGGGCCGATCTGTCTCGGACGCTTGGGGACGCGGCCTTCGGGGAGTCACTGGCCCGATTCGGGCTCAGGCCCCAGGACCTTGACCCCTATCTCCAGGATCGCATTCTGTTCGACCAGGCCACGGGCCTGCGCTTCAGCCAGTCGATCCCGGTCTCGATCACCGAGGTCGAGCGCTTCTACCGCGATATCTACGTCCCCGAGCAGGCTCGGGCCAACGCCGCGGCCGACCCTTTGGATAAAGTCGGGGCCACGATCGAAGCCCGGATCCGGGGGGACCGCCGGGCCAGCCAGATCGAGCGCTGGGTCCGCGACCTCCGCAAGAACGCCGATATCCAGATCAAAAAGGACTGCCTCAAATGACGCTCGCTTACCTGTTCCCGGGCCAGGGCTCACAGGCCGTCGGCATGGGCAAGGACCTCTTCGACCGCTCGCCGGAGGCCCGCGTTCTGTTCGAGCGGGCCGACGCGGCCCTCGGCTACTCGATCGCCAAGCTCTGTTTCGAAGGGCCAGAGGAGGAGCTGCGTCTGACCTTCAACACGCAGCCTGCGCTCCTCGTCGTCAGCACCGCGGCCTGCCTGGCGCTCGGCCGCGACCCCGACGTGGCCGCAGGCCACAGCCTCGGCGAGTATTCGGCCCTTGTCGCGGCGGGCGGCCTGCGGTTCGAGGACGCGGTCGTCCTCGTCCATCGGCGCGGCCTCTATATGCAGGAGGCGGTGCCGGTCGGCGCGGGGGCCATGGCCGCCGTCCTGGGGGTGCCGGGGGACGAGATCGCGCGACGCCTGGCCGAGGTCCGCTCGGGCGTCGTCGAGATCGCCAATTGGAACAGCGACGATCAAATCGTCATCTCCGGCGAGAAGGCCGCCGTCGAGGAGGCCCTGGCCGTGATCAAGGCCCCGCGCTCGGTCATGCTCCCAGTCAGCGCGCCCTTCCATTCGCGGCTGATGAGACCGGCCGAGGAACGGCTGGCCGCGGACCTCGACGCGGCGGACTTCGCCGACCCGCGCTTCCCGATCGTCACCAATGTCGACGCCCGGCTCATCCGGACCGGTGCCGAGGCCCGCGACGCCCTCAAGCGGCAGGTCAGCCGGTCCGTGCTCTGGACGCGGTCCATGGCTGTGTTGAGAGAGATGGGCGTCGACGCCTGCGTCGAGTGCGGCCCCGGCAAGGTCCTGGCCGGCCTCCTCAAGCGCGCCGCCCGGGGTTGGCCGAAGTCGCCGACGATCCACAACGTGGAGAACGGGGAGGGTGCTTCGACCGCGCGGGCGGCCTTATTCGGCCTGCTGTGAAATGACCTGCGGCCCGAAACGGACGAAGTATTCGAGGGCCGAGACGATCGCCAGGGCGAAGACGAGCCACAGCCCGACCTTGGCCACGACATAGACCTTCCCCATATATAGGGGCCCGAGGACAAGCGCCCCGACGATCCAGGACTCGCTGCCCATCTTGGCTTTGCCGAAGGCCGAGGCCGGGATGTTGACCCCCCTGGAGGAGGCCATGGCCCGGAAGCCCGTCACGGCGATCTCCCGGCCGATGATGACCACGGCCGCCCAGGCGGGCACGCGGCCGAGCTCGACGAGGCAGATCAGGGCCGAGGCGATGAGGAGCTTGTCGGCCGTCGGGTCGAGCAGCTGGCCAAGGACCGTCACCAGGCCCTTCTTGCGGGCCAGCCAGCCGTCGAGCCAGTCGGTCAGGGAAGCGAAGACGAAAATGGCGCAGGCGACGAGGTCGTGACCCTGGAACTTGAGCAGCATGGCTGCGACCATGACCGGAATGGCCACGATGCGCGCCAGGGTCAGGTAATTCGGGACGTTCACTCCCCGAGATTACACCACGCCCCGGCGACTGTCAAACCCGGTTGCAAAAGCGCGGGGGCGTGGGTATAGTGAGGGTTCTCCGATGGCCAACGACACCTCCTTGACGCCGATGATGGAGCAGTATTTCCGCATCAAGGAGCTCCATCCCGACGCGCTGCTGTTCTTCCGCCTGGGCGATTTCTACGAGATGTTCTACGAGGACGCCAAGATCGCCGCGCCGGTCCTCGACATCGCCCTGACCTCGCGGCAGAAGGTGCCGATGTGCGGCGTGCCCTATCATGCCGTCAACTCCTACCTGCCCAAGCTGCTGCGCCAGGGATTCAAGGTGGCCATCTGCGAACAGGTTGAGGACCCCAAGGCGGCCAAGGGCGTCGTCAAGCGCGAGGTCATCAAGGTCCTGACGCCGGGCACCGCCGTCGAGATCGAGCTCGACGAGGCCAAAGAAAGCACCTTCATCGCCTCGCTGGCGCTCCAGGACGACGGCTGGGGGCTGGCCCTCGTCGATCTCGCCGCAGGAGAGGTCCGGACCCTCGAAGGCGCCTGGTCCGAGGCCAAGCTCCTGGCCGACGAGATCTTCAAGGCCGGGCCGAAGGAGATCCTCTATCCCGACGGGGCCGAGGAGGCCCTACGCCGGGCTTTGCCCCTCGACAGCGCGGACGGGCCCACGCTCAGCCCGGCCGAGGGTTGGCTCTTCGATCCGCCCCAGGCCGCTCGGGTCGTCATGAGCCATTTCGGCGCCAAATCGCTGGCCGGCTTCGGGCTCGAGGACAGGCCTCGGGCCGTGGCCGCCGCCGGCGCCCTCATCGCCTACGTCAAGAAGGTGCGCCAGGGGTCGCTCGGCCTCGTCAACCGCATCTCCTATCTCAACGCCGGCGACCATCTCGTCCTCGACGCCACGACCGTCCGCAACCTCGAGCTCGTCCGCAATCTCCGCGACGGCAAGGCCAAGGGCACGCTCGTCGACGTCGTCGATTTCACCGTCACGTCGCCGGGCGGGCGGCTCCTCCGGGCCTGGCTCTTGCGCCCGTTGCGCGACGTCGCCGCCATCCGGGCCCGCCAGGACGCGGTCGCCGAAGGCCTCGACGCGACCATCGCCCGGCGCGAGATCCGCGAGACGCTCAAGACCGTCCACGATCTCGAACGGCTGGTCGGCAGGATCGCCCTGGCCGCCGCCCATCCCCGCGACCTCGTCGCCCTCAAACGGTCGCTCCTGGCGCTGCCTGCCCTCGAGCGCGAGGTCCGGACCTTTGCCTCCGGCCTCTTGAGCGACATGGCCGCCCGCTGGGACAACGCCGTTGACGTCGCCGGTCTCATCGACCGGGCCATCCTCGACGAGCCGGCCTTCCTTCTCACCGAGGGCGGCCTCATCAAGGACGGCTGGAACGCCGAGCTCGACGACCTCCGCTCCGTGAGCCGCTCGGGCAAGGGCTTCATCGCCGGGCTCGAAAGCCGGGAGCGCGAGCGGACCGGCATCGGCTCGCTCCGGGTGCGCTATAACAAAGTCTTCGGCTATTTCATCGAGGTGACGAAGCCGCACCTGGCCCGGGTCCCGGCCGATTATGTCCGGAAGCAGACCATGGTCGGCTCCGAGCGCTTCCTGACGCCGGAGCTCAAGGACTACGAGGAAAAGGTCCTCCACGCCGAGGAGCGCATCGGGGCCCTCGAGAACCGGCTCTTCCTCGAGGTCCGCGAGGCCGTGGCCCGCGAGACCCACCGGCTGCAGCGGATCGCGGCCGACATCGCCGCCCTCGACGTCCTGCTGGCCCTGGCCGAGTGTGCCGCCCGCCGCGGCTACGTCCGGCCCGCGGTCGACGACGGGGACGCGATCCGGATCGAGGCCGGCCGCCACCCCGTCATCGAGGCGAGCCAGGCCGAGCCGTTCATCCCCAACGACCTCGAGCTCGACGCCGCCTCGAACCAGATCCTGATCATCACCGGCCCCAACATGGGCGGCAAATCGACCTTCCTGCGCCAGGCGGCCCTGATCGTCCTGCTGGCCCAGACCGGCGCCTTCGTCCCGGCCCAATCGGCCCGCATCGGCCTCGTCGACCGCATCTTCACCCGCATCGGGGCCATGGACTTCCTCAGCGTCGGGCAGTCGACGTTCATGGTCGAGATGTTGGAGACGGCGGCCATCCTTCACAACGCCACGGCCCGCTCGCTCATCCTCCTCGACGAGGTCGGCCGCGGCACCAGCACGTTCGATGGCCTGAGCATCGCCTGGGCCGTGGCCGAGCGCCTCCATGAGCGCGACGACGTCCGGCCGAAGACGCTCTTTGCCACCCATTACCACGAGCTGACCGAGCTCGCTTTGACCCTGCCGCGGATCAAGAACTACCACGTCTCCGTCCGGGAATGGAAGGACGAGGTCGTCTTCCTGCGCAAGATCGTCACCGGGCCCTCCGACCGGAGCTATGGCCTCCACGTCGCTAAGCTCGCCGGGCTGCCGCGGGACGTCATCGACCGGGCCCGGGAGATCCTCTTCAATCTGGAGAAGCAGGAGCTCGACGAGGCGGGGCTGCCGCGCCTGGCCCGCCGCGGCCGGCCGTCCGGCGACCGGAACCAGATGATGCTCTTCGCCGAGGACCGGGAGTTCGCCCGGCTGCGGGAGCTGCGGGAGGAGATCGAGGCGCTCGACCTGACGTCGCTGACGCCGCTCGAAGCGTTGAATGTCCTGGCGGGGCTCAAAGGGCGGGCCGGGTCCGGCCCGTCCGATCAATAATTGTCCGTTTCATCCTCGACGGAAAAGCCGTCCTCGAGGTCCTCGTCCTCGTCCTCGTCGCCCTCGTCCTCGTCGTAGTCCTTGTCGCCGTCGCCGGCGGCGGCAGTGTGGGCCTCGCCGTCCTCGGACTTGCGCTCCTCGATCGCCGCGTCGAACTCGTCGCGGTCGTCGTAGCGGCGGATGAGGTTGGAGGAGGCGTCGCTGTAGACGAGCTCGAGATAGTCGTCCTCAACCGCCAGAAACACGGACTTCTGGTGCCCGGTCTGGAGATTGCCGACCGTCTCGACGACCTCGGCCGATTTCGATTTCCGGATCGCGTCGAGCGTCAGCCAGCTCGTGACTTCCATCTCTTCCATGAAGATCCTCTCCACAATCATAAATATGCATTTTTATACGCTTGTCAAGGGGGACGGCGGGGGCTCGACGGGAGGTGCTCGCGGCGCCTTGACAGACCTCCGCGGGGGGCCTTAAATAGAGAGGATCAACCCCGGAGGGAGGACGTCTCCATGCGTTGGGACCAGTTCACCGTGATGTCGCAGGAAGCGATCCAAAAGGCCCAGTCGCTCGCCGCGGACAAGGGACACGCCGAGATCCGGCCGGAGCACCTGCTGGCGAGCTTCATCGCCCAGGACGAGAACATTGTCAACGCCATCCTGATCAAGATCGGCGCCCCCGCGGCCAGGACCCGTGCCGACGTCGAGGCCGCGCTCGACCGGCTGCCGACGGTCAGCGGGGGAGGGGAGGCCGCGATCTCGCCGGCGCTGCGCCAGATCCTCGACGCCGCCGGGAAAGAGGCCGACGCGCTCAAAGACGAATACATCTCGACCGAGCACATCTTCCTGGCCCTGCTCAAGGACCGGGGGAACGAGGCCTCGCGCATCCTGCGCGCGAATGGCGTCGACGAGGACGCCGTGCTCAAGGCCCTGGCCGCCGTCCGCGGCTCGCAGCGCGTGACCGACCCGGAGCCCGAAGCCAAATACCAGGTCCTCGAGAAATATGCCCGCGACCTGACGGCCCTGGCCCGCCAGGGCAAGCTCGATCCCGTCATCGGCCGCGAGGACGAGATCCGGCGGGTCATCCAGGTCCTGTCGCGGCGGACCAAGAACAACCCGGTCCTCATC
>Ga0172364_10000444_pt1 | contig 29418 bp, 30 predicted proteins | sample LakKivSesite10cm_FD_114545 | JGI IMG/M metagenome (GOLD analysis project Ga0172364, IMG submission 114545) | Sediment microbial communities from Lake Kivu, Rwanda - Sediment site 10cm | ecosystem: Environmental > Aquatic > Freshwater > Lake > Sediment | place: Rwanda: Western Province, Lake...
CCCAATCAAATACTGGAGGCTGTTTATCAACAACCAAAACAGTAATTTGATGACCCTTTTCAGATAATCCTTTTGCAATTTTAGATAATGTTTTTATTCCTCCATATCCTTCTATGTTTACTACTGTAAAATTTATTTTCATAAGTATTTTATAAAAAATATTTAAAAACGTTGCTACTTCTTAAATTGCTTTGCGGTATTCAAAGCTCTTTCTATACATTGATCCATATTTAAATATTCGAATTCAGCAAATCTACCACAGAGTTTTATACCAATTTTATTAAAATAATTTTTTATGATTTTTATATTATTTTGATAGTTCAAATCGTAAATAACGTACCCGTATTTAAATTTAAACATTTTTTTATAGATTATTGCTTCATTGCTAATTATATTTAATTTTTTTAAATCGCTAACGATTTTTTTAAATAATAAACTTTCCTTTGCTTTCCAAACTTTACTATTATATCTTGTCGTAATTTCTACAATTATAGCATCTTTATTGTGAGGAACATTCTTTATGCTAAAATTCTTTGGAAAAGCAATGCGATGAAAAATAATATCTTTTTGAGGAAAATAAATTGCCGTAAAAGGTTTATTTAAAGGATAGTTAAAAAATAAAACTATGGTAATAAGAGAATTAAATCTTAAATCCAAAATTGCCTTCTTTACCTTCAACGGAATATTTTCCAAAACTTTGGCTAATTCTATCAAAGGAATGGTAGATATTAATTCATCATAACATTTTATTAAACCATTAATATCTTCTATAAACCATTTATCTGATTCTTTATAAACTTTTTTTATTAAAAAGTTTGTAATTATTTTTGCATTTTTTGATTTTTTAATTTTCTTTATTAAGGATTCTATTAAAGCCTGGATGCCCCCTGCTTTCGGATAATAAAAGTTTAATTGATGAAGATACCCTTCTGTCGGAATCCCACATGCTGATTTTAAAATATCCTCAATTGGTGGTTTAGGAACTCGCCCCGCCCAACATAAACTCATCTTTTCTAAATTAAATTTCCAAATCTTTTTGTTATATGGAATTAAATAAATGTCGGCAATTTCTTTACCAAAATTATAATACAACCACTCTTTAAAGTTTTTAGGTTTGGGATATTTATTATTTAAGAAATGGTAGAGGCACTTGAATCGTTCTTTGGGGGGTAAATCACCTATACCGTTTTCAAATGGGTATTTTACCAAAATTCCCTTGTAATAAACCTTATTATTTCGCCTGTTTTTTTGAAGATTATAGCTTAAGAGTTTCTTTACATAATTAATAATATCCTTATTTTTAGAATAAATAATATGCGCGCCCCCTTTATCAACGGTATATCCTTTGTATCTAAAACTGCGACAAAGTCCACCGCATTCTTTTTCTTTTTCTAAAATTTCTATCGCTACTTTTTTTATGCTTGAACCTAAAACAAGCCCCGTTAAACCTCCGCCGAGAATTCCTATTTTCTTCATAAATCATTTAGATCTCTCCCATCGACTTTTTGGCATCTTCAATAAACTGAATTACAGTTTCTTTAGTCCGAGCGGATAATAATGACTTGGCTAATACATCCGGCGGAATAGTCAAAATATGGGCACCTGTCCTGGCCCAAAATTCAACATTTTCCGGACTTCTTATTGACCCAACAATAATTTCTATATTATCAAATTTATGCAAATCCAACCAATCTCTCACATTTTTAAGCACTCTAAAAGCCTGTTCCACCCCTTGTTCTTCTGAAATTCTCCCTCCAAAAATACTAATAAAACTAAATTTTGGTTTTTTATTGGCAGCTTCATAACCGCTTCTCAGCGCTCTCGTTGCCAAAATAGCTTGGTTAAAAGTTAGCATTGCTGTCACATTAATGGAAATCCCTTCTGAGGTTAACTGATAAATAGCGGGCAGCAAAGAATTGCCGGTGCAATCCGTAATAGTAACTTTTATAACAATATTTTCGGCTAATTGACTATAATCCCTCGCTTGTTGAATAATTTCTTCAATTTTATCAGATGTTACCTCAACGCTTACCGGATAAGGATTAATTAAGGTGGCAATTTCTTTTATTCTTTGTTTTATACCTTCTATGCCGCCCGTTACGCCGCATTTCAAACAAATAGTAGGATTTGTCGTTACTCCCTGACACAATCCCCATGAAATATATTTTTTAATTTCGCCAATATCGGCTGAATCTATAAAAATTTTCATAAATTTTCTAATTTTTTAATGATTTCGACTGCTTCTTTTAAATTAGCAACTTCAAAATTATAGCCCCTTTGGTAATCTTTATTATATTCTCGCCTAATCAAAAAAGTTTTGCAACCGACTGTCTTTCCCGCTTCAACATCTTTCCATGTGTCGCCAATTACATATGATTTACCCAAATCTATATTTTTTTCGATAGCAGCTTCTAAAAGCATCCCTGGCTTTGGTTTGCGACAATTACAATTATCACCATCATCATGAGGACAAACTTTTATCTCATCAATCAATAATTTTTCTTTTATTTCTTTATGCATTTTTTCTAACTCAATAATCGATAAATTCCCCCTTGCCACATCAGGCTGGCTTGTAAAAATGATATTAAGAAAACCAATTTTTTTTAACTCTTCTAATGCTATAGCTGCCCCGTCTATTATTTTAAATTCTTCAAAAAACCACGGAGATGATGGTTTATCATTTCGCATTATCACTTCATTGATTACCCCATCTCTATCAATAAAAACAGCTTTTTTACGATTCATTTTATTTTTATTCTTTTTCTAATTCAGCTAATAAATTAACTAAAAGGTGATTTATGATTAATTGAAAATCTTCTGTATGGGGCGTAACTTTTTTTTCATTAATCATTGGAACAATAATACAAACATCAGCTTTTTGAGCGGTTGCACCAGTATCCTTTCCTACTACTCCTAAAATTTTAGCTCCAATCTCCTTGGCATAATCAATGGCTAAAACTAAATTTTTGGATGTTGTTTCAGAACCACCGCCCACTGAATAAATAAACAATGCATCATTAGAATTTAATTTGTGCATCTCTAATTGTCTTTTAAAGATAGATTCCCAACCCTCATCATTCGCCAATGCTGTCAATAAACCCATATTATCACTCAAACAAATTGTAGGAATTTTTGCAATTTTATTAAAATCATTTGTTGCGTGAGAAGCTGAAGCTGCGCCGCCGCCAACACCCAAAAAGAAAAGTCTCCCCTCTTCTTTTTTAAGCTCTTGCAGAATTAAAACCACTTTTTCGATAACCTCAATATTAATTTGAGAACATATTTCGGCGGTTTCTTTTAAATAAATATTGATGAAGTTTTTTATATCCATAATTAAAATTTAACTAAAATCGCCTATTATTTTAACTCCTTCTAAATCAAACCTAAATAGTTCCTCTCTTAAACCAGCTTTCTTCATTGCTTCACGCAGTTGTTTTTTGTATTGATCTTCGCAATAAAACAAGAAAAATCCCCCGCCGCCCGCTCCCATCAGCTTTCCTCCAATTGCACCAGCCTCTTTGGCTAATTGATACCATTTTATAATGTCATCGTTAACAGTTCCCTTTCTCTTTATTTTCTCCCGCCAATGTATGTCCATTAATTCTCCAAATTTCTTAAAATCTCCTTGAATAATAGCTTGTTTAATTTCTCTGCCAATTTCCTTAACACGGTGAAGGTTTTCAATCATCTCTTTATTTTTTTGCTGGGTAGCTTTTTGCTGAATTGATAATGCCTCACGTGATTCTCTTCTAATGCCCGTATAGAACATTAAGAGATTGTTTTCCAATTCTCTTAAATTAATTTCGGAAAGTTTATCGGGATATAATGGTTCAACTTCAACATTTCCGTTTTTATCAGCATAAAAACTTGCCACACCGCCATAAGCAGCAATATATTCATCTTGTTTCCCAGAGTACTCTTTTAATAAATTTATTGCAACATGACAAGCCTCTTCGGCTATTTCCTTTCGAGAAGGAATATCTTTTTTATAAACATTCCTTAAATAAGCATGGAGTGTAGTTAGCAAACCAACAGTAAAACTAGCAGAAGTGCCCAAACCAGTCTGAGAAGGAATATCAGCAATAGAAACAATTTCTAAGCCGCCATCAATATTTAATAATTTAAGCGCTTCTCTTACTATAGGATGTTGAATATCATCAACTTTTTCCACTTCTTCTGTTTTTGAATAACTAATTCGTAAAGTGTGCTCAAATCTTTTATTTAATATTATATAAACGTATTTATTGATAGCTGCCGAAGTCCATTCGCCTTCAAATAAGGAATAATAAGAAGGGAGGTCTGTTCCTCCTCCTCCTATTGGTATTCGCATCGGCGTTCTGGTGATTATCATAAAATTATATTAGCATTTTAAAAATCACTTTGTCAAAAATTCTTTAATATAACTTTTAAATTCCCTCAATCCTTTATAATTGCCTATTTGATAATATCTTTTTTTTACAGGGTAAGCCAACAGATGTTTTCTTTCTATTAGCTTCTTGAATACCAAAGACAAATCAATAAATTTTTGTTTTGACACAAACTTTAAAATATCTTTTTTAAAAATGCTTAATCCATAATCAATATAATGCATCTCTGGAATTTTTTCTTGCTTATCATAATAAACGACGTAGCCATTTTTAACCACAACATTACTTGGTTCTATTTTATTATCGTTTTTATAAACAGTCATCAATCCCCATTTATTATGCTTATGAAAAAAATTTATTGCTTTTTTAAAATTAAAGTTGATGTAAGAATCTCCGTATATTACCATAAATTCTTTTTCTAATAATTTCTCTGCTTTTTTTAAAGCGCCAGCTGTTCCCAATAAATGTTGCCCCTCATCGCTATAAACAATTCTCACTCCCAATTTACTTCCATCGCCAAAATATTTTTTAATAAAGCTCCCTTTGTAACCGACACATAATAAAAAATTGGCAAATCCATTTTTCTTGAACAGTTTAATTTGGTAATACAAAAAAGGTTTACCAAAAATAGGCACCATTGCCTTTGGAATTTTTTGGGTAAGAGGATAAAGTCTTGTTCCTTTACCGCCGCACAAAATAACTACTTGCATAATAATTCCCTTACTGCTTGACGAACCGCCTCTTTAGAATTAAATTTTGGACGCCAGCCTATTTTTTTAATCGAAGAAATATCTAATCTAACCTTAGGAACATCTCCCTTCCAACCCACCTTTCCACCGGTATATTTTAGTTTAACATTCTTTAAACCCATTTCCTCAATAACTATTTTTGCTATCTCATTTACAGTCAAAAAATCTTCCGAAGCAACATTAAAGATATTAACTTTTTTATTTGTCTGACAAAAAGCTTTTAATACTGCCCTGATTAAATCTTTAACATGCAAATATGATTTGCTCTGTTTGCCATCTCCTAATATTAAAAGTTTTTTTGGATTTTTGCGAAGTTTTTTTATAAAATCATGGGCTACGCCATGAGTTTGGTTTTTGCCAACAATATTAGCAGGCCTAAAAATCCAAGCCTGCATATCATATAAATGGCAAAAGGCACAAATTAGGGCTTCGGCAGATAATTTGCTTGCACCATACATAGAAACAGGTATAAGGGGCCCAAAATTTTCTTTAATAACTTTTTCATTTTGATCACCATAAACTCCACTTCCCGAAAGATAGATTAATTTCTTAATATTATTCAACCTCATAGCATTAATAACATTAAAAGTCACTAAAATGCCTTGTTTTAAATCAATGCTTGGATCTAAAATTCCTTTAGCAATATCCGGGTTTGAAGCCAAATGAATAACTAATTCGTGTCCTTTTATTGCTCTTTTTAATTTTTTAAAATCCAATAAATCCCCTTTAATAATTTTTAAATTTTTGGAACGTAACCAAGTTTTTAAAAATTCTTTTTTTCCTGAACTAAAATTATCATAAATAGTAATAAAATTATTCTTAACTAATTCCTCTACCAAATTAGAACCAATAAATCCCGCGCCGCCTGTGATAAAAATTTTTAATTTTTTAATTTTAATTTCTATGTTATTGCTCATATTTTATTTTGTAATTTAAAAATTTTCAAAAATTATCGACTCTTAAATCAGATAAAAATGACTGAATTTAAATTGTTATCTTCTGATTATTTTTTAATTTTTAAAACAAAACCAAAAAAGAAAATTGTTAACATTTTTTATTAAGTTGTCATAAAAATTTAATCATTTTTTAAAAATAAAATTTTCAAATTCCCCTGTTATTCGATCTATATAGATAAGCACTGGTTTGATCGCTCCACCTTGCTTAATTTGATAACTTTTATAGCCCAATTCATAAAGTTTATTAACTGCCTTCATCGAAAACTTTTTTCCTTTTTCGCCCGAAGAAACTTCCATAGCAATAATAGGATTGTTATTTGAAAAAAACTCGAACCCTCCTTCAATAACCAAACTTTCTGCTCCTTCTACATCCACTTTAATAATAGTTGGTTTGTTATGATTTTTAAAATAATCATTGAGTTTGACAGACGTTACTTTAATTTTATCCTCAACTCCTATTTCTGTATTTTGGAACAAATTACTTATTCCTGAAACTTGTCTATTAAAATAAAATTCTATTTCTCCTGAAATATTAGAAACTGCTAATTTATTAATAAATAATTTGGCTGAAGTTTTGCTATTTAGCAAATTATATTTTAAACATTCAAAAACTTCCGGAATTGGTTCAAAACAATGAATTTCGCCATTCGTAATAAACTCAGCAGCTAAAAGACTAAAAAAGCCATAATTCGCACCAATATCATAAAAAACATCATTTGATTTCAGGTTTTTTATTAAAAACTCTGCGGTTTTTATTTCTTGAATATCGTTTAACTTTGGAAACATTCTTATAAATTCTCTATCCGAAACAAGACCTCGAACCTTCTTGCCAAACATAGACTTCAATTCTATTATTGAATTTTTTAAACGAGAAATCATTTTAACTTTTACAAGTAAATAAGGGAAGTAAATTTGGGGAGCAAAAAGGGCTCTTTTGATTTTGCTAATAAAACCCGGCCCCCTATATTTTTCAAACAAGTAAACTTTTCTTTCGTATTTTTGAAATAATGTAAAAAGTTTTTCTCTTTTTTCTTCAAGTGTATTATTTGTGCCAATCATTTATTTGCTGACTTTTTGAATATTGCTAAATTTTCGACTCAAACTCAACAATAAAAATAAATTCACTGCCTGAGAAAGAATGCTTGTAAATGCTGCGGCGAACATTCCAAATTTAGGAATTAAAATTAGATTAAGGACTAAATTGATTATAGCGCAAAAAGCGGTTAGGTAAAAATTGAGCCATTGTTTATTATGAGCAATGTAAAGATAGGAAAGGTAAATGGCTGGGAAGGTAAAAACCATAATCCAGCTTAAAAATTGGGCCAAGCCAACAGAGGGTTGATATTGTTTGCCAACAAAAAAAGGAATAATCGGTGCAAAAAGAAAAATTAACAAAGCAATAAGAAAACCAAACGCCAGCAAACCAATTAATGCCTGTTGGGTAATTTTTTTTATTTTTTCTTTATCATTAATATTGGCTGAAAGATAAGGAAAAAGCGCTGTCATTATTAAATAAGGAATAACGTTAATTAAAAGAATCCCTTTGGTAATTAAAGAATAATAACCTACTTCTTCTACGCCACGCATTTTACCAAGTATAATTTGGTCGGTAGAAAAGAAAATAAAATTAAGCAAACCAAAAAGCGCCACCGGAAAACCATTAATAATGATTTTTTTAATCAATTCTTTATCAAATTTTGGCTTAAAATATTCTTTAAATGAGCGGAGCACAAGAGCGGCCGTGATAAAACTCATTAAAACTCCAAAGAAATAACCAAAGCTTAAAGAAATAACATTACGATAAATGAGTATTAAAAAGACGCTAAAGGCCATTACGCAAAAACCTTCAATAAACACAACTAAAAATTCTTTTTCCATCTTTTGAATGGCACGAAGTAAAGAAACAAATAAATCTTTAATATTAGAAACAAAGAAATAAAGAGAAATTACCAAAAAATTTAAACGAAAAATTGGATTTTTAAAAATAAACAATCCCACCAAAGCTGCAATCAGACACAAGCTGGCAGTAATAATTCGAAACAAAAAAGCTGCTTTAAAATAGTGCTCTTTTTCTTCTAATTGTTGATAATCCCGAATAATTAAAGTATTAATTCCCCAATCAGCAAAAAGAAAAAACAAGGTGCCGATGGATAAAAGATAATTAAAAGTGCCGAAACCATTTGGCCCTAAAATGCGCGCTGAAACCAAAACCAAGATTAATTTAAAAAATCGGCTAAATGCCTGACTTAATAAAAGCCAAAAACTATTCTTAATAAAAGTTTGTTTAGGCGAAGTATTAGTAAAAAGTAAATTTTCTAAATCCATAATTTAGGCGTTTTTGGCTTTTTCTACGCGTTCTACATATTCACCGGATTCAGTATTAACTCGAATAATATCTCCTTCGTTAATAAAAAGCGGAACGCTGATTTTAACCCCCGTTTCAATAGTCACTGTTTTTGTGCCCCCTTGCGCTGTATCGCCTTTTATACCGGGAGGCGCCTCAACAACTTTAAACTCCATTTTAATCGGCAAAGAAATATTGATGATTTTATCGTTAAACTTAAAAGCATCAATAATCATACCAGTTTTCAAAAAATTTTTATTATCGCCCAAAACTGATTCATCCAATTGAAATCTTTTAGAGCGATCACCAGCTTCACAAAACCAATATTCGCCTCGGTGATGATACAAAAATTCAACCGATAATCGCTCAATCTCTGCTTCTTCAAACTCTTCTGAATGCTGAATGTTTCGGTCAATTACTTTGCTATTAATTAAATTTTTGAGCCGCGTTTGAAGCACTGGTTTTCTTTGCTGCATTTTTAAAAAATTAGCGCTTAAAACTTCGTACGGCTCGTCATCAATAATAATTATTGTTTTTGGTTTTAAATCATTAATACCCAACATAGTAATAATTATCTTAAAAAATAATGGTTTTCTGTCAATAAAAATTAAATGATTTCAAAAATTTTTTCTTTGCTTTTGATGCCTTTGATTAATAAGATTCGCGAAGGCGCCAAATGAAAAAATTCTGCCAATAAATCAATGATTGCTTTATTAGCTTTACCTTCTTTTGCCGACGCTGTTGTAAAAATTTCAAATTGATTTTCGCTGATTTGAATAACTTTATTTAAAGAAGCGTTGGGCTTTACCCTGGCAACAATTCGCATAAATATAAAACTAATTTGTACTTTCTTTATTCTCCCTCTTTTTTATCGCTCAATTTTGACAATGATTCTCTTAATGCTTTTTTGAGTTCATCAACATTAACTTTTGCCTTTGGCTTTTCCGATGGTTTTTTCTCAATCAATTTTTTGCCGCCGCCTTCCAATATACTTTTAACGATTTTTGTTTCTAATCTAAGCGGTTTTGTCGGCGGAATAATTTCTCCCTTTTCCACGCCCTGCAGACAATTTTTGCAATACACCGGTCTCCTTCCGTCCGGCTGAAACGGCAACTCAACCTCCTGTCCGCAAATCCAACAAAAATCATAAAAACTTTTCTTTTGGGGCTTTTCAATTTTTTTTCTTTCTACCTTCTCTTCTGTTGTTTGTGTCCACTCTTCGCTAATTCTTTTTTCTACTTCAATTTTTGGACGACAATAATTCTCCCGTGTATTTTTAACTATCTCTTCAACAAAATTCTTTTCGGGCAATGGCCGCGGCGGCAAAGTAACAGCCGAAAAGGCCTTTGAAGTAATCCCATCGATCATTAACTTCAAATAAATATTGTATTTGGCCAAATTAACTAAATCATTGGAACTAAACTCCGGCGCAAATTCTTTTTCCAGCCATTCGGCATCATCGGCTCCCACCCGAAAAACAATAAAAGTACCAAGGTTACCAACAATCGCCGCCCTCACTATCTCCGGCACCTGAGCAATATACTGATGCGAGATAATTAAACACAAATGGTATTTTCTCGCTTCAGATAAAATATTGGCAAATGCCTCAGTGGCAAAGGTTTGAAATTCATCAACATATAAAAAGAAGTCGTGGCGTTTTTCTTCAGGAATATCAGCCCGACTCATTGCCGCTTGCTGAATTTTAGTTACCATCATCGCTCCCAAAAGTGCTGAATTAACCTCACCTATTCTTCCTTTGGATAAATTAACAATCAAGATTTTTCCTTCGTCCATTATTTTTCTGATATTAAAAGAAGAAGTAGGTTGACCAACGATATTTCTTATCAAAGGATTAGTGAGAAACTGCCCGACTTTATTTTGAATCGGCGCAATAGCCTCCACTTGAAATTTATCGTGATAGCGAGAAAATTCATTAACCCAAAAGTTTTTGACTACCGGATCTTTTAATCCCGAAACAATTCGGTCGCGGTATTCTTTATCCGTTAAAAGACGCATAATCCCCAAAAGAGTTGAATCAGGGTACTCCAGCAGCGCCATCAAACAATTATTTAAAATATATTCCATTCTGGCACTCCAAACATCAGGCCAAATTTTTTTGAAAATTTCCAAAATTCCACTTGCCACCAAATGGCGATGTTCTTCGCCTACTGTTTCTAGAGGATTAAAAGCAATGGGATAATCGGTATCGTGGGGACAAAAATAAATAACATCTCTAATTCGTTTTTCCGGAATAAAATTAAGCAATCTCTGGGCTGATTCGCCATGCGGATCAATAAAAGCCAAGCCAAACCCTGCTTCAATATCAGAAATTGCCATATTCTCCAACATTACCGTCTTGCCCATTCCGGTCTTACCGATGGCATACATATGTTTCCGTCGGTCATCTAATTTAATACCAAATTTAACGCGCTGATTGCGAAAATTCGTCTCAGCAAAAAAATTAATATTTTCTTCGCTATATCGAGGTTTGTCCATATTCTTTTTTATTGTACTTTAAAATAAAGAAAAACTCAAATGTGTTTTAAAATTTTTACTCATCTTGTTTAATCCCATTTTTTATAGTAAAATCCATTATTGTATGACTGAAATGGAGAAAGTTTATAATCATTTAGCGGTTGAGAAAAAAATTTATGAGCAGTGGGAAAAATCCGGCTATTTTAATCCGGATAAATTGTCCCTCAAAAGTAAAAAAACCTTCACTATTATTATGCCACCACCCAATGCCAACGGCGCGCTTCATTTGGGACATGCTTTAACCATTACTTTGGAAGATATAATGATTCGCTATAAAAGAATGCGTCGTTTCCGAACGCTTTGGCTACCCGGCGCCGATCATGCCGGCTTTGAAACACAAGTAGTTTTTGAAAAAAAATTAGAAAAAGAAGGAACCAGTCGCTTTGAAATTCTTAAAGAAAAAAGGGGGCGAGAAAAACTTTATCGGTTGATTTGGGATTTTACACAGACCAATAAAGCACATATGGAAAATCAATTACGACAACTCGGCGCTTCTTGCGATTGGTCTCGCAAAAAATTCACCTTAGACCCTTCAATTATCAAAGTAGTTTATCAAACCTTTAAAAAACTTTATGATGATGGTTTGGTGTATAAAGCCAATCGAATTATTAATTGGTGTCCAAAGCATCAAACTGCCCTCTCAGATTTAGAAATCAGTTGGGAAGAAAAAAATGACAAACTGTATTATGTTAAATATTTTCTGGAAGATAATCCTTCACAATTTTTAATTGTCGCTACTACCCGTCCTGAAACTATCCCAGCTGATATGGCCATCGCCATTCACCCACAGGATGAAAAATTTAAAAATTGGATTGGTAAAAAATTAAATAATCCTCTAATTAAAAACAGGGGTAATTGCGGTGACGGAATTAAAGTAATTGCTGATGAATTGGTTGATAAAGAATTCGGCACCGGCGCTTTAAAAATTACACCGGCTCACGACCCCGTTGATTTTGAAATAGGCATCAAACATAACTTACCTTTAAATTATCAAATTATCAATTGGGACGGAAAAATGAATGAATTAGCCGGGCCGCTAATGGGATTAAAACCGGAAGCAGCTCGAAAATTGGCGATTAAAATTCTTGAAAAAAACAGCGCTTTGGAAAAAATAGAAGATTACAATCATAAAGTGCCTGTCTGCTATAAATGTAAAACAATTATTGAGCCGCTCCCCCGCCGGCAGTGGTTTATAAAAATGACCGAAGCGCCTAAAAACGGAAAAATGTCTTTGCGTGATATGGCGGTCGAAGCGGTTAAATCCGGAAAGGTAAAATTCATCACAAAAAAATTTGAAAAAATATTTTATCACTGGATGAAAAATATTCGTGACTGGAACATTTCCCGTCAAATTGTTTGGGGCATTCCTATCCCGGTTTGGTATTGCAATAATTGCGGCGCTGAAATTGTTCATATTGAAGAAAAATCACTTTCTCAATGTCCTTATTGTAAAGGTAAAAATTTAACTAAAGAAAGCGACGTGTTTGATACTTGGTTTTCGTCTGGTCAATGGCCATTTGCCACTTTGGGTTGTCCGAAGAACAAAGATTTTAAGAATTTTTATCCAACCGACGTGATGGAAACTGGTTGGGATATTCTCTTTTTTTGGGTAGCGCGGATGATTATGTTTGGTCTCTATCGAACCGGCAAAGTGCCATTTAAATATGTTTACCTCCACGGCCTTATTCGTGACAAAGATCGCCAAAAAATGTCTAAATCAAAAGGTAATATTATTGACCCTTTGGGCGTTATTGATTTATACGGCGCTGATGCTTTACGAATGGCTTTGGTTGTCGGAACGGCACCAGGTAACGACCCGATTATTTCTGAAGAAAAAATTCGTGGCTATCGCAATTTCTCTAATAAAATTTGGAATGCCAGTCGATTTGTTTTAATGAATATTAAAGATTTTAATCCTAATCAAAAAGTAAAATTAAGTTTGAAAAATAAAAGAGTTTTTGCCCAATTTAATAAATTTATCAAAGAAGTCACCAAAGATATGGATGATTTTGCTTTTTATCGCGCCTCGGAAAAACTCTATCATTATTTCTGGCATACTTTTGCCGATAAAATTATCGAGCAAAACAAGTTGCGATTGCAAAAACCGTCAGAACGGGTACAATCGCAATACTTATTAGCAACCATTCTCATCAACCTTCTTAAAATGCTTCACCCTTTTATGCCATTTATTACCGAAGCTATTTATCAAAGAATGTCGATAAAAAATAAAAAACTTCTTTTAGTTGAGGATTGGCCTCAAAAATTATGACTGGAGGAATCTTTTATCTTATTTTTTTGCTTATTTTGGCCATTACTCCTAGTTTAATCTGGCTTGATTATTATTTAAGAAGAGATGACCGCCCCGAACCCCGACGCTGGTTAATTTTTACTTTTTGTTTTGGAGTCTTTATTACCATCTTTATTAATTTTTTAGAAATTAATGTAATTGGCAATTGGCAAGAATCCTTATCAAATAAAGAATTAAAAATTATCATTTTCTTTTTGCTTCTTCCTTTTATTGAAGAGGTGGGAAAGTTTTTAGCCGCTTTTTTCAGCACTATCAAAAATCGCTTCTTTGGGGATGAAACAACCGACCCAATAATTTATACCGTCACAGCCGGTTTGGGATTTGCCGCAGCTGAAAACTTAAAAGTTTGCTTTTCTATACTCCAAGAAAATTTCGTCTTTATTAATTGGTATAATTTAGCAAGTCTTTCTTTGTCATCAACAATAATTAATACTTTAATCATTACTATTTTTATCCGTTTTTTATCAGCTGTTTTTCTTCACGCCACTTCTTGCGCTATCTTTGGTTATTTTTGGTCAGTAGGATTAATTTTGAAAAAAAAGAAAAATATTATTGCCGGCTTGATTGTTTTTGGCATTATTATCGCTTCTGTTTTGCATTCCTGTTATAATTATCTTATAATGAAAATGAACGCAAATTTGTATTTTGCTTTAGGAGTTTTTCTTCTGTTGGCTATCTCTAATTACATAATGAGTCGGGCTTTTAAACAAATCAAATCTTATCAAAAAAATTATGATGTTTAAATTATTTAAATCAAAAAATGAAGAGGCCGAAAAGGATATTAAAATAAAAAATACCCTTTTACCCGAAGAAGATGAAGATGTTTTAAACGGCGAAGGGCAATTGATGGTGGATGTTTATCAAACGCCAACTGAAATTGTCATTAAATCAGCGATGGCCGGCGTTAAACCTGAAGATATCGATATTTCAGTCACCAATGATATGATAACCATCAAAGGAAAAAGAGAGCTTGATGAAGAAATCAAAAGCAATGATTATTTTTATCAGGAATGCTACTGGGGTTCATTCAGCCGTTCCATTATTCTACCGATGGAAATTGATGCTGACCGCGTTAGCGCCAGTTTGAAAAACGGAATTTTAACCATTCGCCTGCCTAAAATTGATAAAAATAAAGTAAAAAAGATAAAAATTAAAGCTGAATAAAAAATCTCCTTTAATAAAAAACTCCTTCTTAAAGAAGAAGTTTTTTAAATTTTACTAAGCCAAAAATTTTATTTTCGGCGCTATTTTTTCCATTATCCATCCAGAAAAAACACCAATTATAATCCCGCAAAGAATGTCTAAAGGATAATGAATGCCTACATATATTCGGGCAATGCCCATTAGAACGCCGAGAATAATAAATGTAATGCCGATTTTTTTATTAGCCAAAGCAAGAAAATAAATCAAAGGAAAAATAAAAGCAATATGACCCGAAGGGAAAGAACCGCTAATATCATGAGAAACTAAATTATTAACTTGATGCGTTAAAAACGGCCGCGGACGATAATAAAAAAAACGGATGATTTCGGTAATAATTAACCGACTCAGAATTATTGCTAAAAAAACTTTTAAAAGTTCTTTCCACTTTTTTTGATAAGTAAAGAATAAATAAACTAAACCGAAGACGGCCATTAAATAAATCAGATATTCGGCTAAAAAAACCATTAATTTATCAAACCAGCTGCACTGAGCAGCCAACGAATTAATTTTTTGAAAAATTAAATAATCTAAATTGCTCATAATTCTGGCTGATAATTAATTTTAACAAATTCAACCATTTTTTGAATATCGCTTTTAACATCCTCGGAATCAAGAGCTATAAAAACAATCGGCCGCGTTGTGCTATTAAACGGAATATCAAAAACTGCCAACATCGTTTCGCGGCTGGCATCAGTCTTACCAACTTTCCCCCCGATAAAACTACTATCCGCGGCAAAAAAATTCAAATTCTCCAGTTGATAAACGGGGCGGCCATAATAACTATTATCAAAAATTCCTTTAGTCATTTTTAAAATAAAACTTCGGTTAAAATATAAATAGCGAGCTAATTGGTAAAGGTCAACAGCAGTAGAAATATTTTCCGGCGAACTGCCATTAGCATCAACAAAATGGGTGTTGCTCATTCCAATGCTTTTAGCAATAGAATTCATCCATTCTATAGTTTTTCCCATTCCTAAATAATTGGCAAGTGTTATTCCGGCTTCATTTGAAGATTCGGTTAAAAGCAGGGCTAATAAATCAAAAACGGAAATTTTCTGACCAGCTTTCAGTCGCGGCAAAGAAGTATAAACTAATGCTTCCTTTGGCACAGCAATGTTATATTCCAAAAAAGTATGATTTAGAACGGTTAAGGCGGTGACCAATTTGGTAATAGAAGCAATGGGTAGAGATTGATTCTTGTTTTTTTCCAAAAACACAAAATTATTCTTCAAATCAATAACCAAATAAACATTGGCCGATAATTGTGGTATTGAATAGCGATATCCGGATTTTTCAACCATAAAATCTTTTTTAAAAACCAAAACTGGCATATTAACTTCTGCCAAATCATAAATTGTTTTAGCATCCTCATCAAATAAACGAATGCAGCCGCCAGAAAAAGCTGAAGAAACTTTTTGACCATTGGGATAATAAGGCCAGCCGTGAATCAAAAAATTACCTTCAAAAACAAGAGCATAATTCATATAAACATTGGCGAATTTTGAATATGCCTTGTTAAATTTTGCTTCAATTTGATATAAACCGACCGGCGTTTCAAACCACGAACCCTCTCTTCCTTTGCCAATAATTGGTATGGTTAAAATTTCTTCACCATTTTTATATGCTGTCAGTTTCATTTCATCTAAATTTGCCAGAAGAAAATCCATTTTTTGATTAATCATTTTTGATAAAACGTTCTGGAAAAAATTAACATCGCCTAATTCTGGCCAAATACCATATTGAAACTCAACTTCTTTATTTTCGCCTCCATCAAGTTTAATTATGTATTGTTTTATTTCTTTTTTCGGAAAATAATAAAACAATGATAAAATTGCTCCACTTACTAATAACAATGACAAAATTAACCAAAAATAATTTTTTCTTTTTTCTGATATCATAAAATTTGTACTTTCCGACCATCGATTATTAAACGATTTTCAACAAAAGCCTTAATGCCTTCGCACAAAATTTCTTCTTCTTGTTGATGAATTTTCTCTTCTAAACTTTCAACCGTATCTTCGTTCTTAATTTCAACTGCGCGCTGAAAAATAATCGGCCCAGTATCAACTCCCTCATCAACAAAATGTAAGGTGCAACCAGTAATTTTTGCACCATAATCCAAAGCTTGTTTTGGTGCATCCAAACCGGGAAAAGCCGGACATAAAGATGGGTGAATATTAATTACTGCCTTGGGGAAATGCTTGAGAAAAGCCAAAGAAACTATTAAATCCCAACCAGCCATTACTACCAAATTAATTCCTCGCTCTTTTAGCATTTTAGCTAATTCTTCATCAAAAGATTGCCTGTCCTTACCTTGTGCTTTCCAATCGCTCAAGCGAAAATAAAAGGCCTCAATTCCTTGTTTTTTGGCCCATTCAATGCCCGGTGATTCTTTTTTGTGAGAAATAACCACACTTAATTCGGTTAAGGGATGATTTTTACAACATTCATAAATGGCTTTTAATCGGCCGCCTCGGCCGATTAAAGCACAAATTTTTACTTTCGGCTTTTGTTCCGCCAACATTGTTAGCATTATAACCTTTCTTCTTTTTTTCGTCTAATAAAAATTACTACCAACAGGCAGGGACAGATAAATTTTCTTTTTCCAACTGGCGGAGGCGGGAGGATTCGAACCTCCGATCCCGAAACCGGGATACCGCATTTCGAGTGCGGCCCGTTCAACCACTCCGGCACGCCTCCAATTTGATTTCTCTACTCTATCTCGGCGCAATCGCCATAATTAGGAGCTTCGGTAATAATACCATATAAATCTCTTAATTTTTGCGCCAAAGTATTCGCGGCCTCTTCTTCGCCATGAACCACAAAGATTTTTTTGACTCGAAACCTCAATTCTTTTGCCCAATTCAAAAGCATTGTCTGATCGGAATGAGCCGAATAACCGCTAATCTGCTGTATCTTACAGTTAACATTAATCAATTCATTGTGAATTTCAACTTGTTTAGCGCCGTCTAATAATTTTCTTCCCAATGAATTTTTTGCCTGATAAGAAACTATCAAGAGAATACTATGCGGATCAGGTAAGTATCTTTTTTCATGATGTAAAATTCTTCCTCCTTCAGACGACCCCGAACCAGCTAAAATAACTTTTGGCAGTGGAACGGCGTTTATCGCTTTTGATTCTTCGGTGGTCAAGGTAAAAGTCAGACCGGGGAACTTAAATAATCCGCTGCCGTTCCCAACAAATTTAAAAGCTTCTATTTTCATATATTCCAAATATTTTTGATAAATCGCCGTCAATTTATTGGCTAATGGACTATCCATAAAAATTGGTACCATTGGCACGCGCTGATTAATTACCAACTCATTAAGCTCAACTAAAATTTCTTGAGTTCGCTCTAAAGCCAAAACTGGAATCATCAATACGCCGCGATTTCTAATCACTTCTTCCACTGCATCTTCTAATAATTCTTTTCTTATTTTTACATCTTCATGAAGACGATTGCCGTATGTTGATTCAATAATGCAATAGTCTGCTTCTTCGCTGATAATGTCGGCTTCGGGTAATAAAATATTAAATGAATTGCCTAAATCGCCGGAGAATAAAATTTTTACTTCTTCATCTGCCGATTTTTTAATTTTTAACAAAATAATTGCTGAGCCAAGAATATGACCAGCATTGTAAAAAATAAAAGAAAATCTTGAGGAAATTTTTATCTCTTGATAATATCGAGCGGCAGTAAACAATTTTAATGTCTCGGTCATTTCTTTTTGAGTATAGAGGAGAGGCAAGCCTTGTTTCTCAGTCGCCTCCTTTGTTAAATTATAGGCATCTTCCCATAAAATAGCGCAACAATCGATGGTTGGCGGCGTAGCATAAATTCTTCCGCGAAAACCATTTTTATAAATCACTGGCGCTAAACCGCTATGGTCAATATGAGCATGCGTTAAAATAATTGTTTGGATATCTGAAGCTTCAAAAGGAAGCGGTTGATAATTTAACTCATTTCGGATGTCGCGGCGAATTCCACAATCAATCAATATTTTCTCATTTTTATATTCTACCAAAAAACAACTGCCCTCAACCTCCTTGGCGGCACCATAAAAATAAATTTTTATTTTATCATTATTTCGGCGTTGATTGTTTTTTGCTGTTTTTCTAATCTTGGTCTTGTTTGTGTTTCGCTTAGGCACTATTTTTATGTTGTTTTAAAAAATCGACGGCTTGAAGAAAAATTTTTTTGACATTTTTAAAAGTAATAGTTTTTAGAGCGTCATCGGTTGTTAACCATTTTCCCTCTAGATGTTCAAATGAAACCTTAATTTCTTTTTCGTCTGTTTCCCCCAATAAAAAAATGACTTTTTTATATATCAATTCTTTCTTGCCAGTATATTTTTGATTATTAAACCAATAGGTTATTGGCCGACGAAAGGCGGAATAAATTTTGAAATTTTTGATACCCGCTTCTTCAAAAAGCTCCCTTTTTATAGTTTCCTCTATTTTTTCTTTTTTTTCAATATGCCCTTTAACAAAATCCCAGTGACCGGCCGGATAATGTAACAATAACCATAAAAGTTTCCCTTTTTCTTTGCGAAAAAGAAAAACTCCCACAGAGATTTCAAATTTTATTTTTCTCTTTTCCTTTTTTTTAAAAGTTTTAGCATTTCTGGCCATGACCGTGTATTAATAACATCATTTTTTGTTGCCCAACCACGTCGTGCTTGAGCAATGCCGAATTTTAGGTAATGAAGATGAGTAAGAGAATGGGCATCGGAATCAATGGCAACCCTAACTCCTGTTTCAATAGATTTTTTAATGTGTTCATCTTTTAAATCCAACCTATCGGGGTAGGCATCAATTTCTAAACAAACTCCATTCTTCTTTGCCTCTTTAATTATTTGCTCAATATCCACTTCATATGGCGCTCTTCTTAAAAGCACCCGTCCGGTTGGATGAAAAATGATGTCAACATAAGGATTTCTTATTGCTTTACAAATTCTTTCGGTCATTTCTTTTTTATTCATATTAAAATGGGAGTGCACCGCCCCTGCCACCAAATCTAATTGCGCTAAAACTTTTTCTTCAATATCTAAAGAGCCATCTTTTAAAATGTTTACTTCGGCACTCTTTAAAACTTTAAAATCGACATCTTCTTTTTGAAGTTTTTGATTAATGCCATCAATTTCTCTCATTTGTTTTAATAATTTTTTCTCATCACACCCGCTGGTCATTGCTAAACTCTTCGTATGATCAGTGATAGCAATGTATTCTAAATTTAACTTTAATGCTTCTTCTACATATTCCTCTATTGAATTAACGCCGTCACTCCAATTCGTCTGAATTTGCAAATCACCTTTAATATCGTTATAACCGATAAGTTTTGGCAGTTGATGTTTTTGGGCCAACTCAATTTCTCCCCAATCTTCTCTCATCTCCGGCTCAATATAATCCAAACCTAATTTTTCATAAATTTCTTCTTCAGTTTCGCCGGCAATTTTAATTTCCTTTCCCTTGGATAATCTAAAAAGACCGTATTCATTTAATTTATAACCCTTTTTTATCGCAATCTCCCGCAAATGGATGCCATGATTCTTGGAGCCAGTAAAATAATTTAAGGCAGCACCAAATGATTCTTTGGGCACTACTCTTAAATCAACATCTAAGCCGTTCTTCAAGCGAATGGCTGATTTTGTCTCACCATGAGCCACCACCTGAAAAACATCCGTCAAATTAACAAAATAATCCATTATCGGCTTTGGATTTTCAGAAACAACTAAAATATCCAAATCGCCTATCGTCTCTTTCATTCGTCTAACAGAACCGGCGGCGATAATTTTTTTTACTTCTTTAAACTGCTTTAATTGTAAAACAATCGACTCTATTTGAGGATAAATAAAACCTAAAATAAAACGATTGCCGCCTTGTTGTAAAAAGGCAATACTTTTTAAAATGTTTTCTTCGGTTTTTTCGCCAAATCCTTCTATTTTTCTGATTTTCCCTTCTTTGACGGCTTTTTCTAAATCAATTAGGGTTTTAATTTTTAATTTTTCATAAAATTTTTTAAGCGACTTCGGTCCGATTCCTTCGATTTTTGATAAATGTTCAATATCAATCGGGTATTTCTTTTTTAGCTGTTCATAGTATTTTAATTTCCCTGTTTTTAATAATTCTTCTATCTTCTCGGCAATCGAAACTCCGACACCAGGAATGGCCTCTAATCCCTTTAATCCTTGTTTTTGATAAATTTCTTTTATCGGCGTATCAAGCGCTTCAATAGCCGACGCTGATTTTTCATAAGCGCGCGGCTTAAATGCCTCACCTTCCATTTCTAAAAGAAAGGAGATTTCTGATAAAATTTTAGCAATCTCCCAATTATTCATACTTTAGTTTATTATACTGCCAACAACTTAAATAATAAACATTGCATCGCCAAAACTAAAAAAACGATAATTATTTTTTATTGCCTCTTGATAGGCTTTAAAAATTAAATCTTTTTTAGTAAATGCGGAAACAAGCATTAGCAAAGTCGATTTTGGTAAATGAAAATTAGTGATTAAAGCATCAACGAATTTAAACTCATATCCTGGATAAATAAAAATATCAACAAATTTTCGGCCAGCTCTTAAATGATTTTTTTTATCAGCAAATTCTTCCAGCGCTCGTGTAGTTGTTGTGCCGACAGCAATAATGCGTTGCTGATTTTTTTTGGCACGATTTAAAAAATCGGCTGTCTTTTTATCAATTGCCGCCCACTCCGGATGCATCCTGTGTTGTTCTACCTCCATCGCTTTCAGCGGTTGAAAAGTCCCCAATCCAACATGCAAAGTAATATATTTAAAAATCACGCCTTTGGTTTTTAATTTTTTAATCAAACGCGGAGTAAAATGAAAACCGGCTGTTGGTGCCGCCACCGAACCCAAACATTTAGCATAAACCGTTTGATATTCTTTAAGATTTGATAAACGTTTAATGTAGGGCGGGGTCGGCGCTTGGCCAATTTGATAAATAATATTTCTTAATCTTTCACCTGAATAATTAAACTCGATTTCTCGTTCGTAATTTACTGCTTTTTTTACTTTAGCTTGAAGATTTTTGTCAAAGATAATTATCTCGCCCTCTTTTAATCCTGGCCTGCCAATAATAATCCAATTTTTTCTCCAACGATAATTGTCTAATTTTTTTATCTTCGGTCGTAATAATAAAATTTCTACCTTGCTGCCAGTAGTTAATTTTTTACCAATAAGACGAGCGGGGATAACCTTGCTATTATTCAAAACTAAAACATCACCTTTTTTAAAAAATTTTCCAATTTCATAAAAATAATGGTGGTTAATCTTTCTATTCTTTCTATCAACAATCATCAAACGCGAATGGTCGCGCGGTGAAACCGGTTTTTGAGCAATATATTCTTTGGGTAAATAATAATTAAATTCTTCAACTTTCATCTTTAATAATTAAAATCTTTAATTTTAAAAGGTGAAAAATTGGTGCCAATATCAAAAACATCCATTTTTTCTCGCGGTTTCAAAAAATTGACAACCGCATAAGTGATTGGCGTAAATAAAACTTCAACGCCTACTTTAAAAATATAATTAGAAATAATGATTTTTAAAAGCAGAATGGCGGGTATTTGACCATAAAAAGCAATAAAACAGAAAATTAGTGAATCAATTAGTTCCGCTACCAATGTTGAACCAATCGTCCGACTCCACAAATATTGGCCTTTGGTAAAAATTTTCATTTTGGCCAAAATAAAAGAATTGATAAATTCGCCGCACCAATAAGCAATAATACTCGCTAAAACAATTCGCGGTACCCAACCTAAAATTGCTTCATAAGCACTTTGATTTCCCCACCCTTCAGCAGCTGGCAATTTGCCAACCCACATAAAAATCAAAGCCATCAAGATATTGGCTCCAAAACCAAGCCAAATAATTCTCCTCATTCTTTTATAACCATAAACCTCAGTAAAAATATCGCCCAAAATATAAGCCAAAGGAAAAAGCAGAGTGCCGCCATCAAAAGTAAAAGGCCCAAATTTTAAAATTTTAGCCGAAACAACATTAGAAATTAAAAGTGTTAAAATAAATAAAACTAATAAAAAATCAAGATATTTAAAAGTCATTTTCTATTGAAAAATTAATTGGTCCCCACTAACAATCTCAACATCGCTATCAATTAAAATCCCACACTCCTTTCCTTCCAAAACTTCTTTCACGTCTAATTTATTTGATTGTAAATTTAAAATTTTACCTCGACCGACAATTTCTTCGCCACGCTGAATTTTTACTTGTGCCCCTTTAACAATGCGTCCCTCCATTACTTTTCCACCAATGACTTGCTCGCTTCTTTTTTTACTAAAACAGGCAAGAATTTCTACTCGGCCTTTAATGGACGGTTCTTGCGGTTTTAAAATCTGCTCGAATTCCTCATTTAAAAACTTTTCCATTTCATAAATTACATCAAAAATATAAACGCGAATATTTTTTGCCTGAATAACAACCTGCAAATCTTTTGGAATTTTAACGCGAAAGCCCAAAATAATTGCCGGTGCAGCTTCTGCCAAAGCCACATCAGAAACAAAAACATCGCCAATGGATTCATTAATAATTTTTAAACTAACACCTTCGGGTAAATTAAGATTTTCTAAAACTTTCTTCATTGCCTCGAGCGAACCAACCACATCGGCCTTAATAATAACATTAAGTACATTCTCATTGGAAACTTCTGCTTCTTTAGCAATTAATTTTTGTTTTTCTTGTCTTATCTGTTTTAATTCTTCTTCAGTTTTTATTCCCACCATCAGTTCTTCACCAACCTGCGGCATTTCTTTAAAACCAATCAAAAGCACCGGCGAAGAAGCGTCAGCTTCTTTAATTTGGTGACCACTACAATTTTCCATTGTTCTTATTTTGCCGATAGTTGATTCGGTATAAATTAAATCACCAACGCGTAAAATACCATTTTTAATAATTGCCGTTACAATAATTCCTCTTTTATTATCAAACTTTGTTTCAATAATGACGCCTTTCGCCGGCACGTTTTTTTCGGCTTTAAAATCTTCTATATCTGCCATTAAAAGGATTAATTCTAAAAGCTCCTGAATATTTTTACCCTCTTTGGCTGAAATATTAATAACCGGTACCTTACCGCCCCATCCTTCTACTAAAACTCCTAATTCTGTCAATTGAGTTTTTACTTTGTCCGAATTAAATTCCGGCTTATCGCTTTTATTAAGAGCGACGATAAAGGGAATTTTTGCTTGCTGAATCAAAGTGAGAGCTTCAATCGTTTGGGGTTTTACTCCTTCATCACCGGCAATAACTAGAATAGCGATATCACCGACTTGAGCACCCCGCGCCCGAATCGCCGAAAATGCTTCATGTCCGGGCGTATCAATAAAAGTAATTTTCCGACCATTATATTCCGGATTGTTGCTCTGAACAACAATATCATACGCGCCAATATGTTGAGTGATCCCGCCAGCTTCTTTTGAAGCCACATTGCTTTTGCGAATATTATCTAAAAGCGTTGTCTTGCCATGGTCAATATGACCCATCACCACAACAATCGGCGGTCGTTTAGTAGTATTTAATCGTTGTTTTCGTTTTTCAGCCATATAAATGATTCTATCTTTTAAAGTGTTTTTATCTTATCACAAAATTTCTTTTCCGTCCACTTTTTAAGAAATTTTGCCGATGGGGAAAAACAAAAAAGGACTCTTTTCTGAGTCCTTTTTAAATTTTTATCTTCTTTCCACAAATACTTTACCATCCTCTTCGCGGATGGTGAGTGTGTATGAATAACTAGAGTAACTAGATGAATAGATCCACACTTTTTCGGTGTGAGCAAAATTCTGACTGACTACTGAAAGAGAAATCTCAAATGGGTAATAACTGCCATTCCATAAGCCTCTGGCAAATCGGCCATAGGGTTTGATTTTAGCCTGCTCAACGCCATCAAAAAGAATTTGAAATTCATAGGGTGTGGCGTTAAGCACAATTATCCGTGTAGTATTGAACGGCAAATTGGTGTCTACTGCTAATCCCACTCCTAATGGTACGCAGCTGGCAAGCAACAACAGGACCAATATTAACAATACCAGCATCAAAATTACTACTCCTTTGGCTTGTCTTTCAATCAAATCCTTCATTTTTTCCTCCTTTTTTAAATTTTTAAAATTTCCTCTTTCCAAAAATGCCTCCGCCAGCCATGCAGTGGCGGGACATTGATTCCAACCTTTTTTGCTAATATTCTCACTTCTTTGTCTAATGACAGCAATGTTACTAATTCTCTAGTGCCATTCTTGAGGGCTAGAGCAGTAGCAACCACACGAATATCCACTATTCCTAATGAAGAAAGTTTCATCTTTTGAGCTTCTGCTAATAATTGTGGAACTAACCGTTTTCCAAAAGAACCTTTTACTAGCCACTCTCCATTCCTAACTTTCTGCTCCAATTTTGGCCATTGCTTTAGGGCTAGAGCAATGGTCTTCTCTCTTTTTTTTATCTCTCCATTCTGCGGTTTGTTTTTTAACCGCTTCAATTTTTCTAAATCTGCTTGTTCTTTTATCTCTTCAATCACCGACCGGGGAATTATCACCTGAGCGCCTTCAATCTCCAATTCTTCAATAAAGCGAAAACTTCTCATTAACATATTAGTATCAACCACGATAAACATCTTTCCCTCCTTTATTTACTTTTTAAAAAACATATATTTCTACCTTCTTATTAACTTAATTATAATACTTTTATTTTAATTTGTCAAACGATTGCTTCCTTTTTCAATTTCTGCCAATATTTTGGTTAAATCTCCTTGCAAATCGCTTTCTAATCGCAAAATGCTACCCTCAAGCGAAACAAATTCTAATAAAAAGGCATGCAAAAATAATCGGCTTTTTATTTTTTCTTTTTTTCGACCATAAATTTTATCGCCGACAATGGGATGGCCGATGCTTGCCAAATGAACTCTAATTTGATGGGTTCGGCCGGTTTTAGGAAAAACCTGCAAAAATGAAAATTTTTCTTTCGCGTATTCAAAAGTTTTAATCACTTCATATTCGGTAATCGCGTTTTTTACTTCTTTCATTTTTCTGGCAGCAGTTGAACGCTTGATTGAAGATGATACAATGCCGATGGGCTTATCAATTAATCCCCTTTTTTCTTTTAATTCGCCGTAAACCAATGCCAAATATCCTTTTTTGATTTTATGTTCCTGAAAAAGTTTTTTAAAATATTCAAATGATTTTTGGTTTTTGGCAATAATTAAAAGACCTGAGGCTTCTCTATCTAAACGATGAACAATACCCGGTCGTGTTTTATCTTCGCCTACTGAAACAATTTTAGGATAACGCTTTATCAGCCAATCAATCAGGCTTTTTTCATTGTGTTTAGTTGAATGAACCAATGTTCCTGCTGGTTTTTCAATCACCAAAAAATCTTGATTTTCAAAAATTATTCTTGGTTCTTCCATTAAAAACATCCTACCATTTCAAAATATTTTTTCAAACTAAAAGCCGCCTCAAAATGAGAACGGCTTTTTGCTGCATTAAAATAAAACGAAAATGGCCCCTGTTATTAAAAGAATTATATTATACAGCCAGTGAGAAATTATGGTGGCAATTAAGCCTCTCAAAAATTTCCCTTGATATCCTCCCGCCATCAGAAAAATTAAAGACCAGGCTATACCCATCGGCCATTGAATCAATAAATTAAAATTTGATTTGTGACTTAAAGCAAAACCGAGTGAAAAAATTATCGCTATGCTCAATAACATCCAATCACTCAAATAGTTTTTCTTTTTGACTAAAATATATCCTAAACTCAAGGGTAAGGCGCGCCAAATTACGTCCTCCAACGCCCCGAAAAAAAGAAGAATAAAAATTGTTTTCCAGCGATACAAAGTGAAATATTCCCAAAAATCAGCAAAATAAGTTATTGGTAAAAAGAAATTCTTGAAAACTATCGCATTAAAGAAACAGAAAAAAAGAGCATAAATAAAGCAGGCAATTGAGAAGATAATCGCCAAGATCCCGACATTTTCTTCCGACCATTCTTTTTCAAGCCATTTTTCAATCATTTTCTCCTCCTTATTGGATTTTTAAAGAATCGATGATTTTTCTCGGGCTAATAAATTGTGCGCCCTGGAGGACTCGAACCTCCGACCTTTTCGATGTCAACGAAACGCTCTAACCACTGAGCTAAGGGCGCATTTTTGTTAAATGTCCATTTATTAGCATAATTAAAACTTTTTTGAAGTCAATAAAATTTTGTGGAGCTTATTAGATAAAGTTAGAACTTTTTATCAGGAGAACTTTGATGCCGACTGAGTGCCCCGCCCGCCGAAGGCGGGCGAGGGCGAGACAAATTCAATGTGGTGGACCGGATGGGATTTGAACCCACGACCTCGGCATTGCGATTGCCGCGCTCTACCGCTGAGCTACCGGCCCTTTAAACGGCACTTATTTGATCTTAATTATTTTTCTTATTTTTTCAATTTTCTCCGCCGAATTTGACAATTAATAAAAAGATTTTAGTATTTAAGTGGTTGCTAAAAAATTAAATTAAAGGAGGTTTTGAAATGATAAAAAACAAAAAAGACGAAAAAATATTTCCTGTTTTAGATACTATTTATACCACCCAACCAGAAACTTTAGACAGTATCATTTTTGGCGAAAGCAAAGATATTGATTTAAGCGATTTACCACTTGTGTTAATAGATTCCAATACAATAATTATTCCTATCACTACATTTAAAGGTTATTGTGAAATAGGTGCTGACGTTCTAATTTCTCATTGTTTTTTATCAAAGACCACTATCAAAAGTGGTTCGAAAATTCTTGATTCCCGAATTTTTACTGCTGTTCTTAATGAAGAATCAGTTATCATTGCCTCAACTATCGAAGGTTCAAAAATAGGAAAAAGGTGTTACTTAAACAATAGTATTTTAACAGAGTCGGTATTAGAAGATGAAGTAACAATTTGTGGCAATAGTAGCGTTAATAAGGCCAAAGTGTCCAAAGGGGTAATTATTTGCCCCCAAGTAGTTGTTGAAAATTCAAAAATAGAAGATTTTTGTTACCTTGAAAGCGGAGTAAAACTAATCGGCCAAAAGGGGAAATATGGCATTAATTGTATCCTGCTGAAAAAGAAAGTATATGTCGGACCGAATGTATTAATTGTTGGCCCGGCATTAATAGAACACAACTCTTATATTGAAGCCGGAGTAGAAATAGACGCGGGAAGCATCAATTCTAATGGCTTATTTATTTCACCATTCTCCTATATTAGAAAGAGTTGTAACAAAAATGGCTTTGAAATTTTACAAAATCGTTCTTTTTATTTATGTGACGGTTTATGGTATGTTTCAAAATCTGAGCCTGTAGAAATTGGTTTAATCAGAGAAATTAAAAATAAACTGAGTTTTATTGAAATAGAAGGCAGAAAAAGAAAATTGGATCTCAGAGAGATTTTGACAGAAAAAAATGTTAAGACCGGTGGCCTTCCTCCAGTACAATTGTTGCTAGAATCAGAAGCATTAAAAAATTTTAATATTTTTTTGCAACAAATAATGCAATCCCTGGTCAACTGACTGGGGATTTTTTGACTTCTTTGGTAAAAAATCTTACAATAAAAATATGAGACAGAATATCTGGACAGAATTAGAATGGCGCGGATTGATTAATCAATCAACCGATGCCGAGCAATTAAAAAAACGCTTTGAAAAGTCAATTGTTTTATATTGCGGCTTTGATGTCACAGCTGATAGCTTACATATTGGCCATCTTTTGCCTATAGTCACTTTAAAACATTTTGCTCAGTTTGGTCATAAAATTATTCTGCTTTTAGGCGATGGAACAAGTCTTATTGGCGATCCAAGCGGTAAAAAATCAGAAAGAAAACTTCAACCTGAAGAAAAAATTCAGGAATGGGCTTCAAAATTAAAAAAGCAATTGGGACAATTGATGGCTGAAGAAATTAAAATCAAAAAAGCGGTTATTTTTCAAAATAGCGATTGGCTAAAAAAATTAAATCTCTTGAAGTTTATCCGAGAAATCGGAAAAGATTTTACCATTGGCTATATGCTGGCTAAAGAATCAGTAAAAAATCGTCTTGAAGTGGGCATTTCTTTTACAGAATTTAGTTATATGCTCCTTCAAGCTTATGATTATTGGTGGCTTTATAAAAATTACAATTGTGAACTCCAAATCGGCGGAAGTGATCAATGGGGAAATATCACTAGTGGCATTGACCTTATTCAAAAGATAGAAAATAAAGAAGCATTCGGATTGACAATACCGCTATTACTAAAATCTGACGGCACAAAATTTGGAAAAACAGAAAGCGAGACAATTTGGCTTAATCCTCAAAAAACTTCCCCCTATCAATTTTACCAATTTCTTATTAATATTGATGATCGTGATGTAGTAAAATTTCTTAAATTTCTTACTTTTTTGCCAAAAGAAACAATAGAAGGATTGGAAAATGAAGTAAAAAATCAACCGGAAAAAAGAGCGGCTCAAAAAATATTGGCCGAGGAATTAACTAAATTTATTCATGGAGAAAAACACTTGAAGCGCGTTCAAAAAATCTCTGAAGCTTTATTTTATAATAATCTAAAAAATCTAACGACAGATGAACTTAAAGAAGGTCTTAATGATGTCCCAACAGCAAAGATTGAAAACGAAAAAGAATTAAATATCGTTGATTTCCTAGTCAAAACAGGGGTTTCCTCTTCAAAAAGACAAGCTCGCGAAGATTTAACCAACAAAGCCATTGTTTTAAATGGAGAAATAGTTACTGATCTTAACCGCATTTTAACTCTCGCCGATGCTTTAATTGAAAATATCTTTATTGTTCGCCGCGGCAAAAAAAATTACCATCTGATTTATTGGGAATAAACCAAATTGACATATTTTTTTTCTCCATTAATATCAGGGGTATGGAAAGGATTTTTTTTAATTCATCACTAAATCAATCTTTTACTCTTACTCTTAAA
>Ga0172364_10000445_pt1 | contig 29412 bp, 29 predicted proteins | sample LakKivSesite10cm_FD_114545 | JGI IMG/M metagenome (GOLD analysis project Ga0172364, IMG submission 114545) | Sediment microbial communities from Lake Kivu, Rwanda - Sediment site 10cm | ecosystem: Environmental > Aquatic > Freshwater > Lake > Sediment | place: Rwanda: Western Province, Lake...
CGTTTTGATCAATATGAAAAAATATTCAACGACGTTTTGATCAATATGAAAAAATATTCAACGACGTTTTGATCAATATTAAAAAATAATAATTAAAAAAGAAGGTACTCTTTTAAGACAGCCCTTTCCTTTTGTTATTTTTATGTAAAAAACATAATGGCAAAGCATATCGGAATAGTGGCATGCAGCGCCGAAGGTGCTGCATTATGCTACCGGACTATCTGCAACGAGGGCACCATGCTCATGGGCCGGCATAACCATCCTGAAATAAGTTTCCATAACTATCCATTGCATGAGTATATGGAAAGAATATACAGGGGTGACTGGGAGGGTGTGGCTGAATTAATGCTCGGATCTGCAAGGAAGTTACAGAAAAGTGGTGCAGATTTCCTGATCTGTCCTGATAATACCATCCACCAGGCTTTTGACAGTGTAAAAAAGAAAAGCTCCCTGCCCTGGCTGCATATCGCCAGTGAGGTAGCCAAAGTTGCCGTACATGAAAATTACAGGAAATCAGGTATTATGGGTACAAAATACCTTATGAATGGTCCTGTTTATCATGAAAAATACCGGGAATACGGGTTGGAATCGATAATACCCGATGAGAAGGATATGCTTGAGATTGATCGTATAATTTTTGAAGAACTGGTGTACGGGCAAATCAAGAAAACATCTGAAGCATTTTTTTATGAGGTGATCGGAAAACTGAAATCAGGAGGGTGTGACAGTGTAGTGCTTGGCTGCACGGAGATACCGCTTATAGTTATGCCTGCCCTGTCTCCTTTACCTGTGCTTGATTCAACGCGTATCCTTGCCAGGGCAGCCCTCAGGGAAGCATTTTCCGGCCTGCCGGTATGAACGAGGTTAACATCCTTTCAGAGAAAATCTGAAAAAACGTTTGTACGTTTAATTGGATGCAACATCCTGAAACACCAAAATAATTCTGACCATGGATTACCCGTTTTTTGTTGCCAGGTTTTATGATACCATTTATGATCACATGCGAACGCATGTTGATAAGGAATTCTATCTGAGAAAAATAGCTGAGACAAAAGGTGCGGTGCTTGAGATCGGGACTGGCACCGGCAGATTCTTCTCAGAAGCGCTGCGTGCAGGTGCCAATATTTATGGAATAGATATAAGCCCCGGTATGCTCGGGGTGCTAAGGACCAAGATCAATCCTGATGAATACTGGCGCGTCAGCGAGCAGAGTGCTGTTGATTTCAGGTTCAGCTTTAAATTTGATCTTATACTGGCGCCCTTCAGGGTCTTTTCACATCTGTTAGCTGTTGAGGAACAGATAAAAGCACTCAATAATATCTGCGAATATCTGACTGATAATGGCAGGCTGATATTTGACCTCTACGTCCCGGATCCGGGGATGATCGCAGCCGGCCTGGAGGGAGTGGTGGATTTTAATGGTGAATATATGCCAGGGAAAAAATTACAGCGCCGTGTCTGGATGAAAGCAGATATAGTCAACCAGATCAGTGATATAACCATGGAATTTACCTGGGATGAAAAAAATGATACCAGGACGGAACAATGGCATTTCCTGTTCCGTTATTTTTTCAGGTATGAGCTGGAACATCTTATTAAGCTCTCAGGTCTTCAGCTGGTACAGATATATGGTGATTTTAACGAATCACCCCTGAATGCAGAATCAAAGGAATTTATCATCGTTTGCAGGAAAAAGGAAAATGCCCGGCAATGACCTGGATTGTCAGGTACGGCATGGATGAAATAAAAAATATTTATCTCAAGGCAGCGCCTCTGCCGGTTGGCCGTTTGTGCCTCCTCTGCCGGTTGGCGGATTCGGCGACACGCGGACAACGCTCGCGGAAGCACAGAACTCTTATTGCGTAGGTTTTGAACACCTTACTGCTCTGGGGTTCAATCCCAAAGCAGTAAGGTGTCCGCCTCCCGGCGGATTAAAAAATCAGTTTCTCACGTGATTTAAGCTGTGAAGGATCAAGCTCAAAAGCTGCTGTAATACCCTCAATGACGCGTAAGCGCTGTGTCAGATCATTCAGGAACTGCTCATCCGTATCTCCTGAGATTTTTAATAAAAAATCTATATTCCTGATCTCTTCAAGGAGGAACCCGTTTTCACAACGGTTGGAGATCAGATGATATTCGGTCACCGTATCCTCATCATAATAATGATAGAGAGAAAAATCCTGGCTTATTTTGAACTTATTGTTATAAATATGAAGATTTTCAAGCTTTATTAAGTGCATATCCAGTGACTGGTCGATTTTCCAGCAGATGTGATAATCGTTGTCATGGGACGTGATTCCGATAAGCTGGAAATCATACTCCTGCGAGAAAGTCAGTTTATGAGCTTTCCTGGCCACCATACGTGGTTTTTAGGTTTTATGTTGTCAGGATCTTTAACAAGGCCTGTTCAGCAGCCTTTTGTTCAGCTTCTTTCTTTGAATAACCGGAACCTGTTCCGTAAGATTGTTCCATGATCATCACATTTGACATAAAAACAGTCTCTCTTTTCCCGGTATTGAATTCTTCTTTGCTGGCGAAGGTGATTTCCTTCTTGTTCTTCTGTGCCCATTCAATAAGTCTGCTTTTAAAATCAGATTCTTTTATCGAGAGCTTTTCAAGATCCAGGTATGTGTTAAGGATACGATCAATGATGAATTTTTTGGTCTTCACATATCCTTTATCCAGATAGACAGCACCTATAAGGGCCTCCAGGGCATTGCCCAGGATGTTTTTCCGGCCCTGGCTCATGCCGGTGTTGGATTTAAGCAAATGAAACAGTCCCAGTTTCTGCGCAAGCTTATTAAGCTGTTTTCTTTTGACAATCTTTGAACGGAGCTGGGTAAGAAATCCTTCATCCCGGTCAGGATAGAATTCATAAAGATACTCAGCGATCACTGCATCCAGAATGGCATCACCCAGAAATTCCAGGCGTTCATTATCAACAGTTCTTCCATCTTTAAGATGCAGGCGTGCAGATTTATGGATAAAGGCTATACGAAACAGGTCAGTGTTGAAAGGCAGCAGTCCCGTGATTTCTATTAATCGGGTAAAAAAGTGTTTATCCTTATAAAAGAGTAATATTATCCGCCGGTACAGATTCCTGAGCACAAATTTTAGGATGGTTTCTTAAAGATTACCGAAGTGTTATGGCCTCCGAAACCGAAAGTATTACTCAAAGCTGCGCGCACCGTTCTTTTCTGGGCTTTATTGAAGGTATAGTTGATTTTGTCATCCAGCTCAGGATCAGGCACCTGGTGGTTGATGGTAGGAGGGATGGTATCGTGAACCACAGCCATCACGGCCGCAATAGCTTCGATAGCACCGGCAGCTCCCAGCAGGTGGCCTGTCATCGACTTGGTTCCGCTGATATTGAGTTTGTAAGCGTCTTCTCCGAACACTTCTTTTATAGCTTTGATTTCAGAGATATCCCCCAGGGGCGTTGCAGTGCCGTGAACATTAATGTAGTCTATATCCCCGGGATTCATCCCCGCATTTTTCAGGGCATTTTCCATAACAATCCTGGCCCCCAGTCCATCGGGGTGGGGAGCAGTAAGATGATAAGCATCGGCAGACATACCCACACCGGCGACTTCGGCATAAATCCTTGCGCCCCTGTTCCGGGCATGTTCGAAATCTTCGAGCACAAGTCCGCCGCCACCTTCTCCCATGACAAAACCATCCCTGTTTTTATCAAAGGGTCGGGAAGCTGTCTTATAATGCTCATTATCAGTTGACATTGCCTGCATGGAGTTGAATCCGCCAATACCTGCTTCTGAGATGGCCGCCTCAGACCCACCGCAGATGATGATATCTGCATAACCAAGCTGGATATAGGTGCGGGCATCGATAATGGCATTTGTGGAAGATGCACAGGCAGAAACAGTTGCAAAATTAGGCCCCCTGAATCCGTATTTCATTGAAATAAGACCGGCTGCAATGTCAATGATCATCCTGGGAATGAAGAAAGGACTGTAGCGGGGTACTTTTCCTCCGGCGAAGTAAGATTCCAGCTCATCCTGGTAGGACTTGATGCCACCGATACCGGATGTCCATATCACACCAACCCTCTCTTTATTGACCTTGTCAGGATCAAATCCGGCATCACGGATGGCTTCATCAGAAGATATCAGTGCAAACTGGGAAAAACGGTCCAGCTTCCGGACTTCCTTCCTGTCAAAATATTGAGTGGGATCGAAGTTCTTAACTTCGCAGGCAAATTTTGTCTTGAACTTTTCAGGATTAAAAAGTGTGATGATTTCAGCACCACTGACACCATTAATCAGCCCCTGCCAGTATTCCTGGAGATTATTGCCAATAGGGGTTACGGCACCAAGGCCGGTAACAACTACCCGTCTTAGTTCCATACCAGTACGATTTTAATGGGGAATTTATTTGGCGTTATCCTCGATATATTTAATGGCTTCTCCAACGGTACTGATGCTTTCAGCCTGATCATCAGGAATGCCAATGTTGAATTCCTTTTCGAATTCCATGATGAGCTCAACCGTGTCAAGTGAATCTGCTCCCAGATCATTTGTAAAGCTGGCTTCGGGAGTAACTTCATTTTCATCAACGCCTAACTTGTCAACGATAATGGCTTTTACTCTGGACGCAATGTCTGACATAGTTGTAAATTTTAATTAATAACTAATTTTACTTTTTAAAATACGGGTGCAAAGAAATGTATTTCTGGGATAAAAACAAATAAAAAATAGTTTTTCTTGGGATAAAAATAAGATATTTTATCTTTAAAAAACCAAAATATTTCAAAAACAAACCTGCAAATACTCCCCGGTTACGGTTAATAAATATCAATGAATCTTAAAAAGTTAGCCATTTTTGCTTCCGGTTCGGGAACGAATGCGGAGAACATTATCAGGTATTTTTCAGGGAATAAGGCAGTGCAGGTATGCATGATCCTTTCCAATAATAAAGATGCCTGTGTTCTCGAAAGAGCTAAAAAGTACAAAATACCCGCAGTGGTTTTTGACAGGGATAACTTCTACAAGACAGATGAGATCCTGAACCTGCTTGTAAGCAACCAGGTTTTCATGATCGTGCTGGCAGGGTTCCTGTGGCTGATCCCCCTGAATATCCTAAGGGCTTACCCGCAGAGAATAATTAATATCCATCCGGCGCTTCTTCCTAAATATGGCGGGAAAGGTATGTATGGCAGCCGGGTGCATCAGGCAGTCATCGATAACAGGGATCCCGAGTCGGGTATTACTATTCACTATGTGAACGAAGAATATGATAAAGGGAATATCATATTCCAGACCCGATGCGAGGTGCTGCCCTCTGATACTCCGGAAAGCCTTGCTGCCAGGGTGCACCAGCTGGAATACAAATATTATCCGGAAATAATAGGAAATCTTATCCGCGGAGAATCCTGAACCGGGTAACAAGGCTCAAAAGGTGAAAATCTTATGCAACAGGACAGATTACCGGTGACGGACATGCCGGGGTTACAGTCCGGGGATATGATCTGTTAAAGTATTGATAAAGAATCTGTTATTGTAGATCCGGGAGGTATACTGTCCAATGCCGACATAACCGACTCCCTGACTGAATCAAATGCAGCCCTGTTGATTCCGGAGATAGGTTCAACAGGCGGGGCTTCCACCTTCAGAGGATCTACAGGATAGCCGTTTTTATAAAAGCGAAAATCCAGGTGTGGTCCTGTTGACAGACCTGAACTGCCCACATATCCTATGAGGTCTCCCTGTCTGACAGTTACACCGCTTCTTATTCCCCTGGCAAACCGGCTCAGGTGGAGATATTCAGTGGCATATACACTGTTATGCCTGATTTTTACCATATTACCCGAATTTTCAAGGAAGGAGGCCTGGATGACCACCCCGTCCCCGATAGAGTAAACAGGTGTGCCGACTGCTGCTGCATAATCCACTCCATAGTGGGGGCGCCTTATTTTCAGGACCGGATGCAGACGGCTGTGAGAGTACCTAGAGCTGACGCGTGAGAAACGCAGGGGAGCTTTAAGAAATGCCCTCCTGAGACTGTTACCGTCCTGGTCAAAATAAGATTCTATACTATCCTGGATAAAAGGGATAGCATAGAAATCATGCCCGGCATGATGGAAAAATGCACCATGGATTTTACCAGGGCCTAAATAAAGGGTGTCAACATACTGTTCGTCAAAAATAACCTTAAATGAATCATTACGGTCCAGACCAAAGAAATCTATATTCCATGCATAGATCTCGGATAATTCAACAGCAAGCATCGGATCAAGCTGCTGTGCAAGCATACTCTCCCATAATGAAGTAGTTATCACCCCGCACGCTTCCCGGGTTGTACTCTGTAGATTCTTTGCCTCGTAAGTGATCTTAACGGAATCATTCAGGTCAATGAACAGGTAATTTATGGGTGTGTGCTCATAGACAAAATATCTTGCAGACTGACTGCTGTCATGGGAGAGGAAGAGTTTATAAGGTCGTCCGGCTCCAATTTTCCGAAGGTCAAAAATTCCTTTGGAGGCCCTGACAACCTGGTCAATCCTGGAAGCCGGGACATGTAGCTGAAAAAGCAAACCTGACAGGGTCTGGTTTCTTCCAACGGTTCCCGAAATAATTACAAATGAATCAACAGGGATGCCATATTCCGTGATCGGAGGAAGAGGTTCATAACTGATCGTGACAGGCTCATTGAGAATGTCATGACGGATACCCTGCTTACCAATATGCCTGTATACCAGGTAAGCCATGATGATCAGTGACAAAAGAAAAACTATAAGGATGGATTTTTTCAAGTAGTCCGTTCTGAAGTTGTCCGTTTAGAAACCTGCTCAGATAACAACATTTACGATCTTACCTGGCACAACAATAACTTTCCTGGGTGGCGCACCCCTGAGCCATTTTTGTGCTGAATCATGCTCAATGACCGCCTGCTGCACCTGTTGAACATCCCATGAAAGGGGCAACTCAAGCCTGAACCGTAGTTTTCCATTGAACGCGACCGGATATTCAAAGGTCTCTTCCACCAGGTATTCTTCCCTGAATTCAGGCCAGGGTTGTTCGGAAACAGAGGAAGACTGACCGTACAATTCCCATAATTCCTCTGCCAGGTGAGGGGCAAAAGGAGATAATACAAGAATAAATTTTAAAGCAGTATCCAGGGTGACTGCATCTTTTTTTATGCAGTGGTTGTTGAAGATCATCATCTGTGAAATGGCTGTATTGAACCTGAGCTCTTCAATATCGTTCTGAACCTTTTTAATGGTTTCATGAAGCTGTTTTAATGTATCAGGATGTTCTTCCCCGGTGAAGATATGGTTTTTATCTCCAAAAAACCTGCAAACCCTTACCAGGAAATTATGCACACCCTTGACTCCTTGTTCAAACCAGGGTTTGGTTGTGTCTAACGGCCCCATGAACATCTCATACAGGCGCAGAGAATCAGCTCCATACCTGGCAACGACATCATCAGGGTTGATGACATTTTTCAGCGATTTTGACATTTTAGCCACGATCTGGCTGAGCTCTTCGCCGGTAGATTTATGAAAGAATCTCCCTTCTTTTTCCTCAACCAGGTCACTGGATATCTTTGCTCCGGCAGTGGATTCATACGCATAGGCCAGGATCATCCCCTGGTTAAATAGTTTCGTATAGGGTTCATCAGTTGATACGATGTCCAGGTCATACAAAACTTTGTGCCAGAAACGGCTGTACAGCAGGTGCAATACTGCATGCTCGGCCCCACCGATATACAGATCAACAGGCATCCAGTATTTTTCTTTTGCTTTTGAAAACGGCTCCCGGGTGTTATGGGGATCAAGGAACCTGAGATAGTACCAGCATGAGCCTGCCCACTGTGGCATCGTATTGGTCTCGCGCCTGCCTTTCATGCCATTTTCACCGGTGACGGTCAGCCAGCCGGAAGCATTGGCAAGCGGCGATTCCCCGTCCTCCCCGGGCTGATATTTTTGCAGATCGGGCAGTTCAAGGGGCAATGCTTCGTCAGGAAGGACTGTGATGGTTCCGTCTTCCCAGTGAATGACAGGAAATGGTTCTCCCCAGTAACGCTGCCTGCTGAACAGCCAATCCCTGAGCTTATAGGTTACAGTAGCAGCACCGATGCCGTTCTTTTCCAGCCATTTATTGACAGTGGCAATCCCTTTTTCCTTATGCATCCCGTCAATGCTGAGACCGGTACCGGTATATGAGGAATGAATGTATGTTCCGTCTTCAGTCCATGGAGCAAGACCATGCAGCACTTTATCACGGATTTCCGGATCAGCACCTTCGGGATCCATGATCGGCCTGATTGCGATCCCAAAAGTTTGTGCAAACTCGAAATCACGGGTGTCATGCGCCGGGACAGCCATAATAGCGCCTGTACCGTAACCGGTAAGCACATAGTCAGCCACCCATACAGGGATCGGTTCAAGGTTAACAGGATTAATGGCAAAAGAACCGGTAAATACCCCTGTCTTTTCCCTTGCCAGGTCTGTCCGGTCGAGATCCGACTTCAGGGCTGCTGCTTTGATATAGGCATTGACACCGGCATGTCTTTCCTGCGTGATCAGACTGCTAACCAATGGATGTTCCGGTGCAAGGACCATGTATGTGGCACCAAACAGGGTATCGGGCCGCGTTGTGAAAACACGGATTTTCTCTTTCGATCCTTCGACCGGGAAATCTATTTCTGCACCAACAGACCTGCCTATCCAGTTCTTCTGCATATCCTTTATTCCTTCCGGCCAGTCGACATGATTGAGCCCTTCCAGCAATCTTTCCGCATAGAGAGGTATGCGCAACATCCACTGCTTTAGGTTTTTCTTCGAGACTGTGTTACCGCATTTTTCATGGGTCCCGTCTGCGAGCACTTCTTCGTTGGCGCAGACAATACGGCAATGCTCACAGTACCAGACACGGGCATCAGTATAATAGGCAAGTCTTTGATCATTGATAAAATCATTTACTGCCTTTGCCCCCTTCTGTCTGATGTCGCCAGGAATGATAAGTTCATCAACCGGCCGGCCCTTATTCAGTGATTTGTCAAACCAGGTATTGAAGAGTCTGATAAAAATCCATTGTGTCCATTTATAATAACCGGGATCAGTGGTTTTGATCTCACGATCCCAGTCATAACCAAGTCCGAGTGATTTAATCTGTCTTCTGAAAGTGTCACAGTTACTGTCAGTGGTGAGGGAAGGATGTGTGCCGGTCTGTATGGCATACTGTTCAGCAGGGAGGCCGAAGGCATCCCATCCCATGGGATGCAGGACATTGAATCCCCTCATTTTTTTATAGCGTGCAACAATGTCGGTTGCTGTGTATCCTTCAGGGTGACCTACATGCAAACCGCTTCCTGATGGATAGGGAAACATATCCAGGATATAATACTTGGGTTTTGAAGAATCCTCAGTAACGCTGAAGATTTTGTTCTCCTCCCAGTATTTCTGCCATTTTTTTTCTAAAGAAGTAAAATTATATTCCATAACAAATTTGAAATCAGATGGTTAGTCACAACCGGCACCCTGAATGAAAGATACAAAAGTAAAAAAACCTTTATGTAATAGTATGTCCGGCTGACGAATTATTTTTAATTTTACACTGTTTTTAATAAGAACTCGGATGGGGTTCAAAGTTCAAGGTTCAAAGTTTTCTAACTCACTGTTCACTACTCACAACTCACTTTCTTCTTCCGACTCACGACTCACGACTCACGCTCTTCCGATGGTCCCGTAGTTCAATGGATAGAATGTCAGATTCCGGTTCTGAAGGTTGTGGGTTCGAGTCCCTCCGGGATCACGGAACAATACAGGTGAGAGTCCGTCTTTAAACCAGCTGGTTGGGACGGACTCTTTTTTGTGAAGTTTCCTGACCTGTGTTCATGTTTTCTGGAGAAATCTTTAAAAGATTTTAACCTTCATTATGTTTTTTTTGCATTTGCACAGAATCGTGAAATAAGTATTGTTGCATCTTTGACCCCTTAAATCAAAAAGTCAAATAGTTAATAAAATCTTTGCAGGGCAAGGGGCATGGATCAGATTATTCACAGGGGTAAAAACACTGAAAAGCTTGACACTATTCTTACTGCAGCGCAGAAAAGGTTCGGGGTCTATGGACTGAAAAACAACAATGAATGAGATTGCTCACGACATGGGCATCTCAAAAGCTGCGCTCTATTATTCTTTTCACGATAAAAATGAACTGTTCAGGGCCGTTGTTTCAAGGGAGCAGAAAGAGTTTTTAGCCCTCCTCCGGAAGAACAGCTGGCAACACTTCATGAGCGCCTGGCGTATATTGGGAAAATGAAAGAAACCGGTTCTGCAACTGATTTCGAGCTCCTTTCCACAAAGGTTAAGATCTCTGCTGTGGAAAGTCAGAAAGTGGACCTGCTGGCCATGCAGAGATCACTTGTTGCCATTTTAAATGCGCTTCCTGGACAGCCGGCAGAAGAACCTGTGATACCAGATACATCCCTTGAAATCCTGAAGATGATCGTGCCGGATGACAGTCTCCTGTCGTAGGCCCTTGAAAACCGGGTTGAAATGCAGCTTGCAAAACAGAAGGAAGAGATTGCACGCCAGCAGGTAAACCTGGAAAAAGCAAAAAAACAATTCCGGCATAAGCACAGTTCTGTGCGGAGGCGCCCAAAACGGATATGTGCCTGAACTGAATGCATTTAAGCCCAATATTTGAAGATGGAGCAATCACTAACCCGGATATGCTGATAGCTAAAAATACGGTTGCAGAGAGCCGGCTTATACTTCTCAAATACAGGGTGGATTACCAGATGTCACTTGCCCGGCTTAAAATGGCCAGCGGACAGAACCTGTACTGAGATGATCAATCAGGTCAGGAACTTTTTTGACTTAACCCGATCTAAAAATGCCTGACAGCCCATCAGATTATATTTATACGTTGCACCAGTTTCTGATCATTACTATTATACCTTTTTAAGGAACAGCAGTCTGAACCTTTCTGTTTATGAACTGATCATCGCTGGTTAGCCTGCTGCTTGCCTCACCGGAAATACTTGTATTCAGTGGTTTCTCTGATGATTTTTACATCTTTTATTAAAAAATATATTATTTTTATTTATACCCCCTAAAAAATCTATATATTTGTAAAAAATATATATAAATATTATGAAGGGGTTAATAAAAAAAGGGGGTATATTAATAATAATTATAATTTTTTTCATTAATGTGCCGAATATCTTAGGGTCTGATGGGAATAAAGTGGATACGGGTATTACCGCCTGGATGCTGACTTCCACAGCTCTGGTATTATTAATGATCCCGGGACTGGCAATGTTTTACGGCGGACTGGTACGAACCAAGAATGTTCTGGGTACCATGATGCATAGTTTTGTTGCCATGGGTGTTATGGCTGTATTGTGGATCATTATCGGCTATTCAATGAGTTTCGGGTCCAACGTTTTTGGCGGGTGGTGCGGATGGAGCAAGGATTATTTTCTTTTAAAAGGTATAGATAGTAAAATCATGCCATCAGGTGTACCGGAATATGTTTTTTCCATGTTCCAGGGTAAATTCGCCATAATTACTCCTGCGCTTATTGCAGGTGCTTGTGCAGAACGGGTGACTTTCAAGGGCTATATCCTATTCATATCCCTCTGGGGAATCCTGGTATACAATCCTCTATGCCATTGGGTCTGGGCTTCGGACGGATTCCTTTACAACATAGGTGCAAGTGGTGCGATAGATTTTGCGGGTGGCACGGTGGTTCATATTTCAGCAGGCATAAGCGGATTAGTTGCAGCCTTATACCTGGGTTCACGGAAAGGGTATCCGAAAACAGCCATGCCTCCCAGTAACCTGACCATGACAATGATAGGTGCAGGATTATTATGGGTAGGGTGGTTCGGTTTTAATGCCGGAAGCAGTGTAAGCAGCGGATTAAGCACTGCCCAGGCTTTGACTGCCACACAGGCGGCAGCAGCAGCAGGTGCTATCACATGGATCCTTATTGAAGGGATACACCAGGGAAAATCCACTGCTCTGGGTTTTGCTTCCGGTGTACTTGCCGGACTGGTTGCAGTAACTCCGGCAGCGGGAGTGGTGCAACCTTATGGTGCATTGGTCCTCGGCATTCTCGCATCTGTTTTATGTTATCTGGCTATTATTCTTAAAAACAGACTTGGATATGATGACAGCCTTGATGCTTTCAGCATACATGGTGTGGGAGGTATCACCGGTGCACTTCTTCTTTCTTTCTTCATTCGCCACAGCTGGATGGAACATGCTGCCCTTGCTGCAGGAGGTACCTGGACTGTCTTACAGCAATTTGGTGTACAACTTACTGCCGTGCTCATTGCAATAAGCTATTGTGCTGTAATGAGCCTTGGTATCCTGATTGCGGTTAACAAACTTGTCGGTCTGAGGGCATCCCCGGCAACCGAGATGCAGGGACTGGATTTCAGTTACCATGGTGAACATGGCTATGGCATGGTTAATGCCGGCTGAACATCAATTATCATTAAAAATTGATTTAAAATGAAATTGATTACTGCTATTATACGTGAGAATAAACTGGACCAGGTCAGGGAAGCTCTTATTGAAGCGGAAATAACCAGGATTACCGTTAGCCGTGTGTCAGGTCACGGGCAACAGGTTAGCGAAGAAATCTACAGGGGGAAACGTGTAATTCCCAACCTCATTCCCAAAATGAAGCTTGAAATTGCAGTGAATGATGCATTCGTTGATATCACTGTTGATACAATAATTAATGCGGCAAGGACAAATGAAAATGGTGAACTGGGGGACGGGAAAATATTCATTGCTCCCCTTGAAGAATGCATAAGAATACGTACCGGGGAAAAAGGAGGTAAGGCAATCTGATAAGGGTATAGTCAGCAATAATGTCATGTTTATAAAATTTATAAAAATAGACCATACAATTTTATGACCGGATGGTTTTTTCATGCAAATCAGGCATCGATTTGATTCGTATCCCGCCTTTCCTCATTTTATTTTTATATTTGCTGATTCATTTATCAGGATAATGAGTAAGATATCTGTTGTCATCTGTGTTTATAATGAAGAAGAGAACATACGTCCACTGATGGATCAGATACATGCCAGCCTCAGAGGATATGATTATGAAATAATATATGTTGATGATGGTTCTTCTGACAGCACTGTTTCAGTGATAAAATCCCTTCATGATCCCAGGATCACCCTGATTGAATTAAAAATAAATTACGGGCAAAGTTCTGCTATGGCCGCGGGTATAGAGGCAGCAGCAGGTGATTATATCGTCACCATTGACGGTGACCTGCAGAATGACCCTGCCGATATACCCATGATGATGGAGCTCGCAAAAAAAGAAGGCTGGGACCTGGTAGCAGGCATCAGGAAAAACAGGAAGGACGGATTATTTATAAGGGTCATACCCAGCAGGATAGCGAACGCAATTATACGCAGGACCACGAAGGTCCGGATAAAGGATTACGGTTGTACCTTAAAAGTATTCAGGAGCGACCTGGCAAAAAGCCTGGGATTGTACGGGGAGCTGCACCGGTTTATTCCGGTCCTCGCAAGTTTTGAAGGTGCGTCCATAACACAGGTGGAGGTTAACCACCGTCCCAGGCAGCACGGCAGTTCAAAATACGGCATCGGAAGGACCTTCAGGGTGGTCAGTGACCTGTTACTGATGCTTTTTTTAAAAAAATACCTTCAGAAACCCATGCACCTGTTCGGAACATCGGGCCTGTTTATTTTCTTCATCGGCGTGGTCATCAACATATATATGCTGATCCTGAAATTCCTGGGAAGGGATATATGGGGCAAACCACTGTTATTACTGGGTATACTGCTGATTATTGCAGGAATACAACTGATCACCATAGGAATAGTTGCCGAATTGCAGATCAGGACTTATTTTGAATCCCAGCAAAAGAAACCATACAGGATTAAAACAATTACAACAGGTGAGGCAAATAAAGCTTAATAAATACTTAAGTTTTTCTCTCAAGCTTTTAGTTACAGCTGCAGCCCTCTATTTTGTTTTTGCCCGTATTGATGCCTCTGAAGTATGGGTGTTGTACCGGCAAATCAACCCGTTCTGGATTGTCCCGGCCGTAATGTTATTCATTGGCTCAAAGATTTTTTCGGCTTTTCGCCTGAACGGATTTTTCCGATGCATCGGTCTTGATCTGACCGATGGCCTCAACCTGCGTCTTTACCTGCTGGGTATGTTCTATAATTTGTTTCTGCCCGGAGGTATCGGGGGAGATGGTTATAAGATCTATCTGCTGAACAGGAAAGAAAAAATTAAAATCAAGGACCTGATATTATCGATATTGCTTGACAGGATATCAGGATCGTTTGCTATCCTGTTGCTTATAATTATCCTGTTCTATTTTGTCCCTGTCAATGTCACTTTCAATTATCAGCCTTTTCTCTGGTTGCTGATCCCGTTATCCATTAGTGTTTATTATTTGATTATCCGCAGATTTTTCAGACGGTTCGTACCGGTTTTTATTATCAGCAACGGACAATCACTGGCAGTGCAGGTCCTGCAGGTATTAACGGCACTTTTTATCCTGCGGGCCCTTGGTCATACAGGGCATGAATTATCTTACCTGTTGCTGTTCCTTGTTTCTTCGGTTGTTGCCGGGTTACCGGTAACCATAGGAGGAGTGGGGGCCAGGGAAATGACTTTTCTTCTGGGTGCACAGATACTGGGCCTTGATACAGGATTGTCAGTAGCTGTGAGCCTGATGTTTTACCTTATAACAGCGACGGTCTCGCTTTCCGGTGTTTATTTTACCTTCCGCCCGGGCAGGCTGGCACTTTCAGACTGATTATGAAGACAATCAGGCGGAGAGAGAGGGATTCGAACCCTCGATACCACTTCACATGGTATACACGCTCTCCAGGCGTGCGCCTTAGACCACTCGGCCATCTCTCCGTTTGGTCATTTTTTTGACCCAGCAAAATACAAAAAAAATAAATATATACAGTCTCAGGGAAGGGTGACCTCGCCGTTAATTGATTTATTTAACTGTTGCCTGATTTCATCCGGTGACAGATCCTGGCCCATCAGGAACATCAGCTTGGTCACTGCGGCTTCCGTGGTAATATCATACCCGCTGGTCACTCCTGCCCTTAACAGCTGCTTACTGGTTTCGTATCTGCCCATCTCCACGCTTCCCTGTGTACACTGGGTGACATTTAATATGATGATCCCGTTATCCACTGCTTTTTTTATCCTCTTACTGAACCATTCATCAGTGGGAGCATTTCCTGCTCCAAAAGTTTCAAGTACAATTGCTTTCAGTCCTTCAGCCTTTAACACTGCATCGACAACGGAGTAAGAAATACCCGGAAAAATTTTCAGTATGGCTAAACTGGTATCCAGTTGCTTGTGTATCCTTAAAGGCAGGCTATTATCAGCCTTCCTGATGGCCTCACGGTTGTACTTGATGCGAACGCCCGATTTAGCCAGGATGGGATAGTTGGGAGAATGGAAAGCATTGAAATCCTCTGCGTTTTGTTTTGTGGTCCTGTTGCCACGGAACAATCTGAATTCAAAATAGATACATACCTCAGGAACCAGTGCTGCCGAGTCCGCCCTGCTGGCAGCAATCTCAATGGAGGAGACCAGGTTCTCACGGGCATCTGTGCGGAATGAACTTACCGGGAGCTGTGAACCAGTAAAAATAACAGGCTTGTTCAGGTTCTCGAGCATAAAACTTAAGGCCGAAGCAGAAAATGCCATTGTATCCGTTCCATGCAAAACAACAAATCCATCATACCTGTCATTATTCTCTTCGATCACTTCGGTGAGTTGCACCCATGCCGCCGGGTTGATGTTTGATGAATCGACGAGATTTTTAAAAGAAACAGTGTCCAGCTTCATCCCAAGCTTGCCCAGTTCAGGGATATGCTTTGATACTTCTTCAAAGCTGAATGGCTCGAGTGAAGCGGAACCATCACGGGTGATCATGCCAATGGTGCCACCGGTATAAATAATCAATATGGCTGGTATTTTCATTAATGACCGGTTCTAAATATTAAATAATTCTCTGGCAGTGGCGGTGGTGATCGCTGCTACTTCCTCAAAAGAGCGATGATAGATATCAGCAAGTTTTCCGGCGGTATGAGTCAGGAAGAGGCTTTCATTGCGTTTGCCCCTGTTGGGAACCGGTGTAAGGTAAGGTGCATCAGTTTCTAAAACTATTTGCCTGATATCGATTTCACTCAGCACCTGGTCAAGTCCGGAGTTCTTATAGGTGACAATACCCCCGATTCCTATTTTGAAACCGTTACCGGTTATTCTCTTTGCCTGGTCTGTGGTTCCGGCAAAGCTGTGGAATATTCCTGTGAGCCGATCCTGTTTCATCTCTTCTATGACCGACAGGATCTCTTCAAAGGAATTCCGGCAATGGATTATCAGCGGGAGGTGATAAGTTTCTGCCATCTTTATCTGCCTGCGGAATGCATCAGTCTGTTCAGCCAGGAATGTCTTATCCCTGTACAGATCGATACCTGTTTCCCCGATAGCATAGAATTTTCTGACAGAAAGCCAGTGATCAATAATCTCCAGTTCTTCGGGGTAATTATTTTTGACCGAGGTAGGATGCAGTCCGATTGCAGGGTAACAGTTGTCAGGATAGTTGTCTGACAGGCAAAGCATGTCATTTATTGTGCTCCCATCCACATTGGGAAGGATCATTTTACTGATACCTGCCTCAACCGCCCTTTCTATCACAGCTGTCCGGTCAGCATCAAATTCCGGGAGGAACAGATGGGTATGTGTATCAACAAGCATCATTCAGATAAGCCCTTGTGCCAGCATGGCATCAGCGACCTTAACGAATCCTCCTATATTTGCACCTTTGACATAGTTGATGAAACCATCCTCCTGTTGTCCATGTTTAACGCAGGTTTCATGGATATTTTTCATGATCTCGTGCAACCGGCCATCCACTTCCTCCCGTGACCAGGGCAGCCTCATGGAGTTCTGGGTCATCTCAAGACCGGAAACAGCAACGCCACCGGCGTTGGCCGCCTTGCCGGGACCGTACAACATTTTTGCATGGAGGAAGATCTCAATGGCGTCTGGTGTAGATGGCATGTTCGCTCCTTCACAGACCACCATGCACCCGTTCCTGACCAGGTTATCAGCATTGTCTGCAGTGATCTCGTTTTCAGTTGCACATGGGAATGCGGCATCACACTTTATTTTCCATGGACGTTCCCCTTCGTAATATTTACAACCATATTTTTGGGCATACTCGCTGATCCTGCCACGCCGTATATTTTTAAGTTCCATGACCCAGGCCAGTTTTTTTGCATCAATGCCTGTGGAGTCATGAATGAAACCGCTGGAATCCGATAAGGTAACTACTTTTCCCCCCATCTGTGTTATTTTTTCGGTTGCATACTGTGCCACATTTCCTGATCCTGAAACAGCAACAGTTTTCCCTTTCAGTGACAGGTTCCTTGTTTTAAGCATTTCATCAGCAAAATAGGCAGCCCCATAACCCGTGGCTTCAGGACGGATCAGGCTGCCTCCCCATTCGATACCCTTACCGGTGAGAACCCCGGTAAACTCATTGCGTATCCTTTTGTACTGCCCGAACAGGTAACCTATTTCCCTGCCTCCGACACCTATATCTCCGGCAGGAACATCAGTATTGGGTCCGATATGACGGCATAATTCGGTCATAAAACTCTGGCAGAACCTCATCACTTCATTATCAGATTTTCCCTTGGGATCAAAGTCAGAGCCACCTTTGCCACCGCCCATAGGGAGTGTGGTAAGGCTGTTTTTAAAAACCTGTTCGAAAGCAAGGAATTTTAATATACCAAGGTTTACTGTCGGGTGGAAACGCAACCCGCCCTTATAAGGACCGATAGCGCTGTTCATTTCAATCCTGAATCCCCGGTTTATTTCTATGCTGCCATTATCAGTGAACCATGGTACACGAAAAATAATTATGCGTTCAGGCTCAGTGATCCGTTCCAGGATTTTTGCATGCTTGTATTTGGGATTATCTTCAATATAAGGAATTAATGATTCGGCCACCTCACGCACTGCCTGGTGAAATTCCGGTTCAGCCGGGTTTTTTGCCTTTATCCGTGCCATAAACTGTTCAATCATGGGATGCATATGTCAGATTTTTATATGAGTAGTACATTTTCAGATGAGCAAACATAGATATTTTTTTTACCAAAAAACAGATTTTTTGACTGAAATGGTATTAAGGAATAAACAATGAACGAAAATCAGTTACTTTACCAGGTGGCATTGGGAATGATCCCGGGCGTAGGCAGCATAACTGCTAAAAAACTGATTGACCATACCGGCAGTCTTCAGGGCATATTCAGCGAAACACTTTCCAGCCTGCAGAAGATCCCTGGCATAGGTGTCTTGTTGTCAAAGCGCATAAGAGATGGTGAATTATTGCTTTTGGCTGACAGGGAGGTGAACTATATTTTAAAAAATAACATAAGGCCCCTGTTTTACAGGGATCCTGATTATCCTGAACGGCTGAACCAGTGCCATGATGCTCCGCTTATTATGTACATGAAAGGAACGCTGGATATGAACCCGGCCAAAATTATCAGTGTGGTGGGTACCAGGAATCCAACTGATTACGGGATCCATCATTGCCGGTCACTGATAAGGGAACTGGCAGAAGGACACAGGGAAGTGGTTATTGTCAGCGGGCTGGCCTACGGCATAGATGTATGCGCTCACAAAGCTGCACTTGATAACCAGCTGGCAACCATCGCAGTACTGGGCCACGGATTCCGCCACCTGTATCCGGTTGTGCACTCCAAAATCGCAGGAAAGATTGAAAAAGAAGGAGCCCTGGTAACAGAATTCTGCAGTAATACAAAGCCTGAGAGAAACAATTTTATCAGGAGGAACAGGATTATTGCCGGCTTGTCAGATGCTACTCTGATTGTCCAGTCAGGAATTAAAGGGGGGGCGCTCATCACTGCGGAAATGGCCAATACCTATAACAGGGATGTTTTTGCAATACCGGGAAGGGTGGATGACAAATGTTCAGCAGGCTGTAACCGGCTTATAAAATCTCAAAGGGCATCATTGGTAGAGAATAGTACCGACCTTGAATATATACTTGGCTGGACAAGAAGGGATATTCAGAGCCTTGGTGTACAGCCATCCCTCTTCAATGACCTGGGGGATGATGAGAGGATCATTGTTGATTTGTTATCAGATAAAAAGTTACATTCTGTGGATTCAATATGCATAAACAGTGATATGCCTGTAAGCAAGGTCTCCTCTCTCCTGCTGAAGCTTGAGTTCAGCGGTCTGGTATACTGTCTTCCCGGTAACCTGTACAGGCTGTGCAGGTGATCACGATTGCCGGTACTCCGAAAGTTGCCTGGTGAGCATTGATAGCTCCTCACCGGTGAGTGATGTGATGCTGATAGCGGGGTATCGCGCAGTTGTTTTTTTAATGATCTGTTTCAGTATCAGAACCTTTCTCAGTCCCAGCATCGTTCGCCTGATCTCGAATCCGGCATAACCTGCCTTGGGGATCTCCACCGAACGCTTGCTTCTGCTGAGTGGACGCAGCGGATAATACCTGATAATTATGTTTGGCCCGTTGTCACTGAAATAAAAATAGTTAAGGTCGCGGATGAAATTGACAAGGATGATCATCACATAAACAACCGCTGCCAGAAGAATGAAAATGTATTTGGATAATCCGAGCATTGGTTTATCGAACCAGCCGGAGGCAAGAAAGACTACAATAACAATTGTGAAAAGTATGGCAATAAGCAGTTTTCGCAAATAGATCTTATAGGATGTCTTTTTATTATCGAAGGTCATATTTTAACTTGTTTTGCCTGTTTCCTGCGGTTAATTTCCCTGGTGATCAGCAACAATTCACGACTGGTCTGTCCGGCAATGGATGTGTTCTCTTCTGTCCTCCTGATAAGATATGGTAAAACAGATGTTACCGGGCCATAGGGCAGGTATTTTACCACGTTATACCCGGCGTGCGCCAGATTAAAGCTGATATGATCACTCATGCCGTATAATTGTGCAAAATAACACCGCTCATCATCCTTCGGAAGGTTATGTTCTTCCATCAGCCGGGCCAGGCAAAGGCTGCTGTTTTCGTTATGCGTACCATTAAAGATAGCAATTCTGTCAATATGTTCAACGGCAAATTTAAGTGCTGCATCATAATGCCTGTCAGTATTTTCCTTGTCAGGATGGATGGGTGAGGGATAACCCAGGCGTGCTGCTCTTTCCCTCTCCCGCTCCATATATGCTCCCCGAACAAATTTTATACCCATATAAAAATTCCTGGTACAGGCTGTTTCATAATCCTTTTTCAGCGCATCCATCCTGTCTGTACGGTACATCTGAAAGGTATTGTACACTATAGCCTTCTGCCTGTTGTACCGCTCCATCATTTCCATTACCACTTCATCAATAAAAGTCTGGTAACATACGTCTTCTGCATCGACCATAATACGTACATTATGTTCGTATGCTGTCCGGCAAAGGCGGTTAATCCTGTCCCTGAAAAGTTGTGTCTCTTCTTCCTCTTCAGCTGTGAGGGGTAGGGATGCACTCTTTTTCTCAAGCACCTCATTTTTGCCGAAGGCCGTAGGTTTAAAGACAGCAAAAGGTATGTTCCTGTTGACGGATGCATTAATCACTGTCCGGAGGGTCTCCTGCAAAGCTGCCTCTATTTCATCAGGTTCTTCCTTTCCTTCGATCGAATAATCAAGTACAGACCTGACACCACAGGTGGCAAGCTTTTCAACCACCGGCAGGCACTCTTCAATAGTCACTCCTCCGCAGAAATGCTTATAAATGGTGGGTTTGACGATCCAGCTGATGGGGAAGCGTATGGCAATGGCCCAGTTTGAAAGGATACTGCCCGTTCTGACAAGTGAACTGCTGGAAATAGCCCTGAACAGCAGGTGCGCTTTCCGAAGCTCTTGATCTGACTTGATTTTGAAAGCTATCTCAGTACTATCAAAAGAAACCATATTTGATTGATTTTGGTTATTCTGCCGGTTGAATAATATTTATTTTATGACCGACAAATTAAACAGTAATTAATTTAAAATCCATGATAAAGGTCAATTCTTTTAAAAATTAATATTTTTGATCAATATGAATACAGGCAGGAGCATGGTTTACAGAATCAGCAATCCTCATAAGACTTTAACAGGTCAGGTCATTCTGCCGGCATCAAAGAGTATCAGCAACCGGTTGCTGATCATCAATGCTCTTTCAGGAGGGAAGCAGAGGATTAATAACCTGAGTGATAGTGATGACACAAGGGTGCTGGTCAGAGCGCTGCAGGACAGGTCACCGGTAAAGGACAGCGGTCTTGCCGGAACGGCCATGAGGTTTCTGACGGCTTATCTTGCCGTGACACCCGGTAAATGGGTGCTCACAGGTGCTGAACGGATGAAAGAACGACCAATAGGCAAGCTTGTTAATACCCTGAAAGCCCTGGGAGCAGACATAACTTACCCGGGTAAGCCAGGTTTTCCACCGCTGGAAATCAATGGTAGGAGGCTGGAAGGAGGGAATTGCAAAATCGACAGCAGCATCAGCAGCCAGTTTATCAGCGCACTGCTGATGATCGCACCAACCCTGAAGGAAGGTCTGAAAATTGAACTGGAAAATACAGTCATTTCTTCTTCATACATACGTCTGACACTTGCTGTTATGGCTCAATGCGGGATCAGATCCGGCTGGAAGGGGAACACAATAAGTATCAGACATCAGGAGTACCAGCCTGCTGAGATAACTGTTGAACCTGACTGGACTGCGGCATCATACTGGTATGGTATGGCGAGCCTGTCAAGATCAGCTGACCTGCATATCAGGGATCTGGCTGGGACCAGTGTGCAGGGTGATTCGATAGTACCTTCCCTGTTTGAGGATCTTGGTGTCAGCACAGAGTTTACCGGTGATGGTGCCCGTTTATCCGGAACAGATACGCGCATCAGTGAGTTTAATTTTGATTTTACAGATAATCCGGACCTGGTGATGACCTTTGCTGTCCTTTGCGCACTGAAGGGAATAAAATTCAGGATGGAAGGCACAGGTACGCTGAGGATAAAAGAAACAGACAGGATAGAAGCTCTGGTAAACGAACTGAAAAAAACAGGTGTGAATCTTGAGAGCTCAGAAGACGGAAGCCGGATACAATGGGATGGTTTGAAGGAGGAGATCCGGGATGACATTGAAATTGAAACCTATAATGATCACAGAATGGCAATGGCATTCTCAATGGCTGCATTGAATTTCAAAGAAATAATAATAAAAGATCCCCTGGTGGTGAGTAAATCTTATCCCGGTTTCTGGGATGATCTGCGGAGGACGGGCTGCCGGGTCAGGTGATTCAGGTTTTTTTCCGCTTTTGTCTGAAAAATTCAACCAGCAATTTTGCACATTCGTCTTTCAGAATGCCTGAGTTTACTTTGGTCCGCGGATGAATGATATTCTGTACGATACCTGAAAAACCTTCCTTGATATCACTTGCCCCGAATACTATCCTGGCCAGATGTGCAAATTTGCTTGCTGAGGCACACATGACGCATGGTTCAAGGGTCACATATAAGGTGCATTGATTGAGATATTTGGAACCGATAGTATTGGATGCGGCAGTAATGGCGATCATTTCCGCATGCGCGGTCACGTCTGTAAGTGTCTCTGTCTGGTTGTGCGCTCTTGCAACAATCCTGTTCTCCGCCACAATGACAGCCCCGACAGGTATTTCATGCTTCTCCAGCGCCAGCTGAGCTTCCTTGAGGGCTTCATTCATAAAATACTCGTCGGAGTTCATGGGATAATTCATAAGATTCACTCTGTTTCAGTTTTTGAATCCTTGTTATACTTTTTCTTCTTATTTTCGCAAATTAATAATTATATCCAGATTTATCGCTAACCATCAGGAAATGCAGCTGCAGATCATCAGGCGGGAATATGCTGCAGGCATATACGTGCAGATATAAACCGGGATGAGGCAACCGCTTAACCTCAATGGTCAGCTTAATAAAAACACGATGTACAGGACGCATAATTGTGGTGAGCTCAGGCTTGATCACGTTAACAGGAAAGTCACCCTGAGCGGATGGGTGCAACGATCCAGAAACCTTGGAGGCATGACCTTTATTGACCTGAGGGACCGGTATGGGATCACTCAGCTGGTGTTCAATATGGATATTAACCAGGAGTTGTGCAATAAGGCAAGGAAACTTGGCCGTGAATATGTGGTACAGGTTACCGGTATCGTTGAAGAACGCAGCAACAAAAATGCAAAACTCGCGACCGGGGATATCGAGATAAGGACCGAGGAACTAAGCGTGCTCAAAGCTGCCAACCTGCCACCTTTCACTATAGAGGATGATACTGACGGTGGAGATGATCTAAGGATGAAGTACAGGTATCTTGACCTGAGACGCCCGGTCATCCGCGCTAACCTTGAACTGAGGCACAGGATGGCACAGGAAACAAGGAAGTATCTTGATTCCCAGGGATTTATTGAGATTGAGACCCCTGTGCTTATCAAATCCACACCGGAAGGTGCACGCGATTTTATTGTTCCTTCCAGGATGAACCAGGGACAGTTTTATGCCCTGCCCCAGTCACCACAGACATTCAAACAGTTGCTTATGGTGGCCGGGTTTGACAAGTATTTCCAGATCGTTAAATGTTTCAGGGATGAGGATCTGAGGGCTGACCGGCAACCCGAATTCACCCAGATCGACTGCGAGATGTCATTTGTTGAACGTGATGATATTCTGAACACGTTCGAAGGTCTCGCCAGGTATCTGTTTGCTTCAGTGCTAAACGTGAATATCAGCAGCAGGTTTCCAGTCATCTCCTATGATGATACCATGGCTGCCTATGGTACCGATAAACCCGATCTGAGGTTTGGTATGAAAATCACAGATATGTCTCCCCTGGTGAAAGGAAAAGGATTCAGGGTTTTTGACGAGGCAGAATATACAGGGGGGGTTGTTGCGCCTGGTTGTGCGGGCTATTCAAGAAAGGAGACAGACCAGCTGTCAGCTTTTGTCCAGAGACCTCAGATAGGTGCCGGGGGACTGATCTTTCTCCAGCATAATGCCGACGGCAGTATCAAATCTTCCCTGGAAAAATATTATTCACATGAGGAACTTATGGATTGGACAGTTCAGGCCGGTGTCAACAGAGGAGATCTTCTGATGATCATAGCAGGGAAGCGAAGCACTTCACTGAATGCTCTCAGTGAACTGAGGCTTGAGATGGGTAACCGGCTCGGACTTCGTCCCCGTGATGTTTTCTGTCCCCTCTGGGTTGTTGACTTTCCTTTGCTGGAATGGGATGAGGCAACAGGACGATTCCATGCCATGCACCACCCGTTCACCTCACCGAAAACTGAAGACATGGAATTATTCAGAACTGATCCGGGAAAGGTACATGCCAATGCATATGATCTGGTCATCAATGGAGTGGAGATAGGCGGAGGTTCTATAAGAATTCATGATGAGGAACTACAGAGACTTATGTTTAAAGATCTCGGGTTGACAGAAGAGGAAGCTGTCACTCAATTCGGCTTCCTGATAAATGCATTCAGGTATGGCGCACCGCCACACGGAGGTATTGCATTTGGCTTTGACCGGTGGGTGGCACTTTTTGCAGGACTGGATTCCATCAGGGATGTAATTGCATTTCCCAAGAATAATTCGGGAAGAGATGTGATGATCGATACCCCTGCACAGGTTTCAGAAGAACAGCTAAAAGAATTGGGCATCAGCATTGATAAAACCTGATCCTTCAGGAATACGGCGAAACATATACGCAGAATTAATTATATCCTTCCTTGTACTGCAGTGTCAGGGTTTAAGAATTTAATATTCAATAATTTAAGTTATTCATCAAGTTAACAGGAAAGTTACTGCTGTAGCATGCAGGTTTAATAATTTATGCAGAGTTGTTAATAATTACACTTGATTTAAGGAAACCGGCAATATAAACATGTGTACATTAACAACGTTTTTCTGAACCGGTTCCTGTAGTACCAAAATATTGACGTACCATGCTAAGGGTAAAAGAAAACAAAAACAGTTTTTTAATTACTATTGATAAGACTACACGATTAAATGCTCTCACAGGCGAAATCCTGGAAGATCAGCTGCTGAAGATTGTCAGTCATAGCAAAAAAAAGGTGATTCTTAGCCTTGCCGGGATAAAATTCATGGATAACTCGGGTTTTGACCACATCATGGCAGTTGCCAGATATGCGAGGGAACATAACTGTCCGTTCAGGTTATGTAATGTATCCCAGGAGGTGTATGAACTGATAAGCCTTATGAAGGTCAATATGGTTTTTGAAATAAAACCAGAAAAGGTTCCTGCTGAGAATTGAATAAAAGACAATAACTGCGTACCACTATCTACGCACCGTATAACTCTTCTCAACCTTTCCGGGGGTTCCTTTATCCGAGATCCCTTCGACCACAACCCAGAAGGTACCCGTCCTGTCAGAATTATAAAAACTGATAACAGCACTCCCGTTCTCATCTGTTTCGATCATAGGATCCCAGAAAATGGTAGTTCGTTCATCAGGGACCAGGTAATCATATTCTGTCCCGAATTTAGGTGAGTAAAACTCTCTTGCCCTGTGGTATCCGAACATTTTAAAATCAAGAACCCCTTTTTTCATAAAGGTGCCGCGCTTGGTGAATACAGCGATCACCCCGTTACCACCGCGTGAGCCATAGATAGCGGTGCTGGGTCCTTTCAGTATCTCTATCCTCTCCACATCAAGAGGGTTAAGTGACTGTATGGCATCCACATCGACAGGCACATTATCTATAAGATACAGTGGTTCAGTATTACCGTATAAAGTACTTATTCCCCGTATCTGAACATGGTCACCGGTGACCATCACTCCCGGAACACGTCCCTGGAGAATCTCAAGAACAGAATTGTAAGTCTCCAATGTCTCATCAATATAGATGACATTATCAGGCCTTGTATAGATTCCTTCAAGCCGCACCTGGTTGGTGTCTGGCTCAGGCTCTTCAATCGGTCTGTAAAACTTACTGCCCTGTATGGTCATATCCTTTGTGTAGGATGAAAAAAGCACATCTGTCCCGGGCCGGTTTGCTTCATCAATATAAATAACCAGGTTTTTCCTGCCACTCAGCCGACGGGAGCTGATCTCAACATAGACAGTATCTTCATAATCAGGGAGATCGAACGAATATAAACCTTTGCTGTTTGTACGGGTGACGTACACATCATTGAATTCGCTCAGTACGGTAAGTGTTACAGGCAGGTTTTTCAGGGGCAGATCAAAAACCTCCCTGGTGACCTTTCCTGAAACAACCAGACCTCTCTCGACAGGATAAATGATCTTCATTGTTTTGTCAGTGAGGATATTATCCCAGACAAATCTTCTCCAGCCCTGTGTCATCATCAGGTAATCCAAATTCTGCCTTGTCTGTGCAGAGATATCATTGAAATACCGGTCGGGATCCTGGATTGGTCCCCGAAGGTCGGAAGTAAGTAAAAGGTAGCTCACGACAGATGATTGAAAATCGGCTGATTGGTTGGGCACATTATGATCGGCAACTGATATGTTAAAGCTGCCCCTGACGGGATTATTTTCCGCGTCTCTGACCTGCAGGGCAATATCGACTTTCTCCCTGGGCTTAAATATCCGGTCACTGATATCTGTGCTGATGGTGAGCTGGTCATTATGATTGATAAAAACCAGCCTTTCACACCGGGGAACAGAAGACTGGTCAAACAGTGTCAGATGTAAAATACCTGTTGGCAAGGCAGATTTATCAATGGCGTCGACTGCGGTACCGCCATTCAGTCTGAGGGTTCTGGTATAATAAACCTTTCCCCTGACGTGCCCGAGGAGCATCACTTCGGGCGACAGGTAAGTACTGGTCACTGTGATCCTAACTTCAGATTCGGTATTGTCTGTACGCAAAATATAACCCTCATCCAGTGCTTCCGGAAGCTTGCAACGTATGAGTTTCCCATCAGGTTTCTGAACCTGGGCGGTATAACTGTTATTTTTTTCCGGTGTGAATTCGAAGGCACCCATACCAAGGTAAGAGCTGGTGAAGGCAGCAACCTTATTATTTTTCTTATCCACAACAGCACCATCAATATCGATACCTAAGCCAAGAGCATTTATGGCCTTAAACGCAACCCTTGAATTTTTACCTGCCACCAGGTCTCCCCCTTCAGGGAAAAACTGAAGGTCAATTTTATCTGCTTTCCTTTTGCTCTGTTTCTTTAGCCTTTTATTAGCTATTTTATCATCCCTGTATATCTTTGAAGCAAATTCAGGATTCCATATATTGAACTGTTTCCTGAAGAAATATTCATCACCGAAATTTCGCATCCAGTTGGTATAGGCACGTATTTCATATATGCCCTCAGCCATGGTATCCGGCAGGTAAAAATCCCCCCGCGAATATCCATGCTCAATTTTACACAACTGGGTCATTACGTTGATGCCAAATGAATTATTTACTTCAACAACAAGGTTTTTACTCAGGTCTGCAGGAAGATGAGTGGTAGCGTCCACCGTGTAAGCTTTGAACCAGATTATCTGCCCGGCCCGGTATGCAGGTTTATCAAGACTCAGGTAAACTTTCTGCTGGGGATAATTTTCATTGAATGACTCCAGCAGTCTGGATATCCTTTCCGGGTTATCGGGTAATATTGCTGTCGTCAGGGAAAGAAATAAAAGGCTGCCAGATAAAAAAGCTGCAATTATTATTCTTCTTACTTTTCTCATTTTACTCATAACAGGATAGTTTATATTTTGTCATACAATTTGTCCTATCAATGTAGCCGCTGTACAGTCCGTAATTTTAATATCGATGTAATCACCGGGCAGTGTCTCTCCCCCGGGAAAGACAATGACCTTGTTCTGGGAGTTACGGCCAAACAGCCAGTCATCAGATTTCCTGGATAATCCCTCAGCAAGAACAGTGTATATCTTTCCTTTATCAAGGAGATTATTCTCCAGCGATATTTCTTTCTGCAGGTTAATGATCTCAGTAAGTCGTCTTGTCTTTACTTCTTCAGGCACATCGTCATTATAATTCTTCTGAGCAGCAGTACCCTCTCTTTCAGAATATTTAAACATATAAGCAAAGTCATACCTGACGTGTTTCATAAGTGCCAGTGTTTCCTGGTGATCATCATCGGTTTCTGTGCAGAAACCTGTAATGATATCCGTGGTAAAGCTGCATCCGGGAATATGTTTCCTGGCATATTCAATACGTTCCAGATAATATTCAACAGTATATTTCCTGTTCATAAGTTCAAGGATCCGGTTACTACCTGACTGGACAGGAAGATGTAAGTGCCTGCATATATTCGGATAGGCTGCAATGGTCTGGATGATCTTATCTGAGACATCCTTGGGATGGGAAGTGGCAAAGCGTATACGAAGGTCCGGGCTTATCTCTGCGGCCATGGCAAGCAGATCAGGGAAATCAACCATCATTCCGTTCTTTGTCCATTGAAAGGAATTTACATTCTGGCCCAGCAGTGTCACCTCCTTATAATTTTGCCCTGTCAGATGTTTTATTTCATTTAATATCGAATCAGGATTCCTGCTTCTTTCGGAGCCGCGGGCATAAGGTACAACACAGTATGAGCAGAAATTATTGCAACCGCGCATAATAGATACAAAAGCTGTCACATTATCGGTCTTGTACCTCACCGGGAGAATATCTTCATATGTTTCTTCCATGGAAAGAAGGATATTCATTGCCGGCTGACCGCTCATGGCTATATCGAGCAGATAGGGCAGGTTACGGTATGCATCAGGCCCTGCCAGGAGATCAACAGATATGCCGGTCATGGAAGGTCTGTTGTTCATCCGGCCTGCCATGCATCCAAGAATGCCGATAATCCTGCCCGGCCTATCTTTTTTCCACCTGTTGAAATACCTCAATCTTCCATAGATACGCTCCTCGGCATGCTCCCTGATGGAACAGGTATTCAACAAAACAATGTCAGCTGACTGGTAATCATCGGTGAGCTGATAATCCTTCCCGTCAAGAACGGATGCAATGACTTCAGTGTCGCTGATATTCATCTGGCAGCCGTAAGTTTCAATGTAAACTTTCTTTCTCAAATCACCGGAATATTTACTACAAGTAAAATTACATCATGTTTATAAATATTTGTAATTTTAACCGCAAAAGATGAACCAAAGGTGCAGTAGCCTGTGCATCTTTGTTAATAAAGAACACCAATATGTCAGGACACAGTAAATGGTCGACCATTAAGCGAAAGAAGGGTGCTGCGGATGCCAAGAGATCCAAGATTTTTTCAAGAATATCAAAAGAGATCCAGGTAGCTGTTAAGGAAGCAGGTCCTGACCCCGAAGCCAACCCGCGCCTGCGGCTGGTCATTGCCAATGCCA